>Ga0224740_10024_pt1 | contig 32703 bp, 30 predicted proteins | sample LIM_E_Water_Bulk_FD_161634 | JGI IMG/M metagenome (GOLD analysis project Ga0224740, IMG submission 161634) | Enriched cells from gastrointestinal tract of the lab mouse from Pacific Northwest National Laboratory (PNNL), Richland, Washington... | ecosystem: Host-associated > Mammals > Digestive...
TTTACCACAACCGTGTACTGCTTGGCGATTTCATGGGTTGTATGGTCTTTTGTCAGCCCCACCCGCTTTACTTCCTCAATGTCGAATTCGCCCACCAAGGGGATGTGGATTGACCGGGGCCGCACTTCCCCGTCCACATAATGGGTGGCTAAAACCTCAACATACTGTTTCCGTCTGCTCTCCGTCAGCATGGCTGAAATCCCCCTGCAAATCGTAAATGTCCGTAAAAGGGATGAACGTGCCCGGCAGCACCAGGGCCTGGGCCAATTCGTCCACTTCCTCTACTACATCCGTCTCTGTCACATACTCGCCTATCTCATACTATAAGCTGTCGGCATGGTCGCCGTATTCAATGGCTGCAATGAATTTCTCCCGGTCGTCGTCAAACTGCATTTCCAAGAGCTTCCCTAAATAGTTCAGCTCGTCGGGGTGGGAATACTCGCTTAAATGTTCCGCCAAGCCGGGGATAGGGGATTGAAATTCTGTGAAATGCCATTCCTCGTAATGCTTGAAGTCAATCCCGATACCGCTTTTTCTCGGACGGCAGGAACTATATCACCTATATCCAACGCCCGTTCAGCGCCTTCGCGTCATCCGGCTGGACCAAGCGCAACCCCACCTGCAGCCACTATTATTCTTTGCCCGACGATATTGCCGCGAATCCCGCGAGTATCGCGGCGGTGGAAGAGGTACTGGGCCGTGTTGCGGACTGGCGTGGCGATAATAGCAAGATTGGCTGCGCTATTCAGATGTTTATATACCGTGTAAATCAGGAGCGCCGTGACCGGGCCCGGGAGCGAAAAAGAGCGCTGCAAAAGGCCCACTTTGCCATGTTCCCCGAGTACCCCGCAGACCTGGCGGCGTTCTGCGAGGACCGCGTTTTCCAGTCCTCGGTGCTGTATGTTTCAAAGCTGAAAAAGACATTGGCCAATGGCCAAGTCTCCGGTGAGCGGCGGGCCGTGTGCAGGCATTGCGGAAAGTCGTTTCAGGTGGGGCGCGAGGTCAAGCCTGGAGGCTCCGGAATCTGCCCCAAGTGCGGCCACCCGGTAATCTATAGGGCCGGCTGGCTTGAAAAAGAAGTCACCCACAAGGTCAAAATCTGCATCGCCTATAAAGTAGACGGCCAGCTGCTCCTGCGCTATGTGGACGTGGAGCGCATTATCTACCCCGACCGCAAGGAGCCCAAGTACCGCTTCTCCGACTACTTCAAGACGCTGTTTCTGACCGTCAACGGCAAGCCCATCGAGTACGCCTACGCCTGGTGCCAGGCCCCATACTGCGGGTACGATTGGCGCCGGCTTCGCAACAGTTCGGAGTGCCTGGGCGAGAGCTATGTGTATACTCCCAATCTGCGGGACGTGTTCGGGCCGAAGTATTACAACGTGGACTTGCAGGCCAGCCTCTCCGGCCTGCGTCGCCCTATCTCCTTCCGCCGTCTGCTGGACAATCTCAAGAATATCCCCCAGGCCGAGTACCTGATGAAGGCCGGACTGCCGGTCCTTGCGGCGGGGAATCTGCCGGATGCCAGCGCGAAGAACCTGCCGGAGCTGACCGGGCTGGGCAAGCACTTCCTCCCCGCCATGCGGGAGAGCCAGGCCAGCTTCCAGGAAATAAAGACCATAGCTGCCCAGCGGAACGCTGCCCCCGAGGACCTGCGCCAGCTGTGCGCCCTGCGCCTGGACAGCGATTGCCTGATTCTGCTGGAGAGAATTGCCCGTTTCAACGGCATAGGCCGCTCCCTGCGGTACGTGCGGGCCCAGAAAGAGGCTTCCACTGGCCGGATGCGGCGCAACAAGCTCCCCTACTTCCTGCGGCTCTACCGGGACTATCTCGACATGGCCCAGAGCCTGAAAAGCGACATGAGCCAGCGGGCCATCCTGGAGCCTCGGGACCTGAAAGAGCGCCATGACCTGCTGGCAGCAAGGGTCAACGAGCTGAAGTCCAGGCCGGACGATGAGCGCTTTTAGCGGGCCATTGACGAGGGCCTGTACGGGTGGGCCCAGGACTACGCCAATGAGGATTACTGCGTGGCCTACCCCATGAAGCGCAGCGACTTGACCACTGAGGGCCAGCGGCTCAATCACTGTGTGGGCATGAGCGCCTACTTTGAAAGGCATCTCCTGGGCCATCAGATGGTGTTCTTTATCCGCAAAGTTTCGGCCCCTGACAAGCCTTACTTCACCGCTGAAATCGACACGGACGCCGGGCGGATTATCCAGCTGTACGGCTTCGGGGACTGCTCCGCCCCCAAAGAGGTGCGGGCGTTTACGGAAGGGTTTTGCAGGAAGATTCTTCGGTGGAAGAGTATGGACATACGGCGAGAAGCCGCATAAATTTTGCAAAAGTTTGCAAAATTAAATGTTAAAAAATTATGAACATTTTGCATATATGTACGACTTAATGCGTCAGCAGCGGAACTTCCTGTTCCCTGGAAAAGTGTTCCGACCTTTGACAAGCGAGCCGGTTTATGGTATAATATAACTACAGAAAAGGGATTATACCCTGTAAAAAATAACGAGATTGCACAACAGAAGGGGCAAGCCGGGCATGTGGCCCACACGCTTTCATCGTTTGGTGCAATGTGCAGAACGGGTTTCTCTTTTCTGAATATTTATAAAAAAGGAGTGATGCCCTATGGCAGTCGAATGTGATGCCACGGGTTTCCACACTATGGAAAGCCGGCTTGAACTCGCGGGCAGGGTCACCCAGGTGCGTAGAGCGGTCAAAGAAAACGTAGTCGGAAACTCCCGGCTGGACTTTGCCAGCATTCTGCCTGCGCCGGCCCATTTGCCGGTGGATGTGCCCGATATGAAGCCATATGCCGGGTACGCGGCCAGGCTTTTCCTACAAGACTTTCTTTGCGGCAAAGGGCTGGATACAAAAGCCATGCTGCGGGAGGAACGGGAATACCTGGACAGGCACAAGGAAGTAAAAGCCGGTCCGTATCTTCGCGGGAAGGAGCTTTTTCTGCAAGGCTTCCGCAATGTTACCGAGGAAGGGTTCTACTACTTCTGCCACCTTACGCGTCCGTTTTCCGGCTTCGCCGCATTCTGGTGTTTGGAGGAAGCCTTTGCCAGCTGCCACCATGACCCGGAGAGTTTCCTTGAGCTCATTGCTTCTCACGAAAGAACCTATCTGCAAGAGCGCGGGAACACCATAAGCATGGCTAGGTGGGAAGACAGCAAGGAGCGGTTCCGCCAGGCTTTCCGGCCGGATTCTCCGGCTTTCCAGGCGTTTCTGGCAGACCTTTGGGGCGTTGCGGCCGGGCCGGAGAATTGTTCCTGCGTCTATACCCTCGACTATGCCGCGCATCTGGCATTTACCACGGAAGGAGGCATTCCCCATAAGGTTTTGGACGCCTTGGCCAGGAAGTATCCGGGCCTGATTGTCATCCATTATTGGAATGACACGGAGTGCCCCGAAATATGCGGCTGCGAGACGTACCATTACAGCCGCGATGCCGTCGCGTAACCGGCAGCAAAACAAAGCAGGAGAGCCCTCTGGATGGGATTCCAGGGGGCTCTCCTGCGCCTTAAGGCGTCGTTTCATTCTGGTACTGCGGCACATAGGTCAGCTCCTTCACGCGCTGGATGGCCACCCGCTTACCCTGTGCGTTCAGGTGCTGGAATGAATCCAGGACAGACTTCACATCGCGTGTGATATCGCTGTATTTTCTGCGCAGAGTATGGATGTTTTCCTCTATATTCTGTTCCCTTAAACACAACGCCGCCACATAACATCGAAAGACAGCAGGGTCAACTTCCGCTTTTGTGGTTTCGTCGACTTTCCCATTTACCTTCAAAAATATTTCAAGGGCTTCCCTGATTAAGGTGGCGGCAGTTGTAAGAGCCTCGAAATTGGGCATATCCAAAAGCCTAAACAGATACAGAATCTCGTTGCTGAACTTGATACTGTCCGAGCCCTTTGTCTTGCCCAGCAGTACGTCCACCGTAGTTTCAAAGTAATCCGCCAGCTGCATCAAAGTGGCCGCGTTCGGCGTCAGCCCCCGGGACTTCCATGACCCCATGGTGGATTGGCTGATGCCAAGCTCCTTGCGCACCTGCGCGGGGGTTTTATCTCGTTCTTTACACAGCTTTTCAAAGCAGTCGTAAAACATTGCGGTCCCTCCCTCCGGGAATGTTAAATTATTATGACTTACCTTGCGTTCCTCGCGTATCTATGCTATACTATCGATGGAAACGACGAATAATCATTGGAAGTATCGACATTATAACATATCCCATTTGGGAACGCAAGCGGTACTGGTTATTTGACGCAAAATCATCCAATGAAAGGGGGAACAGCATGCTGTAGATTGATGTAAATGGGTTTCGGGGTGGCCCCAGGACTAAAGAATGACGGGTGAAATAAAAACATATGCGGTGGGAAGCACATGAGAAAGGAAATACTATGCCCTCCAAATGTTGTTTTTCAATAAACGAGGCTGCTGAATATTCCAGCGTTGGAAGACAGACTCTTAGAAATCTGATTAAGGAAAAAAAGATTCCCTGCCTCCTGGTAGGAACACGGCAGCTTATCCTGGTACAAGATTTAGAGAACTTCCTGTTTATCAACAGGGGGAAAGACTTGCTTGATATGGCTAATTTGGAGTCCGTTGAACTGCATGAGAACCGGATGCAGACGGAACTGCATGAGAGCCGGATACAAGTCCATTCAGCAGTAGAAATCGGCTAAGGCCAATTATAATTACCAATTCGATAAGAATGGAGGCATAATCATGCCGTTAATTATTCTCGCCGTCTATATGGCGGCACACGTAAGCGAGCGCTATTTCCGCGTCAGCTTTCCTATGGAGGAGTTTATGGACAAAATGAAAACTCTGGCGTCCGACTACCTCAAGCAAACACACCATACTCAAGACGGAATTACCTGGGATGACGCTCTGAAAAATATTCCGAAGACTCTATGGGAAAAATACGGCTTTTATAAAGCTGACGACGAATGTAATATTGCGTATCCCCCCGACTTTCATGTAACGGGCGACGCTTTCCTTATTTTCCCAAAAAGCGTTCAATTGATGCAGGCGGCTTCTTCCATGACGTCATACCTTTGGGTGCGGCTGGACCAGGAAATTCTTGAACAAAGCCAAGAGGGCGTGATGGACAGGATACAGGAATTTGTGTGCATATGGGTTCCCCGCTTTGTGGACTTCGGGTATGACAATATGACGCTTTTTGTTGAAAAGGCTCTGAAAGAAACCGACCCGGATTTTTGGGAAGTATTCGAGGAAGAGGAAGAGTTCGACCCGGATGAATACGGATGTGAATCCCAATATGCCCAGGTTGTAAGTAAGCTGTAAATTCCATTGAGGTAGGAGGCGCTGTTGACAGGGGCGTGGATTTCCGGTATACTGGAAACCAGCCACCGCAGCAGCGCCGCTTGCCATATGAAAGGAGTTTTTAATATGGCAAAGGGCTCTGTAAGCAAGAAAAAGGGCCGCAAGAAATGGTACTATCGATTCTATATTACCGGCGAGGACGGCAAGCCGAAGCAGATTGAGAGGGCCGGTACAGAGAGCAAGGCGGAAACGGAGCGGATGCTGCGCAAAGCCATGGAGGAATATGAGAGCAAATTGGTCATAGCCCAGAATTCCAATCTGACATTGGCAGAGGTCATCGACATGTGGCTTGAAGAGGGCTTAAAGCCCAGCTCCCTTGCCAACGGGACCGTGCATCAGTACATGACCAAGGCGAACAAAATCAAGCGGCACCCTTTGGCCCAGCGCAAGCTGAAAGCTGTCACGTCCAGCCAACTGCAAGCCTACATAGACTTCCTCAGCTTTGGCGGGACGGACCCAAACGGGGCACAGGCGAAGCCCATAGCCAGCGGGACGGTGAATGTGTACATGGCTATGCTCCACAAGGTTTTCAAATTCGCCATCTACTCTAAGCGCATTTTGACCGCAAACCCTATGGACTACGTTGTGAAACGCACAAAGCCCGCAGACTGTGATATCTTCCAAAATGGTGAAAGCCAGGACGCAGGCCAGGTCTTGAGCCTGGAGCAGTACCGAATCCTCACAGATTATCTCCGCAAGCGGGGTAACCCCTGTCTGTTAGCGGTGCAAATCTCGTATTACGCAGGCTTGCGGCTGGGAGAGGTTTTGGGCCTTGCCTGGGAGGACATCGACCTGGAAAAGCAGTGTATGACAATATGCCGGAGCCTAAGCTATAGCAGTTCGCGCAAGGCCACCTCTCTCGGCCCCACAAAGACAAAGAAAACCCGGACAGTGGACTTCGGCGACACGCTGGCCGAAATCCTCCGCCGGGCGAAAATGGCGCAGGCCCGGGAGAGCCTGCGGTACGGCCCCATGTACAAGGTCAATTATGTCCAAAGGACGGTTGACCGCAACCGGACGTATAACGACCTGCGGACGCTTAGCCAGAATGAGGCCCCGCCGAAGGGGTATATCCCCATCAACCTTGTATGTGTGCGGCACGATGGTGAGTACCAGCGCCAATCTACCATTACAAGTCTCTGCCAGGATTTGAGTAAGTCGCTGTCTGGCCTGGGACATTTCCACTTCCATCAGCTTCGCCACACTTATACAAGTAACCTGCTGGCAAACGGCGCGACCCCCAAGGATGTACAAGAGCTGCTGGGGCACGCTGACATTCGTACAACCATGAATGTCTACGCCCATGCTGAAAGGGATTCCAAGAGAGCGACCGCCAGGCTGTTGGACAAGCTGGCGAGTGGGGAGTAAGAAAGTGTCCCTTATGGGAAGTTAATAAGGGACAAAATGAGGGGCAAAAGGGAGAAAATAGGGCTTTATCCCGCATAAATCCAGTGTTTTCGCGGGGTGTAGGAATAAACAGCAAAAAACCGCGTGGTTACGCGGTTTTTTGCCCAAATATCTTTTTGGTTTTCCTAGGATGGCGGAGAAGGAGGGATTTGAACCCTCGCGCCAGTTTCCCGACCTACTCCCTTAGCAGGGGAGCCCCTTCACCACTTGGGTACTTCTCCAAGGTGAAACTATATGATAAATCTATAAGGATTAACAAATTGGCGGAGAGGAAGAGATTCGAACTCTTGGTCCCTTGCGGGATCACTAGTTTTCAAGACTAGCTCCTTAAACCACTCGGACACCTCTCCGTGTCCTTAGTGCGTAAAATATTATATCATATCTGGCACCTGAATGTCAATAGTTTTTTTACATTTTTTTACGTTTGCCAGATATCTTGAAAAAAGCAGGCATCCCTGGCGCTTGAGGCAAGGACTGCGTTTAGCACATTTTTGTCTTCATAGGCCAAACCATCAGAAATCCCAGCAATAATTTATAAAAGAAGCCAACAAAACACCTTTGCAGGAGTTGAACTTCACTCCATTTGTTAGACAGTATGGGATACTGAATAACAAGCGGGGTGATTTGTAATGCCTAAAAGGGTTCCAAACAAGAAATACACACCAGGATTCAAAAAACTGGTGGTGGAAACGATGCGAAAAGAAAAGCTCAGTTATCGGGAAACAGCAGAGAGATTTGGGATCCGCCATAAGCGGGTGCGGGACTGGGAACGGGTTAATCTAAGGCGTGTTCACATAAGCGCTTGCAAGCGTCTTTTGGGCGTTTTTTTGTCATATTCTTCGCCAAAAAGTGTTGAGGCACACAAGTACATCCACAAATTTTTGACCTGAATCTGCCAAAAACCTGCTCAAAAATCCACATACGCATCTTATGTGAACACGCCCTAAAATCATAAACATCCTTGCCACACCCTCCTCTGAGTAGTTTGTGGCATCTTGGTCATAGACGGGCGAACCTTGCAACGGTCTGTCCGCCGATTCTTTCATCTATTGGCCTTCCTGCCCCTGCGCGTTTCGATATTCCGCTACAATATCCGCCAGTGTACTGGATTCCAAACTTTTTCTCACATCCGCCTGAAGTTTTCCATAAGGAACAGCCAGGACAGTACGGATATTTCGTCCGATGGGACACAGAGCCGAGGGCAGCGGATGGATGCCCACCAAATTGTCCAGACACCCCGGATCGACAGCTTCATAGATCTGATAAAGCGTGATCTCCTCCGGTGACCGGCACAATCTCGTACCGCCTTTTCCCCCTGCAACCTCTACGATCCCAGCCTTTTTCAAAGCGCTTATCAGATTGCGGATCACCACCGGATTGCAGCCGGTGGACAGCGCCAGTATTCCGCTGGTCACCCGCTGCGTTTCGCCGTATTCGTGTAAAAACAGCAGGCAGTGAACGGCAATCGAACATTTTGTGTTGATTCGCATGATTGATCCCCCTTGTGTATACAAGCAGAATACCACAAAAAAATCCTGCTGTAAATATTGACTTTACAGCAGATGAGCGGTATAGTATAAGCTGTAACTTTAAATATTACAGGAGGAAGGATCTTTATGAATTGCGTACAGTTGATTTTCAGCCCCACCGGGGGAACCATGCGGGCCGCGAAAGCGATCACCGACCCATGGGGGCTGGGTGTAGAAACCATAGACCTGACAGACCCGGCGCTGGCCGATCGTGCTTCCCAAAAGGAGGACTTGGTATTGATCGCTGTCCCGTCCTGTGGTGGACGGGTACCGGAGCTTGCGGCCCAGCGGTTAACGAAGATGCGGGGAAACAGTGCCCGCTGCGTCCTGTGCTGCGTTTACGGCAACCGGGCCTATGAGGATACCCTTGTGGAAATGCAGGATATTGCGGAAAAGCAGGGGTTTCAGGTCTTTGCCGCTGTCGCTGCCATAGCTGAGCATTCCATCATGCACCAATATGCCGCCGGACGGCCTGATACAAAAGACATGGAAACGCTTCGGAACTTTTCCCGCACGATCTGGGAGAAATTCAATAACAGCCAGGAGGAATCATCTCCAGCGGTTCCAGGCAACCGCCCCTACAAAAAGGCGGGCGGGGCAGGTTTGGTTCCCAAGGCCGGAAAAGAATGTATCCGGTGCGGAGTGTGCGCCGTCCAATGTCCGGCCCAGGCGATCAGCCGGGATGACCCGCAAACAACAGATGGAAAAAAATGTGTTTCTTGTATGCGCTGTGTTGTGCAATGTCCCCATGGAGCACGGAAGGTCAACAGCACCATCGTTTCGGTAGCGGCGGCAGCAATCAAAAAAGCGTGTTCCATCAGAAAAGAATGCGAATTGTACATCTAAATTTCTAACCGGCAGGCCAGGAAGGTCTGCCGGTCTTATTTTCACTTGGAGATGATACCCATAGAAGCCCGGCATCAACAAAGAAGTCCGGGACTGCCAGGAAAAGCGATCGGTATCTGAACCGTAAGGAAAAGGCATATCTGCCGGAATATGAAAAAACAGCTTGCCCGGAACTGCATACATTCCAATACTACGACCCCCATGATGCCAGCAAGACGATCCCGCCTGCCTGAAAAAGTTTTGCCCTTTTCAACCGCAGGGACTATAAAAACAGGAAGCATTCCCTGCCTGCCAAGCGGGGATGCTTCCTGTTTCAAAATTTCCTCTTTGTTTTAGGCGGACAGCCTGTTATTTTTCCACCCGGCGCACGCCCAGGGTGACAGCCTCGCCGTTAATATCCCATTCTGCGGTGTAGCCTTCCAGGGCGCCATAATGGCAGGCCTCCCCCAGCACATCGGAAAGGATGGCGCTTTCATTGGCCTGCAGCACAGCGGCAACCTTCTCACTCCCCTGCTGGTACACCTCAATGTGATCGGTGACATGGAAACCTGCGTCCTTGCGCATGGACTGGAGTTTTGAGACAATTTCCCGCACAAAGCCCTCCTCGATAAGTTCCTCTGTCAGGGCCGTGTCCAGCACCACAGTGAGGCCCCTGTCGGAAACAGAGGTGAAGCCCTCCTTCTGGGCAGCGTCAATAAGCAGTTCCTCCGCGGTAAGCTGTACCTCCCCGTCAGCCATGGGCACCGCCACAAAGCCCTCATTGTCAAGCTGCTTCTTGGCGGCGGAGCCGTCCAGGTTCTGCAGGGCTTCCCGCAATTCTCCCAGGCGCTTGCCGAATTTCTTGCCCAAAAGCTTTAGCTGGGGCTTGAAGGTGTAGGCGGCGAAGGCTGACATATCGCTGAGGAATTCCAGTTCCTTCACGTTCAATTCCTGTTTGATAATATCCTGGTACAGCTCTCCCAGGCCGGAGGGCGCGTCTGTATACAGCTTTTGCAGGGGCTGGCGGTTTTTAATACCGGAAAGGTTCCGGGCGGCCCGGCCCTGGGTGACCACCTTCAGCACCTCGTCCATGTCCTGCTCCAGCTTTTCGTCCACCCAGCTTTCCTTTGCGGCTGGATAGGCGCACAGATGCACGCTTTCCGGGGCGGCGGGGTCTACAGAGCACACCAGGTTGCGGTAAATTTCCTCGCTCATAAAGGGGGCCATAGGCGCGCAAAGCTTTGCCGTTTCCACCAGGGCTGTGTACAGGGTCATGTAGGCGGCAGTTTTGTCCTCCAGTTCCCCCTGTGCCCAGAACCGGGCGCGGCTGCGACGGACATACCAGTTGCTCATTTCGTCCACAAAGTCCTGCAAGGCCCTTGCTGCTTCCGGCACCTTATAGGCGGCAAGGCACCCGTCCACCTCTTTGATGGTGGAGTGCAGCCGGGACAAAAGCCACTTGTCCATAACGGTGAGGGCGCATGTATCCAGGCTGTGCTTTACAGGGTTAAAGCTGTCAATGTTCGCGTACAGCACATAGAAAGCGTAGGTGTTCCACAGGGTGGAGAAGAACTTTTTCTGGCCCTCCACCACTGTTTTTTTGCTGAAATTTTTGGGCAGCCAGGGGGCCGAGCAGGTATAGAAGAACCAGCGCAGGCTGTCTGCGCCAAAGGACTCCAGGGCCTCCATAGGCTCCACAGCGTTGCCCTTGGACTTGCTCATCTTCTTGCCTTCCTCGTCCTGCACCAAGCCCATCACCAGCACGTTTTTATAAGGAGCCTTGTCAAACAGAAGCGTAGAGATGGCTAAGAGGGAGTAGAACCATCCCCGGGTCTGGTCTACAGCCTCGGAAATGAAGTTTGCCGGGAACTGGCTTTCAAACAGCTCCTTGTTCTCAAAGGGATAGTGGTACTGGGCAAAGGGCATGGAGCCGGAATCGAACCAGCAGTCGATAACCTCGGGCACCCGGTGCATCTCTCCTCCGCAGTGGGGGCAGGGGATGGTTACCTCGTCTACATAGGGCCTGTGCAGCTCGATGTCTTCCGGACAGTTAGGCGACAGTTCCCTCAGTTCCGCAATGCTGCCTACAGCGTGACGGTGGCCGCACTGGCACTCCCAGATATTGAGAGGCGTGCCCCAATAGCGGTTGCGGCTGACGGCCCAATCCTGGACGTTTTCCAGCCAGTCCCCGAAGCGGCCCTTGCCGATGCTCTCCGGCAGCCAGTTCACTGTGTTGTTGTTTGCGATAAGCTGCTCTTTCACGTCGGTCATCTTGATATACCAGGACTCCCGGGCATAATAGATGAGGGGCGTATCGCAGCGCCAGCAGAAGGGATAGCTGTGCTCGAATTTCGGCGCGGAATAGAGCAGGCCACGCTTGTCTAAGTCCACCAGAATTTCCTTGTCCGCATCCTTGCAGAAAACCCCTGCCCATTTGGTTTCTTCTGTCATCTGGCCCTTTGTGTCCACAAGCTGCACCAAGGGCAGGCCATATCTGCGGCCCACTTTGGCGTCGTCCTCGCCAAAGGCCGGGGCAATGTGTACCACGCCGGTGCCGTCGGTGAGGGTGACGTAATCATCGCACACCACATACCAGCATTTCTCCTTGGGGGTCACAAAGTCAAACAGCGGTTCATATTCCTTGTGCTCCAGGTCGGCTCCCTTATACTGCTCCAGCACAGTATAATTCCCCTCTCCCAGCACTGTGTCGCACAGGGCCGCGGCCAGGTAGTAGGTTTCGGCCTTATCCTCCTTCGTATAGCTTACCTTTACATAATCCTCCCCGGCGTTCACGCACAGGGCCACGTTGGAGGGCAGCGTCCAGGGGGTAGTGGTCCAGGCCAGGATGAAGGCGTCCTCCCCTTTCACCTTGAACTTGGCAATAGCAGAGCGCTCCTTCACGTCCTTATAGCCCTGGGCCACCTCGTGAGAAGAAAGGGGCGTGCCGCACCGGGGGCAGTAGGGCACAATTTTGAAGCCCTTGTACAGCAGGCCCTTGTCCCAAATCTGCTTTAAGGCCCACCACTCTGACTCAATAAAGCTGTTGTGATAGGTGACATAAGGATCGTCCATGTCTGCCCAGAAACCTACGGTGCGGGAGAAATCTTCCCACATGCCCTTATATTTCCACACGCTCTCCTTGCATTTGTCGATAAAGGGGGCAATGCCATATTCCTCAATCTGCTCCTTGCCGTTGATAGACAGAAGCTTTTCCACCTCCAGCTCCACAGGCAGGCCATGGGTATCCCACCCGGCCTTGCGCAGCACCTGCTCCCCTTTCATGGTGTGGTACCGGGGGAACATGTCCTTAAAGGCCCGGGTTTCCAAGTGCCCGATATGGGGCCTGCCGTTTGCAGTGGGAGGCCCGTCGTAGAAAGTGTAAGCGGGGCATTCCTTCCGCTGCTCCACGCTCTTTTCAAAAATTTTATGCTCCTGCCAGAACTGCTCTGTGGCCTTTTCCCGCTCCACAAAATTCATGTCCGGGGAAACAGCCTTGTAAAGTTCGCTCATTTTTTCCGCCTTCCTTTCAAAATTTCTGCCGAAAGCCATCTGATACGCAAAAAGCCCTCGTCCCGCGCAAACGGGACGAGGGCAAAAACCTTCGCTGTACCACCCATTTCGGCGTATCGCACAGGCTGCGCGCCTGCGTACATACACGCCCCGGTAACGGCGGGGAGCCGGCTGCGCTTACTGGGGAAACGCTGCCGCGCCTTCCTTTTCAGCTTGCGACTTGGGAGGGATACGCCTGCGGGCTACTCATGCCGGCTTGCACCTGCCGCCGGCTCTCTGGGATTTTCGCGCCGCCGCGCCTGTCTCCGTCACAGTCTTTCGTCCTATTGGGGGTATTGTACACCATTTTTTCCGGCAAGTCAAGGCCGAAAACAGGGCTCCTGCAAAAACCGGAGGATGCGCTGGTTGAAATCCTTTGCTTCCTCATAGGCGGCATGGCCCAAGGCCTCATACATATAGATTTCACAGGAAAGCTTCCCGGCGATTTCTTCCGACGCAGAGCCTGCAGCCACCTGATCTTCTTTTCCGCCGATGACAAAAGCGGGGCAGGAGATCTGATGCAGCTCCGGGTAGGCGTTGCAGGTCAGGCAGGCTTCTGCAAGGGCAATAAAACGGCTGTAGTCTTTGGGCCTGCCAATTCTGGAAAGGAGGGGGATCAGCCGCCTGTTCTTTTTCCTATACGCCTCTGAATACATTTTCTCAAACATATCAGCCACAAGCCTCGCATAATCCCCTTCCCGCGCCAGCCAAATCCATCTGTTTATAGCTTTTTCCATGGTTTCGCTTATCCTGGACGCGGTAACGCAAAGCACCAGCTTATGCACCAGGCCGGGATGGCGTATCGCAAGATACTGGGCTATCATGCCGCCTTGGGACACGCCCACCACATCCGCGGCGGACAGGCGCAGGTATTCCATCATAAAAGCGGTATCCTCCGCCATATCCCTGATGGTGTACCCGTCCGGCACAGTATCCTTTTTATCCATAACGTATACTGTATAGTCTTTTGTGAAAGCGCGGTACATATAAGCCAGGGGGAGCGCCGCGCCTTTCACCCGCTGGAAACTCAAGCCGGGGATTAGGACGAGCGTTTTCGCCCCCTTCCCAAAAACCACGCAATCCAAATTTGTACCATCTTTTTTACACGTTATCGTTTTCACGCCGCCTGTCCTTCTTTCCCTAGCCTATAGGTTCGTCAGGGATATCGTCCCCCCTGCCGCCGGATTCCTCCTCTGTGCCGCTGTCCAGGCTTTCTCCCTCCTCCGGCTGTGATTCGCCGCCTGAAGCCGACGCCGGGGAAGCCTGCCCCGCAGGATCCACAGGCTGGGAGGTAAACCCTGCCCGGCGCACGTCTGCATAGGAAAGGTCTAAGACCCCTGTCTGATCCTCCCCTATATGGCCTTCCCGCAGAAGCTTATAGCCAAACTGCACCTTGTAATCCAGTTCTGCGGCGTTGCCCAGCTTGCATTCCACCCTGTCCTGATACCACAAGGTGATGTTATAAGGGTCTGTGATGTCCAGGCGGGTGAACTCCCCCCAGGCCCCCAATTCCACAATTTTTTCCAGAATCGTGGAATAGGCTTCCTGCAGGCCCTTATCCTCCACCTGCACCATCCCCCCCGCCTGGGGGTTTTGGGGTGCAAGCCCCTCAATGCGCATAACGCCTTCCCGAGGCTCTGGCTGAGTTTCCAATATTTTCCCTTCCCCGCTGACATAAAGCCACATGCCTTCTGAAAAAACACAGCAAGCCACCTGTGTGCCTGTGATGTGGATTTCCAGGGTGCCTGGAATGTGGCGGCGTATCTCCACATCCGCAATGTAGGGAAGCTGGGCTTTCAGCTTTTTCACCCGGTCGCTGGTGGTGATGAAAAACAGATTATCCCCCACCTCATATTCACACAGGCGCAGGATGTCCTCTGTCTGATACACCACATCCCCGGTAACAGTGATTTCAGAAATTTTAAACAGCAGGGAGATTGCCAGCACACAGGTAACCGCCAGCATAACAAATATTCCGCCCAGCATCAGCAGGCGGCGCAGGCCTTTTTTCATGGGAGGCCTGCGCTTGCGGGGCTGGGGCGGACGCTTAGGGGCAGGAGCCTTCCCGGGCCGGGGGCGCTGGCCCGGGCGGACAGGCCTTCCCCCTGGCTGGGGCGGACGGGCAGGCGCGGGTCTTTGCTGGGAGCGGGGCCGGCGGTTCCCGGCCTCTTTCAGGGGGCGCTGGCCTGGGCGGGCAGGCCTTCCCCCTGGCTGAGGCGGACGGACAGGACGCTCCTGGGCAGACGCTCTGTCCCCGGCAGGCCTGGGCCTGCCGGGGGGCGCGGGCCTTTGCTGGGAGCGGGGCCGGCGGTTCCCGGTTTCTTTCAGGGGCCGCGCCCTTTGAGGCACTTCCCCGTCTGAATGGGAGCGGATATCCACAAAATCGTCCCCATCCCAAAACCCCCGCCTGGGCTTCCTGTTCTGCGCCATAGCCGCTCCCCCTTTCTTTTTTACATCCTAAAAGCGATTTATTTCAGTCCGCCTCCCGGATCCTTGCCCCCAGAAGCGCAAGGTTCCCGGCAATATCTTCATAGCCCCGGCGGATGTATTCCACCCCTTCAATTTCTGTGCGGCCCCGGGCCGCAAGGCCCGCCACCACCAGGGCTGCCCCGCCCCGCAGATCCCACGCCTCCACCGGCGCGCCTGCCAGGCGGTCCACCCCCTCTACAATGGCAACCTTTCCTTCCACCTTAATTTTCGCCCCCAGCCGCTGCAGGCCTTCTGCATGGCGGTAGCGGTTCTCAAATATGTTTTCCACAAAGACGCTGGTGCCGCTGCCCACTGCCGCCATGCTCATTACCACTGGCTGGGCGTCTGTAGGAAAGCCGGGATATGGCATGGTGCGGATATGTTTTACCGGCATAAGCCTGCGGGGGGCCATGATATTCAGGCTTCCGCCCATCTGCCGCACCTCGCAGCCCGATTCCTCAAAGGGGGAAAGCATGGGCAGGATGTGGGCGTTATCCACGTCCCGCAGGGTGACGCTCCCGCCCGTCACTGCTGCCGCAGCCATGTAGGTGGCGGAAACAATGCGGTCGGGCATCATCCTGTGCTCGCTGCCGAAAAGCTCCTTCACCCCGTCAATGATGACGCAGCTCTCCCCCGCCCCGTAAATGCGCCCGCCGCAGCGGTTGAGATAGGCGGCGAGATCCGCGATTTCCGGCTCCCTGGCAGCGTTTGCGATAATGGTGGTGCCCTTAGAGCACACCGCCGCCAGCATCAGGTTTTCCGTGGCTCCCACGCTGGGGAAGGAAAGGGACACATAGGCCCCTTGGATCCCCCCCGGCGCCCGACACTGAAGGCACCCGCCCCTTTCCTCAATCTCCACCCCCAGCTTCTGCAGGGAGGAGATATGCAGGTCAATGGGCCGCGGCCCCAGTTCGCAGCCGCCGGGGAAGCAGAGCCTGGCCTCCCCGCACCGGGAGACAATGGCACCCAAAAACACAATGGACGATCGCATTTCCCGCATAAGCTCCTGGGGCACCTCGCAGCCAGTCATGGCGTTGTCCACAACCAGATCAGAGCCTTCCCGGGCGCAGCGGCACCCCAAGTGCTCTAAAATGCGTACAGCCGTTTCCACGTCCGTCAGGTCGGGGCAGTTGTGCAGCACGCTTTGGCCCTTGCACAGAACCGTTGCCGCCAAAATAGGCAGCGCGCTGTTCTTGGCCCCCTGGATGCTGATTTCCCCGCAGAGTTCCGCAGGGCCGTCAATAATAATCATAGGGAACACCTCGATTTGTTAGCATACGCTATCATATGAAATGTTCCCAAATCGGTGATTGCCGAAGCGCCCGTCCCTATTTCCGCAGATTTTCTTCCTTATGGAAAAAGGCTTTCTCCAGGGCGGCATACTCTGCCAGGCTGCACACGGCCCGGCATTTTTTCTGGATTTTTGCCGATTTCTCCAGCACAGACTCTATCTTCCCGCAGGGGAATGCCCCGCACTGGCTGCACTTTTCCACGCCATGGGCCTTAGTGCAGTCCGTTAAGCCGTATGTACATTCCTTGTGGGAGGAGCAGCCTGTGCAGGCCATCTCCTCCGGCGGGACAACGCTGTTCCGCATCCCCGTCCGGTACCACAGCTCGGCAACTTTTTTCTGTTCTTCCTGGCTATGGGCATTATAGCGGGGGCAGGCAAGGCAGTCGTCTCCGCAGAGAGTGATTTTCTCCATGGCCTTCTCCTTATTGTTTCCCGGCCGCGCAGGCCGCCTTAATGGTGCGGTAAATCCGCTCGCTGGCGTCCAGGATCTCCAGCTTCCCCGCGTTTTCCCCCAGGGATTTCAGGCGCTGGGGGTCTGCCAGGATTTCCTCCACCTTGGCCCACAAAGCCTCCCCTGTCAAGTCCTTTTCCTCTATAATCTCCGCCGCCCCCCGGCGCACCAGGGCCATGGCGTTGTGGAACTGGTGGTTTTCCGCCACATTGGGGGAAGGCACCAGGATGGAAGCTTTTGCCTTAGCCTCTATCTCCGTCAGGGTCATGGCCCCGGCCCTGCCAATCACCAGATCCGCGGCGGAAAGGCACTGGGGCATGTTGTCGATGTATTCCAAAAGGCGTATCTGGGGGCTCGCGGCCTGGTCAAAGCCAAACTCCCGCAGTTCATCCATAAACTTTTCGTCATGGGTGCCGTATCCATGGATATGCTGCACCTCGCCTTTTTTCGCGCTCTGGGCCAGCATCCAAGCGGCGGCCCGGTTTAGGGCAGAGGCTCCCAGGCTTCCCCCGAAGGACAGCACCAAGGGGCGCTCGTCCAGCCCCAGGGCCTTGCGGGACTCCTCCCGCTGGGCAGAGAGCACCTCCCCCCGCACAGGGTTCCCGGTGACAATGCAGTTTACGGAGTGGTCGAAATAATTCTTGGCATCAGGCACAGCCAGCATCACCGCATGGACAGATTTTGCCAGCATCCGGGTGGTCACCCCGGGATACGCGTTGGACTCATGGATGACGCAGGGAATATGGAGCCTTGCGGCCTCCCGTATCACCGGGCCGCTTACATAGCCGCCGGTGCCCACGCACACGTCCGGGGCAAACTCCTTGATAATGCGGTGGGCCTCGCTGCTGGCAGTGAACATGCGCACCACAGTCTGGGCGTTGCGCATCAGGTTTTTAGGGGTTATCCTGCGCTGGAAGCCGGAGATGGTGATGGTCTGCATGGGATACCCCGCCTTTGCCACCAGCCGTTCCTCCATGCCGCCCCGGTTGCCCACATACAGGATTTCCGTGTCCGGCTCTTTTTTGCGCAGATATCCCGCCACAGCCAGGGCCGGGTTAATGTGCCCTGCCGTGCCGCCGCCTGTAAACAATACTTTCATGTCCCCACGATCCTTTCAAAAGTGATGTGCTTTCCACCTTATTGTAACGGCCAGCCGGCCATAAATCAATACCTGGTTCCCGAAAATATGGGAAGGGCACCGGGCGCAAGGGTTTTGCCCCTGCACTCGGTGCGATTCTTAAAACCGGCAAGCTCTATGTCTTTTCCACGCTGGCACTGCGGGAAATGTTCAGAAGCACGCCCATCTCCCCCAGCAGCATCAAAAGCGCTGTGCCCCCATAGCTGAAAAAGGGCAGGCTGATGCCTGTGTTTGGGATGGTGTTTGTCACCACGCAGATGTTCAGCACCGCCTGTATGCCTATTTGGAAGGTAATGCCCAGCCCCAGGAGCATCCCGAAGCGATCCTTGGCCTTTAAGGAAACATATACGCCCCGCCAAATCAGCATCCCGAACAGCACCATAATCACCAGCGCCCCCACCATGCCCAATTCCTCGCAGACAATGGCGAAAATAAAATCGTTCTGGGGGGCGGGCAGATATAAATATTTCTGCCGGGACTGCCCCAGCCCCAAGCCTAAAAAGCCGCCGGAGCCGATGGCGTATAAAGACTGCCGGGTTTGGTAGGTATCCACGCCCTCCGGCGCGTTAAAGGGATCCAGCCAGCCCACCACGCGGTCTGTCTGATAGCTGCCGCCAAAGGCCAGCATCAGGATAAGGGCCGCAAGGATAATGGAACCCCCGATGACAAACCACCGCACCCGCGTTCCCCCTACAAACATCAAAGAAGCGCCCAGCAAAAGGATAATGAGGGTGGCGGAAAGATGGTGCTCCAAAGCAATAAGCCCGGCTATCAGGGCCATAAGGCCCACAAAAGGCACCACGCCATACCGGAAGGTATGCATTCTGGCGGCGTTTTGGGAAATAAGGTGGGCAAACATTAAAATAAGGGCAAACTTTGCCACCTCTGAAGGCTGGAAACGGATGGGCAGGGGGTCGAAATCCAGCCATCGGTTGGCAACACCCTCCACAGGCGCCAGGGAAGTGCCTTTAAAGGCAAGCACAATGATCAGCAGCAGCACGGATACGCCAAGAATGGGCAGGGCCAGCTTGTGGAACTGATGGTAGTCAAAGGTGGAGATGAGCAGCATGGCCGCCGTTCCTGCCAGGGCAAAGCCGCCCTGGCGGCTGATATAGTAATAGCTGTCCCCCTGGCGGTAATAGCTGTCCGCGTAGCTTGCGGAAAAGAGCATCACAAGCCCCACAGCCAGCAGCACCATGATAAACACGAACAGGGGCATATCCAGGCCCTGCCCCAGGGAGAAAATCTTGAACTTTAACCGGGTGCGGCGCTGCCGGGGCCTGTCTCCAGGCTCCCCTCCCCTCTGCCGCTCCCTGGGGGGCGGCGCGGACTGGGGCACCCTTCTCAGGCCCCGGGCCGTCCTGCCTTCTGCTGCCATGGGGATTCCTCCTTCCTATCAGGTAGCTTTGTCTTCTAATGGCTATATTCTGTCCAGGCTCTGGCAGGGCTATACGCCCCACAGCACACAGCAGAAGGCAACGGCTCCCCCTAAAAGGGACACCAAGCCAAAAACTGTGCATATTTTCACCTCAGACCAGCCGCACATTTCAAAGTGGTGGTGGATGGGGGACATTTTAAACAGACGCTTGCCGTGGGTAGACTTGAAATAAGCAACCTGCAACACCACGGAAAGGATTTCCGCCCAATAGACTAAGCCGATGGGCAGCAGCAGGATAGGCATATCCAGCCCAAAGGCCAAGGCCCCCACCATGCCGCCTAAAAACAGGGAGCCTGTGTCGCCCATGAAAACCTTGGCGGGGTGGAAGTTCCACATGAGAAAGCCAATGCAGGCTGCCGCCGCCGCAACGCCCAGGACGGAAAGGCCTGTCATGGAGAGGAAGCCCGCGCACAGGGCCAGGCTTAAAAAGGCAAAGAAGGTGACAGTGGTGTTCAGGCCGTCTATGCCGTCGGTAAAGTTCACCGCGTTTGTAAGCCCCACCAGCAAAATGGCTGCCAGGATATAGTATCCAGGGCCTAAGTCTATTTGGCCTATAAAGGGGATAGTGGTGGCTGTTGTGTCTCCCGCCAGGGCCAGGGAGGCAAGGTATGCCGCCGCCACGGCAAACTGCAGCACCAGCTTCTGGCGCTCGGTCAGCCCCAGGTTCCGCTTTTTCACCACGCCGATATAGTCATCCATAAACCCGATGGCCCCATAGGCCAGGGCCATGGCAAGGCCCCCCAGCACCCGCACCTGCATGAGAAGCGTCTCCCCGTATCCCATGCCCCGGGCGGCAGGCACGCACACCGCCATGGCGGCAGTGATGCCGATTATGAACATCAACCCGCCCATAGTGGGGGTGCCCTGCTTGTTCTTGTGCCAGCTAGGGCCAATCTCCCGGATGGTCTGCCCGAAATGCAGCTTGTGCAGGAAGGGAATGAGCCACCGGCCCAAGAAAGCCGTTACACCGAAGCCCAGCACCGCTGCCATGCAATAAATCACGTTGTTCATGTTTTATCCTGCCTTCCCTCTTTTTTCCTCTCGCTGCCCCTGCCCTATGGCGCTACTCGTCCAGCTCCACTGTGGGCACGTCTGTCACCACATTTTCCACGAATGTCAGGGTGATAACCGTTCCCAGCTTCACTCTGTCGCCTGGGTCTATGCTTTGCAGGCTGACAGTGGTGCCATTGACGGAAGCGCCCTTGACGCTTACCTGCAGGCCGTTAATGCTGGCAACATAGCTGGCATTCGCCAGATCATAGCCGCTGAAATCAGGCACTTCCACCAGGGTGCTGTCCTCGTCATAGCCCTCGGTGTACAGTACCACCTTGCCGCCCTTGGGTACGGCCCCGCCGCTTTCAGGAATCTGCTGGGTGATAACCGCGTCCCCGTCCTCGCTGCCGATTACGCTGTAGGTAAGGCCCATATCCTCCAGCAGGCTATAGGCTTCCTCCAGGGTTTTGCCTGCAACAGAGGGGGACACCATGTCAAGCTGCTCATATTCGTCCTCTGTATACTGGGCGTCCACCCCCAGGTAAGGCAGCACCTCCTCCATAATTTTAGAGAAGATAGGCCCCGCCACCGCGTTGCCGCCGGTCTGGTTGTTCTGGAGATCGTCCCCGCCGGGTTCGTCAAAGAACACCAGCAGAGCATATTGGGGATCCTCTGCCGGCGCGAAGCCGCAATAGGAGGCTATGTATTCCATGGGCTTGGATCTGTCCTGGTTGTGCTTATCCACCTTTTCCGAGGTGCCTGTCTTGCCGCACACCCGGTATCCCATCACATAGCCGCCGTTGGCTGTTCCCACCTCCGCGTTCTGCCGGAGGATGTCCGCAATGGTGGAAGCTGTCTTTTCCGAAATCACCTGCCGGCGGTAGGTGGTGTCCGCCGTCTTGACAATGTTCCCCTCCTCGTCCACAACGCGATCCACCACATGGGGCCGCACCAGATACCCGCCATTGGCAATCACGCAGCTTGCGGTAATCATCTGCACAGGGGTGATGGTAAAGTTCTGCCCGAAAGATTCGCAGGCAAGCTCTACCGGGCCTAAGGCATCTGTGCTGTGGTAGATACTGTAGGATTCGCCGGGCAGGTCTATGCCTGTCTTTTCCGTAAAGCCAAAAGCTTCCCGGTATTTGGAGAAGGTTTCCGCCCCCAAAAGCCCGCCAATATGCATAAACCAGGGGTTGCAGGAGTTGCACAGCCCTTCCCGGAAAGTGGTAGTGCCATGGCCCGCATGTTTCCAGCAGGAAATGGGATCCTTCATGCCGTCAAATTTCACAGATCCATCGCAGGTGTAGCTGCTGGCCTCCTCAATCACGCCTTCTTCCAGGCCCATGGAGCCTACGCACATTTTAAACACCGAGCCGGGGATATACGTATCCGCCACAGCCTTGTTGCGCCACTGGCGGTTCAAAGCGGCGCTGTAGGCCTCATCCTGCTCATCGTCCGGCAAAGCCTCAATATCCGCCAGCATGCTTTCATCCAGGACTGTAAAGGGATCGTTGGGGTCATAGTCGGGCTTTGTGGAAAGGCCGATAACCCCGCCGGTTTTCACGTCCATCATAATGGCCACCGCGCCGTTTTTCACCTGGTATTTTTCAATGCCCTCTGCCAGGTACTTTTTCAAAATGCTCTGCACCGTCTCGTCAATGGTGAGCACCAAATCATACCCATTCTCCGCCGGTACCATCTGCTCCTTTTCAAAGGGCATATCCAGATTCCAGCCGTTGCGGGCGGAAACCATGCGGCCCGGCGTGCCGCTAAGCTCGTCGTCATAATAAAGCTCCAGCCCCTCCAGGCCGTTGCCGTCCATGCCTGTAAAGCCCAGGATGTTGGAGGCCACTGTTCCGTAGGGGTAATAGCGCTTGTAATCGTCAATCAGCCGCACACCAGAGTCAATCCCATGCTCTTGCAGGAAATTATTCACCGCGTCCCGGGTGTCAGATTCAATCTTGCGCTTTATCACTTCATAGAAAGAGTCTTTCTTCCCGGTTTTCTGGTAAAGCTCCTCCTCGTCCAAATCCAGTATGGGCGCAAGGCCGGAAGCTATAGTGCGCCGCAGCTCCTCGTCTCCCGCTATAAAGTAGGGCTCCAGCACCACTGTCCACACGCTGGCGCTCTGGGCCAGCACCTTGGTGCCGGTAGCGTCGTAAATGGATCCCCGCATGGCAGGCAGGGAGGTGCTTCGCAGGCTCTGATCCATGGCCGCGGTTTTCATCTCCTCCCCCCGCATAATCTGCCAGTGGAACAGGCTTACAGCCGCCGCCCCAAACCCTATTATCACCAGTGCCGCCGTCAGCCCCATGGCCTTATGGCGCATTTTTTCCGCCATTCCTTTTGGCATCCGCCTTCACCGTCCTTTTCAGGGCTTGTGCCCGGATTTTTCAGCCGTACTGTTTTCAAGCATGCCGCTATAAAGAAAAAGCGGGGCAGGCCGCATCTCCCCCCATTTCACCGCTTTTCTGTTACTATTGTTATTCCCGCCAAGCCCCCGCTATAACCCCGCGGGAGCAAATTCCTTTAGGCAAACAGGCTTCTTAAAGAGGCCAGAAGCTTGTCCAGCACCGAGCCGCCGTCCAGATCCTGCAGCACCCTGCCCTGGTCGGCCCGGGCCACGTTGATGTATGTCACCTGGGTGCCGGAAATTTTGCTCATCCCCAGCTTCCCGGCAGCATACTGCTCCACCTGGGCGTCGTTCATCCGCAGGGCCGCCTGCATATTCAACTGGATTTCCACGCTCTCCGCCTTGGCAAGATCATCTGTCACTGTGTTTATTTCCTGGGTAAGCTCTGTAAGCAGCACCTGGCTTTGCACCACGGAAACCACTGTGATAAAAACCACGCTGGAGAACAGGAAATACACCACAAACCGGAACACGTGCCTCTTGGGCTTAACCTGCTTTTGCGTGCCCTCCTGGGGCAGCTCCACCACATTCTCCCGGGCTTTGCGCTCCCTGCGGGGCTGCTGCTGCGGCTGTTCCACAACAGCAGGCGCTGCCGCACTCCGTTCCTCGAACAAGGCGAAATCATATGCTTCTGAAAAGTTTGCCATGGCGCTCACCTCCTTTTGGCTTTCTGCCAGCCGAACCGCTTCTATAGTAAAGGAGCCGCGCCCCTGTTATTGTCCGTTTTTCTCAAAAACCCGCAGCCTCGCGCTTCTGGCCCGGGGGTTTTCCAGCAGTTCCTCTGCCGAGGGGCTAAGCCCCTTTTTATAGACCAGCCTCCCCTGAGGCTTTTTCCCGCACACGCACACGGGGAAATCCGGAGGACAGGTGCATCCCTGGCACCAACGGGCCATTTCCCGCTTCACCATCCGGTCTTCCAGGGAGTGGAAGGTGATAACCGCCAGCCGCCCCTTGGGGGCCAGCAGTTCAAAGGCTGCCTCCAGCCCTTCCCGGAGCCTGTCCAGCTCTCCGTTCACCGCAATGCGCAGCGCCTGGAAGGTGCGCCGGGCCGGGTGCCCTTCTGCCCTGCGCACAGCCGCCGGGACAGAACCCTTGATAATCTCCGCAAGCTGCAGGGTGGTGGCAATCTCCCCCTGCTCCCGGGCCTTGCAGATGCTCGCCGCAATCCGCCCCGCACTGCGATCCTCTCCATACCGGGCAATAATCCTTGCAAGCTCCTCCTGGGGCAGGGTGTTCACCAAATCCCTGGCGGAAAGGCCGGCCTGACTCATGCGCATGTCCAAGGGCGCGTCGTGATGATAGGAAAAACCGCGCTCCGGGGCATCTAACTGGTGGGAAGAAACGCCAATGTCCAGCAAAATGCCGTCTGCCGCTTCAATGCCATGCTCCTGTGCCAGTTCCTTCATCTGGGCGAAATTCCCCTGGGCCACTGTAGACTGGGGATATTTTGCAAGCTTCTCCCCTCCTGCGGCGATAGCGTCCGGATCCTGGTCGATAGACAGCAGCCGTCCGCCTGCAAGGCGCTGGAGAATCGCTTCCGAGTGCCCCCCTCCCCCCATGGTGCCGTCAATGTACAGGCCGTCAGGGCGGATATGGAGAGCTTCTATAGTTTCCCGAAATAAAACGGGCTTGTGGTTAAATTCCATATATGCTTCCTGTTTTAGAGCGTGTTCACATAAGTTGAATATGCAGATTTTCGAGGGGATTTAGTGGGGTTCAAGGCAGGAACCGCAAGAAAGGCGAACGTTTGAAAAGCGTTTTCGCATCTTCGAGGATTCCTAACACAGAAGCCCATAAAATAACCCGAAAAGATGCGTGTGATTGCTTTGTGTGTACACGCTCTAGAAATCCAACAGATTCATGGAGGCCTCAATGGCCTCGTCGGTCTGGCTTTCATTGTAGGCAGCCCACCGGGCCGTATCCCAGATTTCCGCCCGCACTGCCGCGCCGATAACGGTTACGTCCCGGGTAAGCCCCGCGTGATCCCGCAGGTTCTGGGGAATGAGGATGCGCCCCTGCTTGTCCGGCTCCACCTCGGCGGCGCCGGAGAAGAAATAGCGCTGGATGCCCTTGCCCTGGGCCAGGGGGATGGCCGCAACCTTCTCCACCAGGCTGTCCCACTGGGACTGGGACAAAAGGAACAGGCAACCGTCCAGGCCCCGGCAGACATAAAACCTGTCCCCCAAGTCCTCCCGGAACTTGGAAGGCACTGTCACCCTGCCCTTCTGGTCCATATTATGCTGATATTCGCCAGTCAACATAATTCCTGCGCCCTTCCGATTTTTGCCCCGGAGAAAAGCGCCTGCACCAGAAGCCACCCTGCCCCACTTTTATGCCACAGCGTGGAACTTCTCCCCACTTTTCACCACCCGGCTTCATTATTATACCCTAGAAGCCCACTGAATGCAATTCGGAAAATCCGTTCGACCCCTTCTGAGAAAAGGAACGATGGTATGTTCGGGCAGATAGTGGGGGAACGGAAATTCCCCTCGCTATATCTAGCGAGGGGAATTCTAAAAATCATGGGATTTATTGAATTCCCCTCGCTATATCTAGCGAGGGGAATTCTAAAAATCATGGGATTTATTGAATTTGCCGGAATCTTCCGGGTCACATTTGTGAATTTCGCTGGGAAGCCTTGATATTCTGCCTGGTTTTCCTTAGTTCAGACAGTCCTTCCGCCAAAGCTTCGTCTGTGCGGCGCATTAAATCGTCTACATAATCATTGCTGGCCTTGCGCATTTCCTTGAATTTTGCCTGGGCCTGGGCGATAAGCTCGTTGGCCTTCTGCTGGGCCTGGCGCACAATCTCCTGCTGATCTACCAGCGCCCTGGCCTTTTCCTCTGCCACGCGGATAATGGTTTCTGCCTCCCGCTGCGCCTCGTTGAGAATCTGCGCCCGGTCTGCCACAATGGCCCTGGCCTTATGCACCTCTGCGGGGATTTCTTCCTTAATTTCGTCCAGAATCTGCCGGACCTCCTCGCCGTCTACAAACAGCTTGCCGCCGGACATAGGCATTTTCCAGCCCTTTTCCAGCATGTCATACATTTCGTCGATGAGATCCTCAATAGTCGCTTGGTTATTTGCCATGGAAAACTCTCGTCCCTTTCTTTGCTGATTCCTGACGGGAAGCCCGCAGGCTGTTGCTATCCCTGTTTACAAAGGCGTTCCTGGATGGTGTGTAAAATGCAGTCGGGCACAAAATGGGAGATATCCCCTCCGAAGCCCGCAATCTGCTTGACAACGCTGGAGCTTAAAAACATGTTGTCAGAGCTTGTGGGCAGGAACATGGTTTCTAAATGCGGGTTCAGCTTTTTGTTTGCCAGCGCCTGCTGGAATTCATATTCAAAGTCTGACACGGCACGCAGGCCCTTCACCACCACCATGGCGCCCTTCTCCATGGCGTAATCCGCCAGCAGCCCTGTCACCCGGTCTATTTCCACATTTGCAAGGCCCGCGCCGTCGCACACCCGCTGCAAAAGCTCCATGCGCTCCTCCACAGAGAAGCTGAAATGCTTCTGGGGGTTCACCGGCACCGCCACAATAATCCTGTCAAATATCTTGCACGCCCTGCTGATAATGTCCAGATGGCCCATGGTCACCGGGTCAAAACTGCCGGGGCAGATTGCTGTCCGTATCATAGCTTGTCTCCTTTTCGGGGGCACTATTCTTCCACAGGCCTGCAATAGCTTGTCAGCATAATCTTCCCATACCGATACTGCCTGTACAGGGCAAAGCCCTCTGCCGCCTCCGGCATCTGTTCCTCCCGGGGATGCTCGCACACAATGATGCCGCCAGGGTTCATGTGCCTGGCTACCGCGGGCAAAGCCTCCTGCAAAAGGCCTGTGCGGTAGGGCGGGTCTAAAAAGGCTATGTCAAAGCTGCCTGGGCCGCTGTGCAGGAAAGCCCTGAAATCCATGGGCGCCAGCCGCGCCCGGCCCTCAAGCCCCAAAGCCCGCAGGTTTTTTTCTATCACCTGCTGGGAGGCCCGGGAGGCGTCCACCAGCACAGCCTCTCCCGCCCCCCGGCTGAGGGCCTCCAGGCCAATCTGCCCGGAACCGGCGAACAGGTCTAAAAACCTGCGCCCCTCAATGCGGAACTGCAGTATATCAAACAGGGCTTCCTTCACCCGGTCAGAGGTGGGGCGCACTGCGTCCCCTTCCAATGACAAAAGCTTTTTGCCCCGCATAGTGCCTGAAATAATGCGCATACGCTTGTCTCCACGTAATAAATCAAGGGATATGGCCATCCTGCCTGAAAACTTGTTTTTCCAGTGTATTCACTGTATTATCCCATTATTTTCTCCATATGTCAACTGTTTAAACCATTTTATCGCGGTTTATTCCCTGTTTTTCTTCAATTCTCAGGGCTTTGCGCCCCTGTTTCCCCTTCCGCCTCCAGGCTCCCATGGAAAAATTCAAAAACCCGTCGGGCAGCGGGCTTTGTCATGCCCGGGGCTGTTTCCAGCTCCCGCAGGTCTGCCCCCGCCACATTGGCAACGGTTTTGAAGTGCTTCAAAAGGGCCTTGGCCCGGGTCTGGCCGATGCCCTCAATAGACGTAAGGGTGGAGGAAATGGCGGCCTTTTTCCGCTGCTGCCGATGGTATCCGATGGCAAAGCGGTGTACCTCGTCCTGGATGGAGGACACCAGGGTGAAGGCCCGGCGGGTGGAACTGATGGCAATCTCCCCCCCTGTCAGGGCGATGGCCCGGGTGCGGTGCTTGTCATCCTTTACCATGCCGAAAAGGGGCACCGCTATCCCCATTTCGTCTAAAAGGGGCTGCACTGCCGCCACATGGCCCTTGCCGCCGTCTAAGAGGATTAAATCCGGCAGGCGGCCAAAGCCTGTGCCGTCCCCCTCCTGCTGATGGGCCTTATATTCCTCAAACCTGCGGCGGATAACCTCCCGCATGGATCCATAGTCGTCCTGGCCCTCCACAGTCTTGATTTTAAACTTCCTGTAGGCAGACTTCAAGGGCCTGCCGTTTTCAAACACCACCATGCCTGCCACATTCTCCCCGCCCTGGAGGTTGGAGATGTCGTAGGACTCGATATAGGTCGGGGCCTTTTCCAGCCCCAGCAGGCGGCGCAGCTCGTCTAAGGCGGAAGCGTCCCGCCCGGCGGTGCCTGTGTGCTGGGCAATGCTTTCAGCGGCGTTGGTGCGGCACATCTGCACAAGCTGGTGCTGCTCTCCCCGCTGGGGCGCCGTAATGTGTACCGCCCGCCCCCGCTTTTCCGAAAGCCACCGCTCCAAAAGCTCCCTGTCCTCTATCTCCCCGTCCAGGGCAATCACAGGAGGAATCCGATCCCGTATGCCGTAATACTGCCGCAGAAACTCCGACCGGGCCTCCGGGTCAGGCTGGCAGCCTTCGGTGAGGAAGCTTTCCCGGTCGCTGAGCTTCCCCCCTGTAAAGCGGAACACCTCAAAGGCGGTGTGGGTTTCCCCTTGGGCCAGGGCGAACACGTCCTGCTCCTCCACCCGGCTTGCCACCACCTTCTGGCGCTCTTTCATCTTGTTGATGGCGCTTATCCTGTCCCGCAGCCGGGCCGCCAGCTCAAACTCCATGTTCCCGGCGGCTTCCTCCATTTTGGCGGTAAGGGCGCGCACAGAGGTGCTGCTGCCCCCCTTGATAAAGTCCAGAGCCTGCTGGAAGGCCTCGTTATATTCTTCCTCACCCATGCGGCCCCGGCAGGGGGCGCAGCACTGCTTGATGTAGTAGTTAAGGCAGGGCCTGCCCTTGCCAAAGTCCTGAGGGAATTTTTTATTGCAGTCTGGCAGGCGGAAAATCTTCCGGGCGGAGTCAACGGTTTGCTTAATAGACCAGGAGCTTAAATATGGCCCGATATACTTGGCCCCATCGTCCTCCATTTTTTTCACCTCAGTAATCCGGGGCCAGCTTCCACCGCTAACCCGGATGTAACTGTACCCCTTGTCATCCTTCAGCAGGATGTTATATTTTGGCTGGTTCTGCTTAATCAAGCTGCTTTCCAGCACCAGGGCCTCAAACTCGCTGTCCGTGACAATATACTCAAACCAGTCCACATTCTGCACCATCCGGCGCACCTTTTCCTCGTGGTTGCGGTCGGAGCCGAAATACTGGCTCACCCGGTTTTTCAGGGCCTTGGCCTTGCCAATGTAGATAATCTCCCCAGTTTTGTCGTGCATAATGTACACCCCTGGGGACAGGGGAAGCTGCATGGCCTTTTTACGCAGTTCCTTCTTTTTTTCCGCCCGTTCCTCTATGCTGTCCATGCGCCCTCCCTATGCGGTTGCCGTATATATGGGGCTGCCGCCCCATGCCCCGCCCAAAGGGGCTTTTTGAAAAAAGCCCCTTTGGAATCCTCAAAAACTTTTATATTACTTCTGCACACAATAGCAGGAAATTGGGTATATTCCCCCGCCCTGCGGGCGGGGGAATATATGGCTATCCTTTCCTATTATTTCTTTCAGAAATAATACTCTGACGCCAGGATGCTGTACATGCAGGCGTCTACAATGCCCTTGTTGCTGTGGTCGGCCTGGCGCAGGGTGCCTTCGTAAGTGAGTCCGCACTTTTCCATCACCTTGCCGGAGTTGGGGTTATTGGGATCGTGCTGGCTTTCAATGCGGTTTGCCCCCACTTCCTCAAACAAAAAGGGGATAATGGCGGAAAAGGCCTCGCTGGTAATGCCCTTGTGCCACCAGCGGCTGCCAATGCAGTAGCCGATGTGTACCTTATCTGTGGCTTCATCCTGCTCCACCACGCTGATGCTGCCAATAGGCTCTCCCAGTTCCTCCAGCACAATGGCCCACTGGTAGTAAGAGGGGTTCTGATAAGAGGCTGTCCACCCCTCCAGCACCCGCTGGGCGTCCGCTATGGACTTGGCTGTGGGCCAGCGCAGGAATTCCGTCACCTTTGGGTCGCTTTCCCAATTGCGGAACATGGCCTCCTTGTCCTCCATGCGGAAGGGCCGCAGGGTAAGCCGCGGGGTCTTTATCACTTTTGTGCCTAAGTGCGTCATATGCAAACACCTCCGTAAAAACGTCATGCCATATTAAGTTTAAAAAGCAAACACAGTCCTCAAATATTTTCCGTCCCGGGAGCACGCCATGTACGCGACGGCGCACGAAAGCCGCATAAACCCTTTATGCGGCGGAAGCTTCCATCCCTGTCCCCCGCGTCTTGGGTCAAGCGTCACGCTTGCGCGTCTTGAGTGCAGCGCCGCAATGCTAAAAAGAAAGCACCGCTGTAACGCGGTGCCTATCCATGCAGTGCCCCTGCCGGGGAAAAATTACTCGGCAAAGCCAGACTCTACCAGCTTAACCAAAGCGTCTACCGCGTCCTGCTCGTCGGAGCCATCGGCAATAATACGGATGGTGACGCCGCCTACGATGCCCAGGGACAATACGCCCAGCAGGCTCTTGGCATTAACCCGTCTTTCTTCCTTCTCCACCCAGATAGAGGCCTTGAACTCATTAGCCTTCTGGATAAAGAATGTTGCAGGACGTGCATGAAGGCCCACCTGATTCTGAACCAAAACTTCCTTAGCGCACATGTACATTCACCCTCCTAGTAATTTAACAGCATAAAATAGGCTCTGGAAAAAAATCCGTCTAAAAGGCGGAAAGCTTTTGGAAATTGAGTTAATTATATCATATTTGCGGCGAACGTCAACAGATTCCAGCCAATTTTGTTTCCATGAACAGTCTATGAATTTTTTTCTAGCCTTCCTTTGTGCAGCTTGCCCGTTATGTTGAAAACTTTTTGAGGGTTTTGCGCCTTTCTGCTTCAGCCCTTCCCATACTTTTCCAGCAGATCCGGCCTGTTTTGGGCGGTGACAGCCAAAGCCTGCTCCTGCCGCCAGGCCCGGATGTTCCCGTGATGGCCGCTGAGCAGCACAGAAGGCACAGCGCGGCCCCGCCAAACCTCCGGGCGAGTATACTGGGGATATTCCAACAGCCCGGAAAAGTGGCTCTCCTCCGTAAAGCAGGCCTCCTCCGACAGCACTCCCGGCAGCATCCGGCTTACAGCATCCGCCAGAATCATGGCAGGCAGCTCCCCCCCCCGGTAAGCACATAATCCCCAATGGAAACCTCCTCTGCCCCATACTCGTCCAGCAGCCGCTGATCTACCCCCTCATAATGCCCGCAGAGAATCACCAGGTGGGAAAAGCCTGCCAGCTCCCTGGCCTTCCCCTGGTTCAATACAGGCCCCCTGGGAGACATATACAGGATATGCGGCAGGCTTCCCGTATGTTCTTTTATGGCGTCAATGCCCCGGGCAAAAGGTTCTGCCAGCAGCAGCATCCCCTTCCCCCCGCCGAATACGGTATCGTCCACCCTGCCTCTGGGATCCGGGGAAAAATCCCGGAGCTGGTGGCAGCAAATCTGCAAAAGGCCCTTTTTCCTGGCCCTGCCCACAATGCTTTCCCCCAGCACCGGGGGGAACAGCTCTGGAAACAGGGTGAGGATATCCATGCGCATCAGGCTTCCTCCTCCCCGCCGTCAAAGATGCCGGGAATGGGCAGCAGCCGGATCACCCCGCCCTCCAGGTCTGTCTCTTGTATCATATGTGGCACAGCCGGGAACAAATACTCTTTCCCTTCCTTTGACACAATGCGATATACGTCATTGGCCCCGGTTGGCAGAATTTCCTGTAAAACGCCGTATTCCTGCCCGGTAATGCCGTCAACAGCCCGCAGGCCAATCAAATCCTGCAAAAAGTACTGTCCTGGCGCAAGGCCCACGTCCGCCCGGTTCAGGTAGAGGATTTTTCCCCGCAAAGCGTCTCCCTGCTCCACAGAGTCCACCCCCTTCAGCCGCATAAGCAGCCTCCCCTTGTGAACCCGGGAAGCCAGCAGCCCCGCGTCCCGCTCTCCCGCGCTGTCAAAATAGAAGCGCTGTATCTTTTGCAAAAACTCCGGGGAGTCTGCCCAAGGCTCCAGGCACACCTCTCCCCGCACTCCATGGGTGCGCACAATCCTTCCCGCTTCCAAATACTGTTTCATATGCCCTCCTTGCTGCCCCTGCCTCCGGCGGCCTATTTAAGAAGCCCAACCGCATCGAAAGCGGAAGGCTTCCGGTCCGGCGGCCGGGGACTTGCTTCTGTTATGGTTTTAGAGATTCCTTTATGAGGCCCATAAGGGTTCCCTGTTCCTCTTCAAAGCCCTCGGAAAGCCGCGCTCCCGCCAGCACAGGCAGCCAGTGCAGGATTTCCTCCCCCCGCCGCCCTGTCTGGGCGCAATAGGCCTTTAAATACCCCTCTGCCAGCAGGGGCATGTGCAGGAGGTATATCATATAGGTGCGGCAGGCGTCTGCGTCCGGGTGGCCCGCTGTGGCGTTTGCCCAGTCGATAACGGTATGGCGTGCGCCGTCTGTCAGCACATTCCCTCCATGGAAATCGCCATGGCACAGGGCATTTCCCTGGGGAAGCCCTGCAAGCAGGGCGAAAAGCCTGCTTTTCTGGCTTTCCTCCAGCACATTGCCCCCTTCTATGCGGCCCCGCAGCCAGTCTGCCAGGGCAAACGGCAGGGACACCGGGGCCTGGTGTATTTCCGCCTGCAGCCGGGCCAGAATTCCCACGGCTTCCTCCCACCAGGCAGGCTCCTGCTCCAGCAGCCCATGGAGGGTTTTCCCCGGCACGCTCTCCATCTGTATGGCCGGGCAGCCTTCCACGTCTGCCACCCCATATACCGCCGGGACGGGCAGGCCCGCTTCCGCCGCCAGCGCCCCGATATACGCTTCCCGGAATACGCTTGAAATCCTGGCGCCTGCATGAAACACTTTGCAGGCTCGTCCGTCTATACTGTATACGTCTGCCCGGGCGCCCCTGCCCATTAACGCACCTGCCATTTTTTCTCCT
>Ga0224740_10026_pt1 | contig 30387 bp, 27 predicted proteins | sample LIM_E_Water_Bulk_FD_161634 | JGI IMG/M metagenome (GOLD analysis project Ga0224740, IMG submission 161634) | Enriched cells from gastrointestinal tract of the lab mouse from Pacific Northwest National Laboratory (PNNL), Richland, Washington... | ecosystem: Host-associated > Mammals > Digestive...
ACCGTAAAGAATTAGAAGCTGCTTTGCTGGAGGACAGTCGTCTGCTTGTGGATAAAGCACAGGACAAGGGCTTTCAATCGCAGCATTTGGAGTTGTTTTCGCCTGAAAAAATCAAAATATTAAGAATTTATGATACGACGGCAGAAACAGAGGGGTATTATATTATGGAATTGGACGGTGAAATCCGTATTTACAAGGCAGATCGGGAAACTTTGTATTTCCGGACAGAATTGTTGTTACAGGATTTACCGGAAAATGTACAGCAGGAAATTATTGAAGGAAAATATATGGATTCAGAGTTAAAGGTGTATCATTTTTTGGAATCTTACAGCAGTTAAGAGCAAAAATGGAAAAGGCAAATCACTGAATGGAGGCTTTAAAATGGCAGAAACGGCAGACAGAATTGTAATTATCGGCGGCGGCGCGTCAGGCCTTATGGCGGCAATTCAGGCTTCTCAAGCAGGTGTGGCAGTGACAATTCTGGAGCATAAGGACAGGGTCGGCAAAAAAATATTAATGACTGGAAACGGGAAGTGCAATCTTACAAATATTAGTGATATACATGGAAAATATTACAGTAGCAGCGAAAAAATGATTGAAAAGCCGAACAAGCAATCAAATGAAGAATCCATGAAAAAGTCGAGCGAAAAATCGAACAAAAAATCGCTGGAAAAAATTTATAAGGCATTAGAACGTTTTGGTGCGACAGATACAAGGGAATTTTTTCAACAATTAGGACTGTATACAAAAGAAAAAAACGGCGGCGGCATATATCCTGTATCGGAACAGGCTTCGGCGGTACTGGATGTGCTCCGCAGCGCCTGTGCGTATCTTGGAGTTACGGTGAAAACCGGCTGCGAGGTTGTGGATATTACCACTGACAGACAAGGCGGAACAGTGCAGTATATGCAAGATAACACCAAAAAGAGAATGGCATTTGACTGTGTAATTCTGGCAGCAGGCGGCAATGCGGCTCCGGCTACAGGCTCCGACGGCACAGGGTATCATTTGGCAAAAAAACTAGGACATTCTATTATTACGCCACTTCCAGCATTGGTGCAGCTACGATGCGAAGGAGATTATTTTAAATCAATTGCAGGTGTCAGGGCGCAAGCAGGTCTTACATTATATGTAGAAAATAAGAAAGCATTCTATGAGGAGGGAGAATTACAGCTTACAGATTATGGTATTTCCGGTATTCCGGTATTTCAATTTAGCCGTATAGCGGCTCGCGCAATTCATGAAAAAAAGAAGTGTCGTGTACAAATTAATTTTATTCCTTATATGAATGAAAGAGAAATGCTGGATATTACAAATAAGAAACAACAGCTTGGCTATAAAACGATAGAAGAATTTTTAGGCGGTCTTGTACATAAAAAAGTTGCTTCCCTTATATGCCGCATACAGAAAATACGCCCACAAGAACGTATTTCGGAAGCAGGCAGAGAAAAAATTGCAGCATGTTTGGCTCTGTTAAACAATTTTACAGTTATTGTAAAAGCCACAAATCCTTTTGAGAATGCACAAGTTTGCAGCGGCGGTGTTCCACTCTGGGAAGTTACAGAAAATTTTCAGTCACAGAAAACTCCTGTAGTGTACTTTGCTGGAGAATTATTAGACTGCGATGGCATTTGTGGAGGTTATAACCTGCAGTGGGCATGGACAACGGGTGCAATAGCAGGCATTGCCGCTGCGCAGCAAGTTTTAAAACAAGAAGCAAAGTAGTACAAATGGACGAATTATGCAGGAGCAAATAATGGTTACTATAAATCAATTAAAAATTGCATTACAAATGCCGTGCGGGGCAGAAAAAAACGCTAAAATAAGATTAGATTCCCCGGAGATTCTACGCAAAAAAGCAGCCAAAATCTTAGGGATTCAAGAGAGCAAAATTCAAGATATTACAATACGCAAACATTCCATAGACGCAAGGAAAAAGCCGCTGCTTTTTCAAGTATACGCATTGGGGATATCTCTGCAAGACAACAAGTACGAGGAACAGATCGTGAAGCGTTGCAAAGACAATAATGTAGTATTTGTATCACAATCGCAAAAAGATAATAATTATTGTTTTTCTGTATTGGGGAATAAGACATTAAGGAATCCTCCTGTGATTATCGGCATGGGCCCAGCAGGATTGTTTGCCGGATATATGCTTGCAAAATACGGCTATCAGCCAATTCTATGCGAGCGCGGTTATGATGTGGACACTCGAACAAAAGATGTGGAGTCTTTTTGGAATGATGGCGTGCTTCATCCAGATTCCAATGTACAGTTTGGCGAGGGCGGTGCAGGAACTTTTTCTGATGGAAAATTAAATACGCTTGTAAAAGATAAAAATGGCAGAAACAAGGAAGTTCTGCGTATTTTTGCAGAGTGTGGTGCACCAAAGGAAATCTTATTTGAAAGCAAACCGCATATTGGCACAGATATTTTAAAAACTGTTGTGAAAAATATGCGGGAATTTATCTTAAATCACGGCGGAACTGTGCATTTTGGCACAAAAATGACTGCGCTCGAAATTACAGCGGGAGCAGTTAGCGGCGTGGTTCTCAATCACAAAGAGGTAATCAAGACAAACCAGGTAATTCTGGCAATTGGTCACAGTGCCAGAGATACTTTTACATATTTAAACAAGTTAGCAGTACCAATGGAAGCAAAAGCGTTCGCCGTAGGAATGCGGGTAGAGCATCCGCAGCAGTTGATAAACGAATGCATGTATGGAAAAAAATATGGAAATTTTCTCCCAGCAGCACCATACAAGCTGACTGCGCAGACCAGCACAGGGAGAGGCGTATATTCCTTTTGTATGTGCCCAGGCGGGTATGTGGTGAATGCTTCTAGTGAAGCGGGCAGGTTGGCAGTTAATGGTATGAGTTATTCTGACCGTTCGGGTACAAATGCCAACAGCGCAATTATTGTTCAAGTGACGCCAGACGATTATCCAAGCAGCGATCCACTTGCAGGCGTGGCATTTCAAAAGACATTGGAAGAAAAAGCTTTTGCACTAGGAAATGGACGTGTTCCTGTACAATATTATGGCGATTATATAAAAAATCAAGCGTCAAAAGTTGATTTGAATCATCGTTTAAAAAAGAATCTTGACAAGGATATGCATTTTGTAGTACATAAGATAAGTCCTTGTATTAAAGGCGAATATATTTTTACCAACTTACGGGGCTTATTGCCAGAAGAATGCGAAAAAGCATTTATCGAAGCCATGAAACAATTTGACAAAACGATTCCGGGTTTTGCCGGATCGTATACCATATTGTCAGGAATTGAAAGCCGCACCTCCTCGCCAGTGCGCATCTGCCGTGATGAAACAATGCAAAGTCCAGCTTTCGTAGGTTTGTATCCATGCGGAGAGGGTGCAGGTTATGCTGGAGGTATTACATCTGCAGCAATGGATGGCATCTTGGCTGCGGAGAAAATTGCTGCAAAATATCAGCCATTGTGCAGGTAAAATATGGCAATCAGCCACAACAAAATGAATTTGTATGACCTAATATCTGTAGTAAGCGGTTACAGATTTAATTATCAAAAGAAAGATAGGAGTTAATATGGAAGAACTAAGAGCAAATTTAAAGAACAAAAAAAGAGTAGTGGTAAAGATTGGCTCGTCATCTTTACAGCATCCAGAAACGGGGGAATTGGATTATATCAAAATTGATATATTGGTGCGTGAACTATGCAATCTGCAAAATCAAGGGAAAGATGTAATATTGGTAACTTCTGGTTCTATTTCCTGTGGCAGAAAGGCCATTGGTTTAAAGGAAACAAAAACAGTTTCGCAGAAGCAGGCGTGTGCGGCAATTGGACAGGCAAGATTAATGACAACATATCAGAAAATATTTTCGGAGTATAATCATTATGCTGCGCAGATTTTGATGACACGTAATACAATCGTAGACAATGTCAATCGGTTTAATGCGCAAAATACCTTTAATGAATTGTTAAGTATGGGAGTAATTCCCATAGTAAATGAAAATGATACCATTTCAACCTTTGAATTGGATAAGGTAGTAGGGGAAAATGATACCCTTTCTGCGATCGTTACTGCGCTGACAAACGCCGATTTGTTAATATTGCTGTCGGATATCAACGGTTTGTATACCGATGATCCCAGACAAAACAAAGATGCGCAATTTATTGAACGTGTGGACTGCCTTACAGATGAATTGATGCAGATGGGAAAATCCTCCACCGGAAGCAGCGTCGGTACAGGCGGCATGGAAACAAAAATGATCGCTGCCAAAATCGCTACATATTCCGGCGCAGATATGGTAATTGCAAGCGGAAAAGATGTGCGGATTATCCACCGCATTATGGAAGGAAGAAATTACGGTACGATTTTTAAAGCAAATAAAAATGAAACCTTTGATTTCGCAGCATTTTTGGATCAGCTGCATAAGTAAATTGGGTAGGGTAGAATCCATAGAAAAGCAAATAATAAAATTAGTATGAATTACACACTAAATGCAAAATATCTTTAAGTTTTGTATCGCTTTTATGAACGAATTTTTGTCACCATTTAATAAATATTGTGTTGAAAACAAATATATGTTCTGATATAATATGATTATTATAAGATTTGAAAATAATCATATCTCTGTGATTATATTTATTAAATAATTATGTAAATCAGACTTGATTTAGCGGATTTGTGTTATGCAAAGGAGAAAATGTGTAAGAAAAGAATGTGAAAAATAAAACATAAGCTGCTGGAAATGTATAATGAAGAAGAAAATTGATATATTATACTTGAGAAAAATGCATAACAAGTTTGTTGAAATATTTATAATACATTGATTGTTAAGATGCACATTCTGACTTTATGCATATAATAAATAAGGAGGAAATTATATGGTTGATATATTAGATGCTGCACGTTATTTCGTATTTTTGTCATATGGAAGAAAGCAATATTCGTTAACACCACTTAAATTGCAAAAAATTTTATACTTAGCTCAAGGATGGAGTTATGTATGGGATAATCATGCTGCGTTTCCAGATGAATTCGAGGCATGGCAGTATGGACCGGTGAACGAAAAAGTGTATGAAGAATTTAAAAGATATGGACGTTCAGAAATTCCGGAAAGAGAAGGTATAGGCTTTCTAAGAGATTTTGAGGTGACCGAAACTTTAACCGCCATTTGGGATGAATATGGGAAGAAGACTGCATATGACTTAGTCGAATTAACACATCAACAAAAACCTTGGCGTGATGCCTATTCTCAAGGAACAAAAATAACAAATAATAGTATTAAAAAATATTTTCAGTCAACTTATTTTTAGGTGTAATTTTATTAAAGGAGAAATAATGGGAATTGTCTTAAAAGGGATAGAACTGGAAAATTTTAAATCATATGCCAATAAACAATATATTCAATTTTCAGATTTATCAGTATTGCTTGGAGCAAATAGTAGTGGGAAAAGTACAGCTTTACAAGCATTATTAATGCTTAAACAAACAATGGAGTGCAATAGTCCTGATGAAGAGTTGTTATTATCAGGCAAATATGTTGCTCTAGGAGATTATGATGATGTGATATCTGACTCTGTAACAGGTTCTTTTTCACTTGCAGTAACACTTAAACAAACTGAAAAATCTGAAAATATGTTAGATGAAGATAATTTTAAAATTTGCTGGAACTTTAAACGGGATGTAGATAGTGCCTCTGCAATTCTGAATTATATAGATGTATATTTTGAAAATATGCATTTGTCATTAAAAAGAGTCAGCAAGGGATTATTTGATTTATATATAAATGATGAACGCATAGTGTTTAGTGTTAATATTCATAATCTGCTATTGTCGAATTATGTAGTTCATTATGATACAAAGTTGAATAGCAAAGCTTCTGAACTGATAAATGTTTTGTCACAGACATTGATATCGCAGAAAACCACAACAGTTGCAATGGATGAACCAGTTGGAATAAATGCAATAAGAGAATTTTACATTCGTTTATTGGATAGACTTCAAGAGAAAGAAATAGATAAAATTTCTTTGACAGAAGATACATATAATCTAGCTTTACGAGTAGAAAAGCTTATTGACGAATTTGTTAATTTAGAATTGCCGATGTATGGCAGTGCTAACCGGATAATCCCAAAAGATTTACGTATCAGGATTTTGGAATTATCATTTGCTAATTTGAATTCCTTAGAACAACTGGTGAATATTCTTACAGTATATGAGTCATATATATCGAATTATAAGTGTTCAATTCCTGCTACTTCACAATTACAAGGATCTTATCATTTGAAAGGAAATCCATTTTGGCTGTTAGACAGAGATGATGAGAAAAGAAATAATTTAACACAACTAAAATATGCGTTGGATTTTTATAATATTTTTTATACAGATATTATTTCTAAAATTTTCTTTGTTGGGCCTATTAGAGAAACTCCGAAAGGCTTATATAATATTGGATTTGAAACTGTTCCTAAATATGTTGGGCCTACAGGATCATATTTCGCTTCAGTTTTGTTGCATGAGAATAAAAAAGAGAAAATATATATTTTACCGAGTGGAAAAGAAAAGTGTACATTGTCAGATGCTTTGGCTGAATGGATGATTCATTTGAATGTTGCAAGTGCTGTGGATGTTGATAGGAAAAATTCTTTTGGTTTCAGCGTTTCAATTGAAAATATGGATCATATAAAATCTGATATCATGAATGTAGGAATAGGTACTAGTCAGGTTTTACCGGTTTTAATATCTGTGTTATTATCTGAACCACATGAAATATTGATTTTTGAACAACCAGAATTGCATTTGCATCCATATTCACAAAGCCGTCTGGCAGATATGTTTGTTGAATTTTGTAAGCAAGGTAGAAAAATAATACTTGAAACACATAGTGAATATTTTTTGCTACGTCTAAGATATCATATTGTAAAAAATAATTATTCTAAAGAATCTGCTGCAATTAATTTTTTCCATAACACTGGAAGAACAAAAGTTTGGACTACCAATATTTCTGGTTTGGGAAATATTGAGTATCCTGAAGATTTTAGGGATGAAACACAGGAATTATTAGATTCAATTTTAGAAGCAGCATTAGAAAGAAAGGGACTATAATGAGTGTATTGATAGATCCATATATGTTTGAACTGTCTGATGCACAGGAAATCAAAAATAATATTTCTTTTTTTATGAAAATGCTAAAGCTTTGTAATAAATCAGATGATGATGAAAAGCTGCGTATTGCTATTTACAAAGGTATGCTCAAAAGAATATGCCAAAGAACAATACAGCCTTTTCCAATAAATATTCAGGCAATTACAGATTCCGATTTAAAAAACACTATTTTACAAATTAATAAATCTTTTAACCATGCATTGTTGGAATCAATAGAGAGTATAGATATTGATGAATGTAGCGGAGAACAGGAATTTAAAATTATTGATGAAAATGGGATCGCAGAAGATGATAGCTATTATGAAATGTTTTGTATGCTATTGATTCCATGCTATTCAAAGCATGAAGACATTGATGACAGGATATTAACTGGAATTAAAAAGGATGGAAGACAAATAGGTGATCATTTTCAGATTCAATGTAGCTGTTTTGATTATAATTATATAAAACAGTGCATGTTTTCAGGAATTGATGAGTTTATATCTGATAAAGAAAAAGTAATAGAATTTTTAAAAGAAAAAAAGAGAAAAAAAGAAATTACGATTGTTGATATTGTATCAGCAGAAATAGGTGAACATCATAATCATGTACAGGCAGATGGGAAAAAATTTAGTACATTGAGTGAACTTTCTATTAAAAATAAAAAAGTGCTGAAACTTTTTCAAAATTTAGGATTATTTAGAATCGTATTTGGCAGATTTACTTCACAAGGTGTAAAAGCAGCTGGAACAATGACAATATATAGTATTAGTAAAAAGAACACTCAAGATATTGTGACTGTTAAATTTAATGCAGAAACAGGATTTCAAATAATAACAGATTTATATTTTCCTAAAGGTATAGGTCAGTTATTACAAGATTATTTTAAAAAAAATCAAATTACATATAAAAATATGAGCGAGTTAGTTGATAAAATATAACCGTTCAGACGATGTTTTAATTGTATATGCATAGACAGCGTTGTGTAAGTAATTGTGAGAAATAGTCCCTAGTAATCCTTCTTAATTTCATTATGGCTATAATCATTCGATGGTAGGAAACCATTGCTTTTTAGTGTTATATATCTTCCTTTGAGATTAGGCCATAAAGATTTATTTTTTCCTTATTGACATAACTATAAAGTAATATAAGGCAATATAATTGTTAATGAAATAAATAACGAAACAATTAAAAGCAAAATACAGAATAGAATCTTCAATATTTTGCCGAACTTTTGTGCATATATAATAATTATGCATTGTAATACAAATATTACACTAAAATAAGTAATCCATTTAAAACTCCAAATCAATAAATCTTTAATAACTTCATTGTCAAAATTAGTAAATGCTATTCCAGTAAGAATAATCAGTAAAAAAGGTAATATCAATAAAAAGGAAAAAGAAAAATATAAAACATAGTATTTTTCTTTATAGTAATTGGTTCCCCAAAAAGCGATTAAAATAGAATAAAAGTTTAAAAAGTATATGCGGTAAACATCATTAAATATCAATTCAGATACGAATTCTCTCATTCATTTTCCTTTTATTAATCGATGCCCCTTACTTAGGCAGTTATAAATAAATCAAGTCGTAGCAATTTCTTAGAAAAATTCTACCCAATACAGCAATTTACAATACAGTGATTGCAATTTTTACTAGCCGAAGTAATAACTTGCTATTAGCTGTTAACAAGGTTTTATAGATATCAAACTAAATAATATATAGTCATTTAAAAATCTTCTGTTTACGTACAATCATAATATGTGTATTTATCTTTGTCAATATTTTTACACCATCTTGTACCGTTTTAAATTTTGATATAATTGTAAAATCTGGACTAAATATTGTACAGGTTTCGCAGATAAGCTGTTTGCGGCGTTGCTTGGCAGGAAAAAACTTTCAGCAGAACAGATAGAGCGGTTAAAGCAGATTGTTGGGGAATTGGAATAAGAAAGGACAAGGGGTTATGGGATTATTGCAAATGAGTTTTACAGGAGCTATTTTAATAATAGTAGTTGCGGCAATCCGTGTAATAACAGTAAATAAGTTACCGAAACAGGTTACATAATATTAACAAATACTATAGAAAATCAAGCTGCTAAAACAAGTAAAATATTGCGCACAAACACAATGATAGATAACACACCAAAAAGCATATTCAATAGAAATGCACAAAATGCATCTTATAATGCAATAATAAATAGACAAAATAATTCAATATCAGGAAACATATGTAAAAGCATAATAAAAGATAAAAACTATATAAAATTCTGGAATTTTTTGTCCAATATATTATTTGGTTAAAAAATGCATAATTAATAAATGCAAAATTAAACACAATAATGCATTCTAAAATATGCACAGCAATATCAATTATATAGCTAATAGGAATCATAGTAAGCAGTACATTTTTTATCCATTCTTACTTACGATGCCAATTTGAATTTCAAACAGATACACCTATAAATATTAATTTTACAGAATAATGGTTAAAAGATCATCCTTTAAAATGTTCTATTTCTATAAAGCAATTAGAACGAATAGATGCACCATTGACATACGGTATTTTTCACCCTATTATCCTAATACATAAAAATACAGAATAGTTAGATATAAAGTATTTATAATATATTTTTATGCATGAATACATCATATATGACACTTTAATATGCTCAAAAAATTACTTTGTATTGTGACACTTTGTGTGCACAGATTTATTCCTATGGTATGGCTGATGTATTTTCTATTTAATCGTGATATTGAATTGTTCTGTGATAAATGTGTTGTGCATTGGTATGGTGAACCGGTGTTGTGCTGCTTGTAATTGTGCAGTTAATTAGTATTACAACAGCCTTTGCCACTTCTGTAACCGAATCAGAACAAACAGATGGGAATACAGAGGCACAGTTTCGTAACTTTTTTTCCGATGAGGAATATCAAAATTGTTTGGAAAAAACAGCACAAGGGAAACAGGAAGGGATAGCATGGTGTACGTTTCTTTGGGGGATTTATACTGCTTGACATTTCACTTCACACATAGTATAGTGTTCCTGAAGAGAACCACTATAGAAGTAAGGCGGTGGAAAATATGGACAGCACAGCTTTTGGCATGTTAAACAGCAAGTTAATGCAGTTTAGCCTTACCAGACAGGAAGCGACAATTTATCTGTGTTTAATGCAAAATAAAGAATTGTCAGGCTATGAGGTTTCCAAAATAACAGGAATCTCTCGCTCTAACGTTTACAGTGCACTTGCTGGACTGGTAGAAAAAGGCGCAGCATATCTAATAGAAGGCAGTACCAATAAATATACTGCAGTACCTGCGGAGGAATTCTGTCAGAATAAAATACGTCGGTTAAACCAGTTAAAACAAGAGATTGTGCACGAGCTGCCTAAGATAAATACAGACAATGAGGGTTATATCACCATTAGCAGTCACCGGCATATAATGGATAAGATAGCCACAATGCTTGAAAATGTGGCATACCGTGTCTATATATCAATGCCGCCAGAATATTTAATGCAATTCTGGAAGCAGCTTGAACAGCTTGGAGCGGCTGGGAAAAAAGTGGTTCTGCTTGTCGAGAGCACCTTAGAGAAAACACCCAAGGACAGTATTGTATATATTACGCATAAAACTGATCGACAGTTAAAGCTGATTGTTGATTCCGAATATGTCCTTACCGGAGAAATGACAGGTGCAGAAACGGATACCTGCTTATACTGCGCGCAGAAAAATTTTGTAAATGTATTTAAGGAATCATTAAAAAACGAAATTAGATTAATTGAATTAACAGGCAGTATATAAAATGCATAAACCGATATACGGCTTGGGATAAGAACGAAAGGAGCAGATTATGGAAAAGAAACCATTTGTTACAAAAGAGCAAATCGAGGAGATTGTAAAATCATATCCAACACCGTTTCATATTTATGATGAAAAAGGGATTCGTGCCAATGCAGAAGCAGTAAAAAGGGCGTTTGCATGGAATAAGGGCTTTAAAGAATACTTTGCAGTTAAGGCAACACCAAATCCATTTTTAATTAATATTCTGCGTGAGTATGACTGCGGCTGTGATTGTTCTTCTATGACAGAATTAATGTTAAGCCATGCTTTGGGAATGAAGGGAGAAGATATTATGTTTTCTTCTAACGACACACCAGCGGAGGATTTTGTGTATGCGCATAAAATTGGGGCAGTGATTAACTTAGATGATTTTACGCATATTGCATTTCTGGAAAAAACAATCGAGAAACTGCCAGAAACGATTTCCTGTCGCTATAATCCAGGCGGTGTATTTAAAATTAGTACAGATATTATGGATAATCCGGGAGAAGCTAAATATGGTTTTACAACGGAACAGCTTTTTGAGGGCTTTCGGGTACTAAAAGCAAAAGGAGTAAAAAACTTTGGCATTCATGCATTTCTTGCCAGCAATACAGTGACAAATGAATATTATCCTACATTGGCAAAAACATTGTTTGAGGTTGCTGTGCAGTTAAAAGAGGAAACAGGGGCAAATATTACATTTATTAATCTTTCAGGCGGTATTGGTATACCATACAGACCAGAACAGGAGCCAAATGATATTATTGCAATTGGAGAGGGTGTGCGAGCTGTATATGAAGAGGTACTGGTACCAGCAGGCATGGGAAATGTAGCATTGTATACAGAACTAGGACGCTTTATGATGGCACCATATGGACATTTAGTAACAAAGGCAATCCATGAAAAACATACTCATAGGGAGTATATAGGTGTGGATGCGTGTGCTGTGAATTTAATGCGTCCGGCAATGTATGGTGCGTATCATCATATTACGGTGCTTGGCAAGGAAAATGAACCATGCGATTTTAAATATGATGTAACAGGTTCGCTATGTGAAAATAATGATAAATTTGCTGTTAATCGTCTGCTGCCTAAAATTGAAATAGGAGATTATCTTGTAATTCATGATACAGGGGCACATGGGTTTTCAATGGGGTATAACTACAACGGCAAATTAAAATCTGCGGAACTGCTGCTAAAAGAAGATGGCAGCGTGAAGATGATCCGTCGTGCAGAAACCCCCAAAGATTATTTTGCAACATTTGACTGTTTTGATTTTTATAATAAACTCGATTTTGATAAATAAGATTCTAGCGAATTAGGATAGCCAAATCAGATGGTTTATTGCTCTAGGATGCTGGTTGATTCCCTTATAATAAGCTGTGGGCGCAGCAATGATCTTGAAATTGGCACTTTTTCAATCAACCAGTAAAGGGCGGAAAAAGAATTTCTCCCTAAATCAATACGATCTTGACCAATGGTGGTAAGCGTTGGGGAAATCTGTGCAGCGATTGGCAGATTATCAAAGCCTACAACGCTTAAATCCTGCGGAACTCTTAAATGCAGCCGCTGACATTCTTTGAGCACACCGACAGCCAAAAGGTCATTGCCACATAAGATTGCGGTTGCGCCATGTTTTAATAAATCCGTGACATGGTATTTGGCGCTGTCCTCAACATAATAGCCGTATGCGACAAGATTTTCATTCACTGTTAAGCCGTGGCTTGCCATGCTGCTGGCATAAGCGTCATAACGATTAATTGTCACCATAGAATTAGGCGAACCGTTGAGCAGCGCAATTTTTTTGTGCCCTAATTCTGTTAAATGATCAATTGCAATATCAATTCCCTCAAAACTATCCGTTCCAATATAGGCAACATGGGGATTTTTCTTAATATAATTGTCAAATAAAACTGTCGGAATCTTTGTTTTCTCTAATTGTTTCATCCAAGGGTCCTGCAGTGCGAAGCCGACAAGAAAACCGCCGTGGTAGTTATTCTGCATCATATAGCGGTCATAAGGCTCTAAAGCCTGTAATTGTGGTGTCATTGGCACAATCTGCACATCCCATTTATCACGGATTGCAGCCTGACGGAATCCTAATATAATATCAAAGCCGAAATCATCCGAGTGCTCATAAAGCATATTTTCAATAAATATACAAAGACGTTTATGTGTTTCTTTTTTCATCCGTTTGGTAACATAGCCCATTTCAATTGCAGTGTCAAGAACCAATTGCCGCAATTCTGGACTGATGTCATTGGCGTTGTTAAGTCCTTTCGAAACTGTACTGGGGGCAATGCCGAGCTGATTGGCAATATCTTTGATTGTAACCATTGTGTCCATCCTCTTTCGCGATAAAATGTCTATACGAGTTCTGTTTTGCTGTTTCAATACTTTTCTTTTAAACAATTGCTTAAAAAAAGTCTACAATATTATAGCGCCGTTTTCAAGGCAAAATGTAAAATTTATCGCAAGAAATATGAAAAAATGTTATACTTAGTACTTTATTGTCCAATAAAACGGAATTGTAACGGTGATTATTCATTTAATATAGTATTTTCCAATATGGATTTCATAAAAGAAATAGATTGAAATTTGGAAGAAATTAGTGTAGAATAGTACCGATAGCTTGATGCGAATTAAATTATGGAGGTTGAAAAGATGGGAGAAAGTGCAAAAGAAAGCGGATGGCGTGCGAATAAATGGATTCGTGCCGCTGTTCCCGCATTGCTGCTTCATTGCAGTATTGGTACGGTTTACTGTTGGTCAATTTTTAGTCAGGAAATAGCAGATCATATTGGTTTTTCCAAAGGAGCAACAGAATGGGCGTTTAGTTTCGCTATTTTTTTCTTGGGAATGTCGGCTGCATTCCTTGGCAACGTAGTAGAGAAGGATATTCATAAGTCTTCGTTAATTGCAGCAATCTGCTTTGCAGCAGGTATGGCAGGTACAGGATTTTTTATTTGGTATGGCGGCAATAATCAAGGAAACATATTGGCGCTTATCGGTATTTATGTTTGTTATGGCTTTATTATGGGTGTCGGTTTAGGAACCGGATATCTTTCACCAGTAAAAACGTTAATGCTGTGGTTTAAAGATAGGAAAGGTCTTGCAACAGGACTTGCCGTTGCGGGATTCGGCGCTGCAAAGGCGATTGCAAGCCCGATTATGCAGGCAATGCTGGACAACCTTGGCGAAGGCGGCATTTACAAAATGTTCTGGATTCTTGCAGTTGTTTATTTTGTAATGATGTTTATTGGGCATTTGCTTTTGAAGAAACCAAGCGATTGGCATGAGCCACAGACAAAAGAAGCCAGCCAAAGTATTATGTCAGTTATTAAGAGTAAGCCGATTGCAAATTATATTGGTATCTGGTTAATGTTCTATATTAATATTACATGTGGTCTTGCTTTAATTTCACAGGAGAAAATGATTGTAAAATGTATTGGTCTGGCAAGCTTTGTTGGAATTATTTCCACAGTATCCGCAGTATTTAATGCAGGCGGCCGTCTTGGATTCTCTGCATGGGCTGATACAATGAAAGACAGAAATACTGTTTATAAGATTATCTTTATTCTTTCCATTGCGTTTACAGCATTGATTATTTTAACCAATGGAATTAAGAATGGAGAGGGCAATACACTTTTGATGATTCTTGTTCTGTGCTTGATTTTTGTAGTAAACGCTGGATATGGCGGCGGATTCTCTAATGTTCCGACATTGTTATCGGATCATTATGGTATGGGAAATATTAGTGCGATACATGGTATTACTTTATCGGCATGGGGTTTTGCAGGCTTAACAGGAAATCAAATGGCAAACTGGATTGTACAGCATTTCGGCGAGCAGCAGGAAGTACATGGTGTTATGGTAAATCCCGCAGGATATCAGTGTGTATTATATGTAACAATTGTACTTTATATTATTGCATTGCTGCTAAGTCTATTCTTAGTAAAACCGTCAGGAAAAGCAGCAAAATAATAGATTTGTAAGAATTATAAAAGATATCATTTGGAAAAGTACTTTGTAAAGTAAAATATATAAAGAAAGTACTTATTAAAGAAAGTACTTATTAAAGAAAGTACTTATTAAAGAAAGTACTTATTAAAGAAAGTACTTATTAAAGAAAGTACTTATTAAAGAAAACACTTATTAAAAAGAACACTTATTAAAAAAAACACTTATTAAAGAAAGCATCTATCAAAGATAGGTGCTTTTCATATGGAATTATATAGGGAAAGGAAAATATATGAACGATAGATTAACACGTAATGATATAAAGAAAATGGAAGAAGAAATTGAACACCGCAAACTGGTGATTCGAAAGGAAGCATTAGAAGCGGTAAAGGAGGCACGTGCCCAAGGTGATTTAAGCGAGAATTTTGAATATTATGCTGCAAAAAAATATAAAAACCAGAATGAGAGTCGTATTCGTTATTTGGAGCGTATGATAAAAACAGCAACTATAATAGAAGATGATGCCAAAGTGGATGAAATCGGATTGAATAAAACAGTAGAAGTGATGTTTGTAGAAGATGGTACAACAGAAAAATATAGATTGGTTACAACGGTACGCAACAATCCTTTACAAGGTCTTATCAGTATTGAATCCCCGATTGCCAAAGCATTAGTAGGGCATAAATGCGGTGATACGGTACATGTACAAGTAAATGAGCAATTTGGTTATGATGTGGTAGTGAAATCCGTGGAAAATACACCAGATGATGATTCTATAGAGATACGTAAATTTTAAAGTGTCAAGAAATCGAAGAGAAGATTCATCTTCTCTCCTCGAGCCTATGTGCATAAACAATCACCGTGTCAATAAATGGCGGATTTGGATATAAAATATAAAAATAAAATGAACCCCCAAATAGGTATTGACATATTTTACAAATTTGAGTTAGAATAAGTTAGTATACAAACAGTTTGATATCAAACAAATATATTTTCACCGATTTTGGCAAAGAAGATGCAGGTATATCGTACGAATACAAATGCATTTTCTTTATGCAAGCAGGTATTTATGAGGTATGAAAATGAATGAGGAGGAAAAACAAGGACAAAAATGTGGGGAGAAAATAGGGCGTACCATAAAAATGCTAAATGGTGCATTTAAGCAGAAATTTATTAAATGCGCAGCAGAAGCGGAACTGGATGAAGTGACATTGATGCATGGCTGGATTATGGGCTATCTATACAGTAATCAAGATAAGAATATCTACCAGAAAACGATTGAGTCGGATTTTAATATTAATCGTTCTACTGTCACTACTATTTTAAAATTAATGGAGAAGAAAGGTTATATCCGGCGAGAAGCGGTAGACGGTGACGCACGCTTAAAAAAGATTGTGCTGACGCCGCAAGGCTGTGAAACCACCATAAAAACGTTCGATATGCTAGAAGGTATTGAGCGAGATATGTTAAGCAGTATTGCACCACAGGAGTTGGAAAACTTTTTTGTGGTTGCAGAAAAATTAATGGTGAATTTAAGCAGGTAGTATATCTAGGAGCAAGACTATACTGTATGATATTATACAATATAAATATTTTTACAATACAAAGGTGGTTGTGTAATTAATTGTGAAAGGAAGGGATGAATATATGCTGAAAGTATTAGGCGCGCAAATTAAGGAGTTTAAAAAAGAATCCATCCTTACGCCTGTTTTCATGATTTTAGAGGTTATCATGGAAATGATTATACCATTATTAATGGCTTCTATTATTGATGATGGTGTAAATGCAGGAAACCTTAATCATATTTATAAAATTGGAGTCTATATGATTGTAGCCGCTCTGATAGGTTTGTGGGCGGGGATAATGGGAGCAAAATATGGTGCAAAGGCATCAACCGGTTTTGCAAGGAATCTAAGGAAAGCGATGTATGAAAATATTCAGACATACTCTTTTGCAAACATTGACAAATATTCCACTTCAAGTTTAATTACAAGGCTGACGACGGATGTTACCAATATGCAGAATGCATACCAAATGATTCTGCGTATGGCAATGCGTGCACCAGCTTCGATGATTATCGCTATGGTAATGGCATTTCTAATCAATGCTCGTCTTGCATCAATTTATTTGGTAGCGGTAGTATTTTTAGGCGGTTGTGTTGCGCTGATTATCCCAAGGGCGACAAAGCACTTTCGTCAGGTGTTCGAGAAATATGATGAACTTAATTCCAGTGTACAAGAGAATGTATCTGCAATTCGTGTGGTAAAAGCATATGTGCGGGAAGATTATGAAACCAATAAATTTGAAAAAGCAAACAATAATATTTACAATATGTTTCTGCGTGCTGAAAAGTTGGTCGTTATCAATATGCCATTAATGCAGGCGACCGTTTATACCTGTATTCTTTTAATTTCGTGGCTTGGCGCGAAAATGATTGTAGCGGGCGGTTTGACAACCGGTGAGATGATGAGTATGTTGGCATACTGTATGAACATCTTAATGAGTTTAATGATGGTATCTATGATTTTTGTTATGCTGACAATGAGTTATGCCAGTGCAAAGCGTATTGCAGAGGTATTGACAGAGAAATCTGATCTTGAAAATCCTGAAAATCCGATAGAAGAGGTTCGGGATGGAAGCATTTGTTTTAAGAACGTGAACTTTGCATATCATAAGTCAGGAAAACCCGTATTAAAAAACATAAACTTAACCATTCAATCTGGTGAAACGATAGGCATTATTGGTGGTACAGGTAGTGCGAAGTCAAGTCTTGTTAATTTAATTAGCCGTCTTTATGATGTAACTTCAGGCGAACTTCTTGTTGGTGGTTTGGATGTACGGCGTTATGATATGGAAGCGCTTCGCAATCAAGTGTCTGTTGTGCTTCAAAAGAATGTCCTTTTTAGTGGTTCAATTTTGGATAATCTGCGTTGGGGAGATAAACAGGCAACAGAAGAAGAATGTATCCATGCCTGCAAACTTGCCTGTGCAGATGAATTTATTCAAAAAATGCCTGATAAGTATCATACACATATTGAGCAAGGTGGCGCCAATGTATCAGGCGGTCAGAAGCAGCGCTTATGTATTGCAAGAGCATTGCTGAAAAAACCGAAAATACTGATATTGGATGATAGTACAAGTGCTGTGGATACTGCTACTGACGCAAAAATCCGCAAAGCTTTTGCGGAAGAAATTCCAGATACCACAAAGCTGATTATCGCACAGAGAGTCAGCAGTGTACAACATGCGGATAAAATTATTGTAATGGATAACGGGGAAGTTTCTGCATTTGGTTCACATGAGGAGTTATTGGAGAACAGCCCGATTTATCGTGAAGTATTTGAATCGCAGACCGGCGGAAATGCCGATTTCGATCAGAATGGAGGTGAGCAGTAATGCCAGGACCAATGAGAGGACCACGGGGAGCGAAACCCAAAATCGAAAATCCGGGGAAACTTTTCGGACGTTTAATGGGATATGTGTTAAAAAATTATACACCGCATATTGTGATAGTAGTAATCTGTATTTTTGTAGGTGTGTTTTCCAATATACAGGGAACATTATTTATGCAGACATTGATTGATAATTATATTGTGCCGCTTTTGGGAACGGATAATCCTGATTTTTCTGGACTTGCAAATGCAATTACAAGAGTTGCCTGCTTCTATGCAATCGGCGCAGCATCTTCATATTTGTATAATCGTATTATGATTAATGTCAGCCAAGGCACTATGCGCAATATCCGAAATGATATGTTTCATAAAATGGAATCACTGCCAATTAAATATTTTGATACGCATGCGCATGGTGATATTATGTCATGTTACACCAATGATATTGATACATTAAGGCAGATGATTAGCCAAAGTCTGCCGCAGTGCTTAAACAGTGCAATAACAATTGTCAGCGTACTTGTTAGTATGTTTATATTAAGCGTACCGTTAACGATTACAACGCTGGTTATGGTTGCATTAATGCTCTATGTAACAAAGAAAGCAACAGGACTTTCTGGAAGATATTTTGTATCACAGCAGAAGGCAATTGGTGCGGTCAATGGTTTTGTAGAGGAAATGATGGAAGGGCAGAAAGTTGTAAAAGTGTTCTGCCACGAGGAAGAAAGTATTCAGCGTTTTAATGAATTGAATGATGAATTGTTTGATAGTGCTTATAATGCGAATCAGTTCGGCAATATGCTTGGGCCGATTAATGCACAACTGGGCAATCTAAGTTATGTGGTTTGTGCGATTGTTGGCGGTATTTTGGCGATTGGAAATATCGGTGGTTTAACACTTGGCGGACTTGCCAGCTTTTTAAACTTCAATAAAAGCTTTAATATGCCGATAAATCAAGTAAGCATGCAATTTAATTCGATTGTTATGGCACTTGCTGGAGCAGACAGGGTATTTAAGCTGATCGACGAAACAGCAGAGGCAGACAATGGATATGTAATGCTTGTCAATGCGGAAGAAGTAAATGGAGAAATAAGGGAAACCAACCAGCATACAGGTATGTGGGCATGGAAGCACTATCACAAAGACAGTGATACTACTACTTATCAAAGACAGCAGGGGATGGTTGAATTTGATGATGTGGATTTTGGATATACTGATGAAAAAATGGTGCTTCACAATGTAATTATGTATGCGCAGCCGGGACAGAAAATTGCTTTTGTTGGCTCTACAGGCGCAGGTAAGACGACAATTACCAACCTAATCAACCGATTCTATGATATTCAAGACGGTAAAATTAGGTATGACGGTATTAATGTCAATAAAATTAAAAAAGCTGATTTACGGCGTTCACTCGGTATTGTTTTGCAGGATACTCATTTGTTTACTGCTACAGTAATGGAAAATATTCGGTATGGTAAGCTGGACGCGACAGACGAGGAGGTGATTGCGGCAGCCAAATTGGCAAACGCACACGAATTTATTGAGCGTCTTCCGGAAGGTTATAATACATTGTTAACCGGAGATGGCGCAAATTTAAGTCAAGGGCAGCGGCAGCTGCTTGCAATTGCAAGAGCAGCGATTGCAGATCCGCCGGCATTGATTCTTGACGAAGCAACAAGTTCTATTGACACACGTACAGAGAAAATTGTTCAAGATGGTATGGATAAATTAATGAATGGCAGAACAACATTTGTAATTGCGCATCGTTTGTCTACTGTCAAGAACAGCGACTGTATTATGGTTCTAGAGCAGGGCAGAATTATTGAGCGTGGCACACATGAGGAATTAATTGAGGCGAAAGGAAAATATTACCAACTTTATACAGGAAATGCCATTGCGGGAAACGCATAAACGTAAAAATACAAAGGTACAAATAGAAACTGCTTAACACAATATTGTTGGAAATATTGAAGAAGTTTTTTGTTATGTTAACTACAATTTGCCCAAAGAACGAGTTAGAATAGTGTAAATGTGTGTTACAGATAATTTATTCAATCAATTCGCTTGCTATCTTTATTTGTAACTGATAAAATAAAGGCATGAATGGGGTGAGGATATGGCTTTCTCAAAAGGAAAACGAATTGAAGATGAAACAAGTAATCGTATCGTTAATTTGGCAGTTAAGATTGGATGTAAAGAGGGGCCTGATGCATTGACAGTCACTAGAATATGCAGAGAACTAAGCTGTGATAGGAGGGTAATCTACAATCGATTTCGAGATGTAGATGAAATTAACCTGATTGTTGCAGACAGATGTAATAAGGAGCTTATTGCAAATGCAAGGGCAGCAATTGACCCAGAAGCGTCTTATTATGATAATTTTGCTGCTTTAGTTAAGGCTATTTTTACTTATATCTGCGAACGAAACGCATTTTTTCAGCATTATACCGCCCTTTATAAAGTCACAGAGGATGGTACCGTTATCAATGAAATCCTGCTTGACCTGATTCGATTGATTGAGGAAGGCAAAGAAGCGGGAGAAGTCAGCAAGGACACAGACAGCAGGGCGACAGCGGGGAATATTTGGTTAATTATCACCGGAATCACTCGCTTAATTGCATCAAATGCCAACTACAAATATCAAGATGGGTTGAATACTGTGATGCATGGAGTGAACGCGATATCTTTAAATATGAAACCGTAAACGAAAAAATGTCACGATTATAATTGTGAAGAAAGATAGCTTATTGGGTAAAGCACCTGATAGGCTTTCTTTCATTCTTTTGGATTTCATTCTTTTAGAAAGGAATTAGAAAAATTATGATAATCAACAGAGAAAAAGATTCAGAAGAAAGCAGGGATTGTATGCAAGGGATAAAAGAAAATCCATTGGGTGCGGCACCAGTACCGCGCTTAATGCTTAAATTTGCAATTCCCAGCATTATTGCAATGCTGGTAGGTGCACTCTATAATATTGTTGACCAATTGTTTATTGGACAAGCTGTCGGAACATTAGGAAATGCGGCGACAAATATTGCATTTCCATTGTCTACCTCATGCCTTGCTTTGGCATTATTGTTTGGTATTGGTGGGGCATCTTGCTTTAATTTGACAATGGGAAAAGGGGAACGGGAAACAGCGGCTTATTATGTAGGAAATGCAGTGAGCATGCTTCTTATTTGTGGATTGACGCTTGCTGCAATTTCACAGATATTTTTAACTCCATTGTTGCGTGCGTTTGGTGCACCAAATGATGTATTGCCATATGCACAGGATTATGTGCGGATTACTGCATTTGGGTTTCCTTTTATGCTCCTGACAACAGGGGGCGGACATTTAATCCGTGCAGATGGAAGCCCCAAAATGACGATGATTTGCAACTTGACTGGTGCAATCATTAATACGATTCTGGATGCGTTCTTTGTGATGGTATTGAAAATGGGGATGCAGGGGGCAGCGCTTGCCACTGTTATAGGGCAGGTGATTTCTGCTTTGATTGTTGTCATATATATGACACGTTATAAGACCGTTTCATTACAAAAAAAGCATTTTGGGGTAAAGTGGAAATACACAAAACGGATTATTTCTATTGGAACTGCTTCTTTTTTTAATCAGCTTGCTATGATGGTGGTGCAAATTGTGCTAAATAATTCATTAAAGCACTATGGAGAATTATCTGTATATGGAGAAGCAATTCCGCTTGCATGTGCTGGTATCGTAATGAAAGTCAATCAGGTATTCTTTTCTATTGTAATCGGTATTGGACAGGGTAGTCAGCCGATTGAAAGTTTTAGTTATGGTGCAAGAAAATATCCCCGTGTGCGGGAAACGTTTCGATTAGCAATGTTTGCTGGAGGTAGCATCTCACTATTGTCATTTATCCTGTTTCAGTTATTTCCCAGGCAGATTATCGCAATGTTTGGATCTGGGTCAGAGAGTTATTATCAATTTGGTATTAGTTATTTTAAGGTATTTTTATTTTTTACTTTTTTAAATTTTATGCAACCGATTACATCAACATTTTTTACTTCTATTGGAAAGCCAGTAAAGGGAATCTTTTTATCCCTTACGCGACAAATTTTATTCCTGCTGCCATTAGTTGTTATTTTGCCGCTTTTTATGGGAATTGATGGGATTTTGTATGCAGGACCGATTGCGGATGTATTGGCGGCTGTTGCAACAGGAATTATGGCGGCTATGGAATTTCGCAGTATGCGTAAGCTTGAAAAAAGTTTATAGTATTTTATTGAGGCAACAATACAGGCAAAATAATACTGCAATATGCAATGCGCTATAGTATACTAATACGGCGCAGCATGCTTTTGTATTGCTCTAATGTTTTATATCGAAGGAAAAACTGTTCAAATTGTTTGGAGGCAATTGTCTGTTTAAAGTGAAAAATATCGGATTGGAGCATATTGTAAATATTTGAATATGTGCTTTTTAACATTTCTACTGTTTTGGCAAAGGTAAGCCTTGTTGGGAAATAAACACCATTTGCACTTTTTCCTTTAAAGCAGGAATCGTGATCGAACAGAGGATATAAACTTGTGATTTTGTTGTTGATGCTGAGCAATCCAAAGTTATCTCTGTTGCGATCAACATTTAGCGTTATATAATCTAATAGCTGCATTTTTATAAAATTAATGGGTGAAATTTGCATAATTGTTTTATATGCATTGGTAGTATATTGGGATTCACTTAAATTATAACAGGACATAATATCTCTATATGGAATAAGTTCATATGATTCTGATGTAAAAATTTGACATACGGAGCAAAGTGTGTCAAATTTTGTTTGCTTAAAATACTGAGCACAGGGAACATTTAAAGCTTCGGCTATATAAAATGTTACAATTTCAGAATTGATTTCATCACGACTTTCTTTTTTGTATAGATAAAGTTTTCCATTTTCACGGAGAAAACATTTTGCACGTGTACCCTTGTTGGTCAATTCACCCGTAAAAATTTTTTCACCAATAATTGTATCAATAGAAAGATCTCGGATATTTCCGGTCAGAGCAACACGAGAAATTGTAAACGAAAATTCGTTCTGATATAAATTTACCTGACTCCACGTTTCATGGGAATCGACACGGCATATCCAATAATTATCCCGAAAACTAAGGCTTTTGCACAAAATGCAGATGCTAATGCTTATATCGTCGTTAGAATCCAGACCGCAGGCAGTTAATATTTCTTTACAATATTCGCGGTTCAGCATTAATGTGCGATTTGCACAAAATTTTTTGACTAAACTAAAATCGTGTTGGGTTTGTTTTAAAGAAATGGGCAGCAGCGAAGCATTTACCATAGAAATGGTTTTTCGCCCAATATTAAATTTAAACACGATGGTATCTTTGTATTTTAAACAGTATTCGAACTTATAGAACATAGTGTTTTTCATAGACGGGTACTCCTTATTTTTGTATATGCGGCTTGATTCGTAGAAGACGGAACAGTCTTTATGTTGTCGTCATTCAACGACGGATGCCACCACATCGTTTCCTTCCTTCGCTTTCCTTGCACACAAAATTCGGAAAACAGTGTACTAGTACATTGACACAGAATGATTGTTTCAGATGCAAGGCAGAGGAATGAGTCGTAGCATTGGCTACGGCGATTGACGACAACGCCGCAAATGAACAATTAGGCAAGTCAAGATGTCAGTTACTTAATTATCGTTGTACTAGTAATTGCCTGCGAATTTTGTATTGCTCTTTCCTTATATTATAACTGGGATTTTGATGTTTGCCAACGAATCAGTATAAATATATTAGAATTCTTTATATTTTATTTTTGACAGTTCCTGAATAAGAAATATGTTCTCTCAACTTTTCTTTATTATATAGTTTATTTATTTGTAGGCGTACAGGCACTATTTAGACACGTGTGCATATTGTAAATAAATGATAGTTAATAGAGGTAACCATATGAGTAGGAAAGAGAAAAATATAATTAAAAATATTATAAATATATTGGCAAAAGAAAACCAAATTACAATAGATGAACAAGTGCGTATGCTTGAAATGCTTAAGAAGGGTGATATATATGAATCAGCAAATTAGAGCTGTAGCTGTATGTAGATGCAGTACGGAAGAAGAGAGTCAAAAAGAAGCCTTGCTCCAACAAGTTCGTGAAGCAAAGCAGTGTATACAAGAAATGGGATGGTATTTAGTAGATACATATGTTGAGGCTAAAAGTGGTACAACCATAAAAGGACGTAAGGAGTATACTAGACTTCTTGAAGATATGGTAACAAATAAGTTTGATGTTATTGTCATAAAGAGTATAGACCGTCTTATGCGCAATACAAAAGATTGGTATTTATTTTTAGATTGTTTACAACAAAATCAAAAACGCTTATATATGTATCTTGAAAGGAAATTTTATACCCCAGATGATTCTTTAATTACAGGCATTAAAGCAATACTTGCAGAGGAATATAGCCGTGAACTAAGTAAAAAAATAAAAAATGCACATAAACATCGTCAACAGAATGGTAATCATTTTGTTGTTACTGGTGCAACGTATGGTTATAAAAATGTAAATAAAGAAACCGTAATTAATTTCGAAGATGTTCCTTTGATAAAAAGAATTTTTGAATTGGCAGCAGACGGATATGGTTCTTACGTAATTGCAAAAATTCTATATAATGAAGGATATCGTAATAGGAAGGGTGAGATGATTGCAGGGAATGTAGTGTGTAAGATAATTCGAAACCCTATTTATACAGGTGATGTTATATTGAATAAGAAACACTACGATTTTGAAAGAAAATATTGTGTTAAGAATCCCGAGTCGGAATGGATAATTCGAAAAAATGTCGTACAACCAATTATATCCCATGAATTATTTGATATAGCCAATGCTGCCGTTGATGCTAGAGCAAGAATGAATGCAAGAATGAATGTAAGTATGCATGCAAGTATGCATGCATACTCGCATGAAAAAAAGGTAAATAATTCCGTCGAATATATTAGATATCCTTTTTCTGGAGTATTAGTATGTGGTCTATGTGGAAAGGCATATAGTCGTTGTACACGAAAGAATAACAATCAAACGGAAAAAGAAAAGCAAGTAGTTGAATGGAAATGTAGTACATATTTACAAAAAGGAAGAACGAGTAGCTATAATCGCCATAAAAATACGAGAGTAACTTTACATATTGGCGGCTGTGATAATATCCACTTAAATGAAGCGAAGTTATATGAAGTTTTAAGTCAATTATGTATTGAACAATATAATGATTTGGATAAAAATAAAATTATTAAAGTTATCACAGAACTTTTGCGTAAAGCAATTACAACTAAAGATTATGAAAATAAAGAAAATGAACTAGAAAAAAGTATTGAAAAATTAAAGAAACATAAAACATTACTTTTAGATAAACTTTTAAATGAGATTATAACAGATGCTGATTATAAACAGAAAGCAGAAACGATTCAAATACAGATAGATAGTTATCAGTTGGAATTAAAAAAGCTTTATTATGCAAAGAAGACTGCGCAGAATATGGAACACCGCTTTGATAATATTGAAAATATTTTAAGACATTCTATTATAGAAAAAGCAGAGGTTGATGATTTATTGAAATGTGTACAGAAAATTGTAGTATTACCAGATAAATTACAAATTCATATTGATTCATTGAAATATATGGGGATAGAAGAAGAAGCAGATTTAAAAAGTTTGTGTCTAACCAAAGAGATTTCAAGTAAAAATGTAAGAACAGGTGCAGGGATACAGATGGAAGAAGAAAAATCTATGATTTTACAAATAATACAAGTGAATCCTAAAATAACGATAAAGCAAATAGCAAAACAAAATAATTGGCCATACAGCAGAGTAAGAAGAAGAATAGATGATTTAAGACATGAGGGAAAATTACAATATAGTGGAAAAAACGGAAAGGGTTATTGGATAATAAAATATCACGATCAAATTTAGAATTATTTTAAAGCAATAGATAGGTATTTGGATGTTCATAACTACTTAAGTATGCATCAGGTATTTAAACTAGATATGGTAATTTTATAGTAAACGCATTTAGCTTTTGCGCTATCCAATACTTTTTATATTTATGCAAAACAAGAAAAGCCGCATAAGTTACGCAACTGTTTATTTGGGTTAAAAAATCCAGAAAAATATCTATCCAATGTATTTGTTAATTTTTCTAACGAAGAGAAATAGCGGTTGTGTGTTTTCTCTCTTCGTGTTATTCTCCAGACCTGTTCAATTGGATTTAAATCTGGAGAATACGGCGGCAGTGATATGTATTCCATATTTTCCCTGATATCGGAATACTCTGCCAGGGCTTCTGTCCAGATTAGACGTATGGCTTTTTTATGCCAGGGGGCATTGTCTAAAATAATACAATATTTTTTACCGTCAGGACATGGCTTGGTTTTGATGAACTCTCTGAAACTTTGTATAACAGACTCATAATTGAACCATCCAGGTTTTGTAACTGTCAATTCACCAGTTTCAGGTATAACAAAACCGCTGTATGCCACATTGTTTTTGCCCGGCTTGGACATTACTTTTGGCTCGGAACCCTTTTCAGCCCACTTTCTTGTTATAGTTGTCTGAACCTGGAAATGCACTTCGTCTTGAAACACGGGGATTAATTTCTCGTTTTGGTTGGCTTGTGTCATTTTTTTTTAAAGTCATCCCTTGCTTCATCGTCTGGATCTTCTAACGATGGATATGTTCGTGGCCGTATTAATGAAAAACCCATGCGGTGAAGCAGATATTGGCTTGCACGCACCCCATAGTCTATTCCGAATTCAGAATAAATATAGTCAGAGAGCGTCTGTCCATCCCAGACATGATATCCGAAATCTTCGGGATCGCTTTTGACTGCATCATGCAAACTGCTGATCTGGTTGTCAGTGAGTCTGCATGGTCTGCCATTCTGTTTTATAGACATAAGCGTTTCCCAACCAGATTCATCAACATTTTTGAGCCAGTTCTGCAATGTGCGCTCACTATAGCCACAGAATTCGGACAGTGTCTTGGGAGACATGCCGCTTAGGATCAAATTAACCATGGAAACGCGGTAAATAAATTTAGCATCTGCGTTTTCTGTAACTATGTTTTTACCCTGTTCCAACAGAGTATTTGGATCGTGGATATACTTATGGATTCTCATATAAATCACCTCATAAGTAGTATACCACATTTAGATAATTTTAGCTACATATAACGCAATTATTTAATGCGTTTACTATAAATACGCATACTTCCGGTAAATCCAACTTTCCTATTGAAGAATTTACATATTTAAACGGAGTATACCATATCAAATAGTCTATTCTCGAATTTTCAAATGCCTTAATAAATTTCTTATCCCAAAAGTGAAAATGTGGTCTTCCTAAAATCATTTCACCAATCTGTTTCTCTTTTTTAACATCATCTATATTCTCCGCTACAAAATACGCAGATGATTCATCCATAATAAAAAATATCACTTTATAGTTAGGATGATTCTTTTTGTACAAATCAATACTTTTCTTATGATGCTCAACTACACGTGTAAAATTTTTATAATAGTACTGATAATTATGATCCTCATCAGTTGGTAAATTTGTATGTGCATTTATTATAAGTTCTGCATTGGGACAAAGCTCCATAATTCCAGACTGTATAATTTCTTTCTCTACATCCCGAATATGACTATTAGTTGGATTGACTACTTTTCCCTTTTTATTTTTTTAGGAATGATCGTCCACTCTCATGACATCCATCATATACTTATATGTATCTGCAAAAAAATCTGGCGGTGGATCAGATTTTCCAGCACTTTCTATCCATTGTTTCCAATTTTCTTGATCATGAATTGATTCAAATACTTTTGCGGATTCTTCATTTTCCATTAAAAAATATACAGACTTTGGATTTACCATCTGAAATTTTTTGATTATTGATTTCTCATTATCTAAATAATACATCCTATTATTTCACCTCGCAGTCAATATTGCTATATCATAATAATCGGTAAAAAAGTCGCTCACATCATTTAATATTGTAAAATCGCCTGTGTCAACTTAATAAGCTCTTGTTTGATTTGGTCAATACGTTGTATATTAGATACCCCGTATTGCGAAACCAATTGACTTATCATCATTTTTGTTGACATAATAATATTAATACCCACATAGTTATATGAAATATCAAGTATTTGATTTACATAATTCACCCATGTATTAAATTCTTGCGTGGACACATCATTTGTTTGATATGTTTGAGGATACAAATAATTTCTCTGGGAATATAATGCAGGTGCAGAATTAATCACTTTAAATAAAGCATCCATCACCATTTGTTTACTTTGATTATTCATTTTGACTGCTACCTCCATCCGTTTCATCTGAATTTTGAAATTGCATACTATCTCTTAAATTATTTATTCGCTCTTGCATAAAATTGTTTTCAGCATTTTCAAATAGTTTTCTTGTATCTTCTATCCCCTTTTTACGAAACTTCCATCCCTTTGCTTCTACATCATAAAATGGTAATATAAGTAATACAATCCAAATAAGAAATAAAATGTTATTCCCATCGAACTGCTCAAAAAAAGTCATTGTAACACATATTTTCCAATTAATCAAAATGTAACTTGAAAGGATTGCCAATAATACAATATACAATATTTCATAGATACGAAGTTTTATCCATTTTATAAGTCTCTTAAACATATTATTCATTATGATAAATACCTTTCTTCATAATTTATTTGCACTAAATAATTTATAGTCATGTAAACAATGATTTAGCGGCTTAAAGATCAAGTTCGGAAACATCCAGTTCACCGGACATAAACTTGGGCAATAGTGAATCTCTTAAAGAAGCAAGTACTTTGTTCTCATTAAGATTTCCAACGATCTGAGAGAACATAGGCTCCGTTATTTTTTCAAACTTTGTAACTCTGTCTGGAGCTGGAAGAGGAAACTCAAACTCCATAAAATCTTTTTGATACAAATGAGGAATGACACTTCCCTCTGTACGTGCAGCAATAAAGGCTTGAAATAGCTTTGACCGGAGCAAATAGTATATAAAAGTTGTGGATATGATACTCTGTTTATTATTACGAATGACGAAAATGCCTGAAGCTACGGATGTTGGCAAATCGAGACTATCAACATACCCTATCTTGCCAATCGTACCGTCCTTTGACAGAAGAATGTCACCAACATTCAACATAATTTCAGGGGATTCCATATAACGTTCTTCTGAGATGTAACCCGCCTTATTCCAATCAATTCCTGACTTTGTCAGAGTTTCGCCATTGATGATGCGGTAATTAGATTGGGGGAGAAGTAGAGCTTCAATTTGCTGTTCTAAATTATCGTTTATCATTTTATTCAACACTATTTTGCTAATAATCGCAAACGATAGATTACTAATTTTTCTCTGTGTTTCTATAGATGGAATACATATATCAAACTTGCTGAGAGTTTCTATTGTAATAGCCTTTTGTGTGGAACCAATACATTTAGAATCTATTTGTTGTTTTGCCTCAGGAGAACATAGCCATAAATAAAGAAATTTATTATCTAATTCTTCTCCAACCCTTAACCATGTTAAATTACCATCTTTAAAATAAAATTTTTCTTCATCCACTAACCAAGGAACGCCTAATGTACCAACTGATGAAAGTAAAATGTCACCTATTCTAGGAACATCATTTTTCTCCTTAATTTCCGCATAACGCTCCTCAGAAATAAATAGTTCTGTAGAAACGGCATTTCCTTTATGCTTTTCTATTATCTCCTTACCGCGATAAAAAGGAACACCTTTACTGCAATATTCCCTTGCAAATATTCTTTTACTTGAAGATATATTGCACAAATCACCTAATTTCCTTATTCCCCATTTAGATTTCATACCCAATCGCCTCCAACTTCTCACGAATCTCATCTTGAAGTCTTATGGATTCTGCAAACAGACCTGACAGCTCAGATGTCAACCTCTGCATTTTTTCCTTAAATGGCTCTCCATCATCTTCCTGTTCATCAATGCCAACATATCTTCCCGGTGTCAATATAAAATCCTGTTCATCAATTTCCTCTA
>Ga0224740_10008_pt1 | contig 29340 bp, 32 predicted proteins | sample LIM_E_Water_Bulk_FD_161634 | JGI IMG/M metagenome (GOLD analysis project Ga0224740, IMG submission 161634) | Enriched cells from gastrointestinal tract of the lab mouse from Pacific Northwest National Laboratory (PNNL), Richland, Washington... | ecosystem: Host-associated > Mammals > Digestive...
GTAATGAAAATGTAATCTAAAATAATGGCAGGTTTCAAGGCAGTATGGTAGATTAGGGTTGCAATAGGGATTACCCTTTTGGAAAGGAGACAAACATACGATGAACGATGCAATCTTACAAGTAGATGATATCCAAAAGTATTATGGCAACAAGGGCAGCCTGACAAAAGCCGTAGACCATATTTCCTTTCAGGTCTGCAAAGGCGAGTTTTTGGGCATTATGGGGGCTTCCGGTTCCGGAAAGACAACGCTTCTCAACTGTATCTCCACAATCGATATGGTGACAAGCGGGCATATTTTTGTAGACGGGAAAGACATCACCGCCCTGCACGGTTCACAGCTTGCAGATTTTCGTGGAAAGAAGCTGGGATTCATTTTTCAGGACTTTAACCTTCTGGACACGCTGAACGCTTATGAAAATATCTCCCTCTCGTTATCTATCGCAGGGGTAAAGCCGGCAGAGATTCAAAGGAAAGTGCTGCAGATTTCAGAGGCTCTTGGAATTTGCGAGGTACTGGACAAGTACCCCTACCAGATGTCGGGAGGACAGCAGCAGCGTGTGGCGGCGGCAAGGGCAATGGTGACAGACCCAGCAATGGTCATGGCCGATGAGCCGACCGGCGCTTTGGATTCCAATTCCTCCCGGATGCTGCTGACCATGCTGACAGAACTGAATGAACGCCTTGATGCTACGATCCTCATGGTAACGCATGACGCCTTTTCTGCAAGCTACTGCCACCGCATCCTTTTTATCAAGGATGGGAAAATCTTTAACGAGCTGAATCGTGGCGCTGACAGCCGGAAAGACTTTTTTGCAAAGATTCTGGAGGTGGTTTCCGTTTTGGGAGGTGAGCAGAATGACCTCTTGTAAACTGATTATAAAAAATGTGAGGAAGAATATCCGGGATTACCTGATTTACTTTTTGACCCTTATGATTTCGGTAAGTGTCTTTTACGCATTTAATTCCATTTCAGACCAGCCGGCTTTTTCAGAAATGGGTATGACAAAGACGCTTTTGTATGACCAGCTTGGCATCCTGCTTTCTACACTGACAGTGCTGATTGCCGTTGTCCTTGCGTTCCTGATCATTTATGCGAACCAATTTTTACTGAAGCGGAGGAAAAAAGAACTGGGCCTCTATATGGTTCTTGGCATGAAAAAGGGCCGCATTTCCCGGATATTTGCAGGGGAAACGTTTTGCGTTGGGGTGATTGCGCTTGTGACAGGCCTATGCCTTGGCGTTGCGTTATCGCAGGGAATATCATTAGTCGCTTTAAAACTGTTTGCTATTGAACTGTCAAAGTTCCAGCTTGTTTTTTCAATGGGAGCTTTTCAGAAGACTGCCCTGTGTTTTGCGGTTATTTTCCTGCTTGTCATGACCTTTAATGTATGGTCTGTCTCCAGCGTACAATTGATTGACCTTTTGACAGCCGGCAGGAAAAATGAAACATCACAAAATCGGAGCCGCCTTTTGCCTGTGCTGCTGTTTTTGGTTTCCCTGGCCTGCATCCTGTCTTCCGGGGTGATGTTCTACAGAAACGGTATTTTACCCTCACGGGAGAACCGGTCTTTTCAGGTGGCGGGCATCCTGCTTGTGGCAGGGACATTCCTCTTTTTCTATTCCCTGTCTACTGTGCTTGTACAGGTACTCCGGGCAAATAGTAACGTTTATTTGAGGGGGCTGAACACATTCCTCGTCCGTCAGATTGGCAGTAAAATCCGCACGAATTATTTTATCATGACGATTGTCTGCGGATTGCTCACAGTGACGATCTGTGCTGTATCGGTTGGCGTAAGCACCGCGCTTGCCATGAATGAACTGTCCGGGTCTGCCACACCCTATGACTTAAATGTGCTGTCAAATGTCAGTATGGACGGCGACAGCAGCATTTTGGAATATCTCGCATCCAAAGATGCCGACTTATCCGGCTATGCGGAGAATATGGAGCAGATCAGCATTTATGAAGCAGATTTTACTTATGGCAGTTTGTTTGAAGGTCAGAATGTGGAACTGTGGCCCATTGATGAAGGAATTTCAGACAGCGGTGTTTCTGTACTTGCTGTTTCGGATTTTAACCGTGCCCTGGCAATGCAGGGAAAAGAACCTGTGGCATTGACAGAAAATCAATATCTGCTGAACTGTAATTACAAGGGAACTTTTCAGTATGTGGAAAAAGCATTGGAAAGCCATGCGGATTTAGTGCTGGCAGGAATTCCTTTGCAAAGGGCATCGGATACGGTTTTAGAGGAAACCTACTTTATGACCTCTGTGGGGAACAATGACCGGGGGTCGCTGATTGTTCCGGATGCGGTGGTTCACAGTCTTACGAAAGATGTAAATGTGCTTTTGGTGCAATACCGGCCAGATGCTGATTCGGATGCGGTTTTGCAGAAAATGATCCCGATTGGGCTGGATGATACCCACGGTTACCGTTATGCGGAAAAGAACATGATGTATGATATGTTCTATGGATTAAATGCGTTGATTTCATTCCTCTGCTGCTATATCGGCCTGATATTTTTGCTGATCTGCGCCGCGTTGCTGGCTTTGAAACAGCTTACGGAAACAACTGATAACATTTACCGTTACGGTCTGCTCCAAAAGCTGGGGGCAAAGAAGGAACAGATTAACCGCGCCCTGCTGTTTCAGACAGCAATCTTCTTTGCGGCTCCGCTTGCAGTGGCGGGTATTTTTTCTGCTGTCCTAATGGGAAAAGCAATGGAAATCGTAGAGGAATTTATGAACATCCATATTTCAACAAACTTAGGTTTCACAGTTGTACTGTTTCTTGTGGTATATGGGAGCTACTTTCTTGCCACTTATCTGTCCTGCAAACGGATGGTAGTAGAACATCAGAATAAACGAATGGAGGAATAAAGAATATGCCGGAAAATATTAAATGGGATGCTGTATTTCAAAGTATCGTTGATACATGGCTGCCGCTGTTTGGTGTCATTATCGCAGTTATTGTTATTGCTGTGGTAGTCCATATCATCAAGAAAAAACATAAAAAATGAAAAATGCCGGAATTAGTAGAAAGAAAATAGTACCAATAAAAAGAAATATCATCCTGTCCATGCTGCAATGTGTCAATATTCTTGTGGCCTGGACGGTATGGGGCAATACGGCATTGATGGTTAGTACAATTTCAATTTCAAGCAGCCATATCCCTGCCGCATTTTCCGGCTTTCGGATAGCGCAGATATCAGACCTGCATAATGTTGCATTTGGAAAAAACAATGCAGAACTGTTAAAACTGCTATCCGAGAGTCGGCCGGATATCATCGTGATAACAGGAAACCTCATAGATGCCAATCACACGGATGTAGGGATAGCGTTAGGCTTTGCGCAGGAATCCGTCAGGATTGCCCCGACCTATTATGTGACGGGAAACCATGAAGCAGCAAGCCCGCAATATGATGCTTTGCAAGCCGGGCTTGAATGCTCATGTATGGTAAAGAAGCAAGCAACCGAAAACAAGAGATAGACCGCCAGCACCACACTATTCCGAACCAAAGACCAAAAGACAAGCATTGTGGAAATGTGCATAACAGGATATGGAATCATGGATAACTCTATTCACAGCACATGGAAAAGCTAAAGAGCAGCTTTCCCACGTCCTGCAAACAGAGTTACCCACAATTCCATAAAATAGCCAGTTATACACATTTCCACGAATGCCGACTACAACGGAATTCCTCTCATTCTTCTCTTTGTTACTTTCATGCTTTATAGTGTTTTCTGATTAGAGAAAATTGGGTGAAAGTTTAGTCTAAGGATTGACATAATCAGATTTGCGGTTTATAATATAATTCTTGTTATATAACATGAATTATTAAGTAGGAGGAAAAGCTATGCCGCCAAAACCTAAAATCACAAAAAATATGGTTATTGACGCTGCCTTTGAGGTTGCCCGTGAAGCAGGTGGGGAAAACATCAATGCAAGGACTGTTGCCAAAAAGCTTAATTGTTCAACACAGCCTGTTATGTACCACTTTGCGACGATTGAGGAATTAAAAAAAGCTGTCTATGCAAAATTGGACTGGTATCATACAGAATATTTGATGAAGATTAAAGAACCACAGAAAGGGGCTATGCTTGGAATCGGAATAAACTATATTCGATTTGCGGTTGAAGAACCAAACTTATTCCGCTTTCTATTTCAATCGGGTTTTGCAGTTGAGAACAATCTGCTTGAAATGATTGACTCACCAGAACTTGTACCTGTTATTTCTGCAATGCAGAAAGCAATAGGCATGAATATTGAGCAGACAAAAAAGGTTTTTTTATCAATTTCTCTATTTGCCCATGGATATGCAAGTATCATAGCCAACAATTCATTAGAGTATGATGAAGAACTCATAAAATCTCATTTAGAACGGGCTTACAGAGGGGCAATATTAGCCGCACAGGAGGAAACGAAATGAAAAATCAGCAAATTATGAGTAATAACAAAAAAAGTGTTGTTCTCACACTCATAGGTATAACAGTAATGATGCTGTTGACTTTAACGAAAGTTGTTCCGTCCTCGACAATAGCAGGATATTCCGTATTGGTGGGGGTAGCGTTTTTCTTTATAGTGGAAGCTGTCAACAAAACGCGAGGTGCCGAATCGGGTTTGCGTTTCAATACGATTGCGGCGGATTTCAAAAAGTCGGGTGTGCTTCTTTTGGTGTTGCTACCGAGTGTGAGTAGTATTGCAGCGCTTGTTGTAGGAGATATGATTTTCGGCGGAGAATTTGTTGCCCATGTAATGGGACGGACGAGTTCTATACTGTCTTTTGATAAGACAGCATTATTGATAGGTCAAGTTATCATTGCAGCATTTGGAGAAGAAATTGCGTATCGAGGTTTCTTCTTTGGAAAATCCTCAAAAATATTTCCGATTTGGGTTAGTGCAGTGGTATCATCCGCTGTTTTTGCTGCTGGACATATTGCTACAAGAAACATAGGGATTGTAGCTTATGACATTGCCGGCGTATTCATTGACAGCTTGATTTTCTCGGTGATTTATCAAAAATCTGAGAATTGCGTTATCAGCACCTTTTCACACATTCTCGGAAACGCAATATCCCTTGTTGCCGTGTTTGTATTCTTTTTATAAAAAAATTTAGGAGGATAAAAATATGAGTGAATACACCTATATTACTTTAAGACAAAGCCCTCAATTAAAAGAACAGGCTGCTCTGTGGTTTCATAATAAATGGGAAGTTCCACAAGAAGCTTATCTTGAATGTATGGAAGCTTATCTTAATAATGAAACAGAATATGGCTGGTATCTTTGCTTAGATGGAGACAGAATTGCAGGAGGTCTTGGGGTTATCGAAAATGATTTTCATAACAGAAAAGACCTTACTCCCAATGTATGTGCAGTATATACAGAAAAGGAATATCGCTGTCAGGGAATTGCAGGACATTTACTTGATAAAGTTGTGGAGGATATGAGGTCAAAAGGGATAACGCCAATCTATTTGATTACTGACCATACAAGTTTTTATGAAAGATATGGCTGGGAATTTTTATGCATGGTTCAGGGGAATGGCGACCCTGATATGACGAGAATGTATATTCATAGATAATGTAATGAGGTAAACTGGTATGAGAAAGGTTGTTTTATTTATTGCAATGAGTCTTGACGGTTACATTGCGGATAGCCGTGGTGGAGTAGGCTGGTTAAATGGACAAGACTGCGATAGTGAAAATATTGATGTGTATTCCGAATTTGTGAAAAATATTGATACAATTTTGATGGGGTGGAACACATACTATCAGGTTACTATGGAGCTTTCGCCAACAGAATGGATATATAGTGACTTTATGACTTATGTAATCACGCACAATGAGATAAGTTCCACAGAACAAATCTGTTTTATAAACGAAAATCCTATTGATGTGGTGGAAAAATTAAAAGCAAAGGACGGAAAAAATATTTGGATTTGTGGCGGGGCGAATTTGGCTCAACAGTTAATGCATAATGATTTGATCGATCAATATTATATTTCTGTCATTCCAACTCTTTTAGGCTCTGGTATTCGGCTGTTTGGAAATCTGGAAAACGAAATAAAGCTGAAATTGCTTAAAACACAAACATACAATGGAATAACCGATTTGGTTTATATACGCAGATCACATTCAGTTGATAGGGATGATGAAAAAATGCAATAATCCCTTGGGGGCAAAAAATAACGATAGCACCTCTGAAAAATAGGTTATCGTTAAATTTTACACTATGGAATATCGAAAGTGCGGCAAATCCAACTAATAAAACGATAGCCGCCCATGCCTGGGTGCATCTTCCATTCTGAAAAGTGTTGATTTCAGGGCGTTTGCAGTAAATGTAAAAACGATAGCACGGGGGAAATATTTGTATCAATTTGGACACGCAATATGGTGGTTTGATATGCTAATGGCAATGTACAGCTTTTTTGAGGAGTATGACTTTGCAGGAAAGACAATCATTCCCTTTAATGTCCATAATGGAAGCCGTTTTTCAGGTACAATCGCAACCATTCAGGAACTGGAACCGAATGCCAAAGTGATTACAGACGGTTTTACGGTAGATGAAAGAGATGTGGCAAAAGCAGCAGGAGATGTGGCAGACTGGCTTCAGGGGTTAGGTTATTAATTTTTATCTATCGAAAAATAAAAATTTAGAATATTTTAAACAAGAAATGGAGGAATTGGCATGAAAGTTTTACTGGTAAATGGAAGTCCGCATAAGGAGGGCTGTACATACACGGCGCTCAGTGAGGTGGCGGATACGCTGAATAAAGAGGGAATCGAAACAGAGATTTTCTGGATTGGCAATAAGCCTGTTGGTGGCTGCATTGCTTGTTTGAAATGCAGGGAGAAAGGTTCTTGTGTCTTTGATGATGTGGTGAACCGTTTCCGTGAGAAAGCGTATGAAGCAGACGGATTCGTTTTTGGCAGTCCTGTCCATTATGCAGGTGCGACCGGAAATATGACAGCTTTTATGGATCGGCTGTTCTATTCGGAACTTGGAGGAAATGGAAACAAGGCATTTTATATGAAGCCAGCAGCGGCGGTTGTTTCCGCTCGGCGTGCAGGTACGACGGCAACCTTCGACCAGCTTAATAAATATTTTACGATTCAGGAAATGCCAGTTGTTTCTTCCCGTTATTGGAATATGATTCACGGTGCGACTGCCGAACAGGCAAGACAGGACGCAGAGGGACTGTATACCATGCGGGTTCTAGGCAGAAATATGGCGTATCTGCTGCGCTGTCAGGAGATTGCGCACAAAGTCGGCATAAAACTGCCAGATCAGGAAACACCAGTATTTACGAATTTCATTCGGTAATAGCGTGAAAAAGAGCATTTCACCATCCTGATTTGTACGCCTGCTTAAGCAGACAGATGGGAGTTAACGTGAAAAAATTAGGGAGGGATTGTATGAAACCGAAAATAATGGAGCAGTTTTCAATGGAAAAACGATTGATGAGAAAGCAGTAAATGGAGCAACCTCCAATGGAGAAACAATGAATGGGAAAGCCTCCGATGGAGAAGCCATTAATGGGGAAGCCTCTGATGAAGAAACAGCCAACAGAGAAAATGCAGATGCCGCTGTCGTATATTTTACTTCCGACATCTCACCAGAGGGTTGGTAGCAGTGTATAAAGCGCTGGAATGGGAGCCAGCGGGAAACGTGGCGGTCAAGCTGCCTACAGGGGAGCCGCCTGCAAGTAATTATCTCGATCCCGAATTAATCAAAGATCTGGTGCAGTCCGTAAAGGCTACAATCGTGGAGTGCAACACGGCATATGGCGGTTCCAGAACAGAAACAGCTATGCATATGCAGGTTGCCAAAGACCATGGATTCACTGCGATAGCGGATGTGGATATCTTAGATGCAGACAGCTCTATGGAACTGCCAGTGGCAGGCAGCACACATTTAGAGAATAATCTGGTGGGAGCGCATTTTGGGGAGTATGATTCGTACATTATTCTCTCACACTTTAAGGGGCACGCGATGGCTGGCTTTGGCGGAACCATTAAGAATATTTCCATTGGTCTTGGTTCTAAAGAGGGGAAGTGCCTGATTCATACAGTGGGTCAGAGCAATACCAGCCTCTGGGGCGGCGATCAGATTGGATTTACAGAATCCATGGCAGAGGCAGGAAAATCGGTGTCGGACTATCTTGGTAATGGGGAGCGCGGCGGCGTTTAAGATCACGGAACCAGCGACAAAGATTACGAATCTGGGCGCTTTGAAGATTGTCCTAGGAGTCAGGCGCTTTGCGTTGTATATTGTTTTCGTGATGATCTTCTCGCTGATGACGGGAATCCTTACAAACTGGATAGTCGCTTACTTACAGGCAATATAAATATTCATGTTCCCCCATCGGTTTCAAAGCAGAGGAGTATGTCCTTGCCTGTATGTTTCGAACCATTCACACGCATGTATTTCGCAAGTGTTTTAAGGTGATTTAGAATGGTCATAAAGGGATTCCTAAAGGGTATGTATTTCCTCCTCTGTAATATGTTTAATTCCATTGTATGAGTCATTCAGTTTTTTGATAAGCTGGTTTATTTGACTATTCTCTGAGTGTTTGGTGGTTCTGACTATATTGGTGATGATTCTTGTAACGGCAAGTGGATCTCGAAAATGAACAACATTTCCATTTTCATGAAAAATAATTTCTTTTTTCCAATAATCATCACGATAACATCCGTTATGAATGGATTCCTTTATCAGCGAATTTAGTTTTTCCTTTGTACACTCATTATGTTTGATGGATTTTTCCAATGCCAATTGTAAAAAAGGACTCTTATTTTCAACCAATATATCTAACAATTGGGAAATGTACGGAAATACAAATGTATGTTTACGGTTGCTGCCATCCTTATATCGGATTTTATCGCGAATTTCAAACGGTTCAGTGAAATAATTCAGTACTTTATCACTGGATTTTGCAATATGCTTTACCATGTCTGGGTTATAATGAGCATTGAAATCTGGGCATGAACAGGACAAATAATGGGCTTGATAATATAATTCTGGGATTTCTCTTGCCCGCAGTTTTTCCAGCATAGACAGGTCATTGTGGTCTGCTGCAAACGAGATGAGATGTATCCTTAACTGATCCTCTGTTGCAAGTTTGCATTGTAAGTCATTCATATTGGGGTGGAAAACAAATACACCATTATCGAGTACGTCAAATTTATTACGCTGTATATTCGTTCCCGCACCAAAAGTCTTAATATAGTCGTTATCGTTTCGACTGTCAAACCATATGTAGTTCTTATCTACCAAAAATTTCAGAAAATCATAATTGCCGAACATGATAGCATATTCCAATACGGTTTTTCCATATTCGTCCGGATTGAGGATAGGGTTGTCTTTCTCCTCAATGTAGGCAGTCCACTCAGCCTTGCTGTGTGATTGTGCAACGGTGTAATTGGTCATTCTGTTTTTGGGTTTTCCGCATTTTCCAGCGCTCAATATCTGCTCAAAGGAAACATGGAGCAATTCTGAAAAAGTTGGCAAGTCATGTATCTGAATTGCCTTTGCTCCTTTTATTATTTGAGATAGGCGGTTTGCCATTTTTTGTATATCCTCTCTGCCCGGTTCAGAAAAGCCGTTTTTTTGAAGATATGCAATGCAAAACTGTCGAGCAGATTTAAATTCCCGTTCAATTAATCCCGAAATATAGGTACCTATTTCCTGATTGTCAATTTTATAACACATTTTTATCACTCCTTTTAAAAATATTATATTGTATTTTCTTAATAAAGTATATCATGTATTTGCATATACAAAAAATTGATATAAAATATAAAATTTAAAAAGTGTATGCTTTTCGTATATATTTTATGTATTATGATTGAATATCTGTAAGATGGGGGCTGTTTCTTGTTCTCAATATTCGCAAGGTAGTGCGGGGATATATACATTTTGTCGCATACTTTTTTCCGGCTCTCCTTGCGCCATTTCACGGCTCTCTTGATTGATTCCACAAAAGCCTTAAAGCCGCCAAAACAATTTGCTTTGCTTTTAAAGAGTAGCTTGAAGTTATCCGGATGAACCTATATAATTATACTGATAGAGATTAGAGGGTGAATAAAGATGTTAGAGTATATTTCTGCTTCGGAAGCAGAGTTTTCGTTTTGTTCTATCCTGTTTCTTTCCTCAAAGAATGATGATATTGACAAGATACTTGGGATGTCCTGCGGACAATGTAAAGGGATGTTGACTATCGGAGAGCTTACGCTTGATAAAGAAAGCAGTCGGATTTATAAAAATGGAAAGGAAATTGATTTGACCAGGAGCGAATTTCTGCTATTGTCTTATCTCATGGAAAATGCAGATAAGATTATCAGCTAAGAACGGCTATATGAACAGGTGTGTGGGTAATGCAGCAGCACTTGTGATAACACAATTATGATACATATCCGTCATATTCGGGAAAAAATCGAAGATACCCCGCCAAGCCCGAAACAACGGATAACAATAAAAGGCTTAGGCTATAAGCTAAAGAAAAGAACTGATTAAATGAAGCAATCTGGCTACCGTACCCCTTTTCCCACCTATTCAATATTCTTCTTGTCGCTGTTAGGGACGCTCCTTGTGGCGTGCTGTCTTTTTGTGCACACGCCGATGCAGAGAAAATATGCCACTAAAGCGGCGCATCGGCTGCGCACTGGCTCATCAATATTATTAAAAGGTTTCAAATAGATTATTCAGCGCAAAACCTTTGCGATATTTAGTTGCCGAGGTAATAGAATACAGATAGTACAAGGATTTTAAGGAAAGGAAGAAATAAAAATATGTATCTAAACTATTTCCAACCAGAAGATAAACCTTATGTAATGAAAATAGAGCCGCATATAAACGAACAACAGTATGCATACCGTTTATATACAAAAACAGGATATATTATATGGAAGGAAAATAACCGCGCAGGTTTAATGCATTATTCTGTGTTATGGGACAATCTGCCTTTTTTAAATCTTATTTTTATAGAAGACAAATATCAGAAGCAGGGAATTGGCACAGAAGCAATGCAGTTATGGGAAACGGATATGAAAAAGCAAAACTATAAAATGGTTCTGATATCGACGCAAGTAGACGAAGATGCCCAGCACTTTTACAGAAAATTAGGCTATATAGACTGCGGAGCGCTTTTGCTTGGCGGCACGCCATTGGATCAGCCAATGGAAATGTTTATGAGAAAGGTACTTTAGGAACTGTTTAGCCCGAATATTTGTTTCCAGCCGAAATATTCAATAAATTAAAATTTCCTATTTGTTTTTAGAACCTATACTCACGAGCGATAAACTTTACCATATTGTTCAAGATTATTGCGCTCGTGAGTCGGTGTTATTGGCAAATTTTGGCGTTCGCCAGTATAAATAATGCAGGATTTTAGCGTATACAAAGCCACAAAGGTTTAATTTTCAGGCATTCCTTCCCTTTTGTACGCTTATTTTTGCACAATTCAGGTTCTAAATAGTCTGCGATGTACTATTGATATTTCCGCACAATCTCTGCCATTGTATCCCATTTTGCTTCCATATCCGCAACAAGTCGAAACTGCGTTCTTGCACGGTCTAAATTTTGGTTTTCTCTGTGGATTTTAAAGTACGTATCACCTAATAGGAAATCGCTTAGAAACCGTATACCACATTCATAGGTCATTAGTTTTGCGCCCATAGGCAGCATTGCTATTTCTTTATCTGTCAGGCTTCCGCCGCAGCCCTCCAAATACCCTTTTGTAAAAGCTTCAAACAGCGATAAATCAAGCGACACCTTGCTTAAATCGGTTTCATCCTCTGCGGCGGTGTTTGCACCGAAACGAATGGAATCCCCAAAATCATACAATGAAAGTCCCGGCATAACAGTGTCAAGATCGATAATACACAAAGCTTTTTTGGTATCAGCGTCAAATAATATATTGTTTAACTTGGTATCATTGTGTGTTACCCGAAGCGGCAGCTGTCCTTCTTTTAATAAACTGGTTAAAATTGTCGTTTCGCATTCCCGCTCGAGGGCAAAGGCAATCTCATTTTGAGCCAAGGCAATGCGAGCGGGAATCCCTTCGTTTAGAGCCTTTTGGAAAGCTTGAAAGCGGGAGGGCGTATGGTGGAAATTGGGAATGGTTTCATGTAGTAGTTCTGTCGGAAAATCTGCCAGCATTTTTTGAAAATTGCCGAAAGCGACAGCACTGTCATAAAAATCTTTTTCACTTTTTACCTGTTCTAAACAGAGCGAATTTTCAATAAACTGATATATGCGCCAATAATTGTTATCGCTGTCTTGATACCAGTTTGTACCATATTTGGTCTTAATAACGTTTAAGGTTTCTCTGTCGGGCTCGCCGCCTTGGGCAGTAATTTTATTGCGCAGAAAACGTGTGATATTTACAATATTTTCCATAAGCTGCGGCGGATTATGAAAAATTGTATGGTTTATGCGCTGGAGAATATACTGCTTTTGGTCGTTTGCGGGCGTTTCGAAGCACAGAAGGAAGGTGTCATTAATATGTCCGCTGCCGTATGGACACTGCTTTGTTAATATGCCATTTGTGACATTTTCTAGGTTATAGACAGCGATTACCTCGTCTATATTGGCACAAGCCAGTTGTAGTGATGCCATATTGAACCTCCGTTAAATTGCATTATCAATCCATTTCATTTCCATAGGTGCCAGAGAAAGCTGGGCATAAAGTTTGTTATTTACATATAAATCGGTTTCCTGCGACTCCTTGGAATTGTTAATAACAGCGATTGTCTTGGTCTGTTCAAAGACAGCAAGTTCTGTATCGACATTTGTTACATAGTATTTTTTCAGTTCATCTTCGCTGTGTGCCGCAAAATAGATAGCACGCAGCAGCAGTCGGCAGTTCTGTGGAGAGTAGGGAAGACCTGTAAAGTATACGCTTCGTCCCTTACCGTATTCGTTAACCACGAGTCGGCTATACTTGCCATCCATATTTAAAATTTGATAATGTTCTCCTTGTGCATAAATACGGCTCTTTCCTTCACCGAAATCAATTTCTTTTGGAATATCTTCCAATATAAAATGCTGGCTGTTTGGCGTGTTATATTTATCTGTACTCATAGAAAAACCAAGTTCCCTGTCAACGCCTAGCACATCGCTAAGCTGGAAGTAGCGTCCTTGATATTGGCAGGCGCTGGGTTCTCCTACACCGATAAAGCCGCCGCCCTCGTCCACGAATTTGCGGATTGCGCATACTACAGACGGATCTGTCCAATTCTGCGCGCCGCTCCATGAAGTATAGGCATCGCCAGCATTGATAATAACTTTAATAGCAGGAGCAATGCCCTTTCGGATTTGGTCAAAATCAATAAATTCCACATCAATCGGCATACCGCTCAAACATTCGATAACACCGACATAAGAATAAATTTCACGGTACCATAGAGCATGGTGCACTTGGTTGGACATCCATCTGCGGATGCTGCCCCAACAGTTTAAAATTGCAACTTTAAAAGGTGCAGTATACGCTTTAGTTCCCTGCATATGCGCATGGATTTGGCGAAATTCCTCTACCACTTTGCTAATTTGCTCAATAAAGTGCGGCCATTTAGCAGCAAGTTTCAGGTAGCCGCCGTAGCCAATGCGATCGAGTGGGGAACGTAGAATTGCCCGTCTTGCCTTCAGCCAATTATCCTGCGCTTCGCCAATGGGATCGCCGCCCTCTGTAAAGACATCCGGGAAAAAGTAGGGAAGTAGTCTGCCTTCTGTATATTTTACGCCTTTGATATCCGAAATCATGCGAAGCGTTACACCGTCGCCGACAGAACCGACAACTGCATCCAATCCAATATTGGCAAAATACTTTCCAAAGGGTTCGGTGCCGATCCAGTGATCGCCTAGAAACATCATGGCTTCTTTGCCATAGCTGTGCACGATATCTACCAGTTCCTTGGCGAGTTTGGAAACTTCTATTTGCTGAAATTCAATAAAATCTCGAAATTCCTTAGAGGGCACGCGGAACGTAGAATTATGGTAGCCTTGATCTACAATATATTCTGGACGGAATGGATAGCCTGCCCATTTTTCAAACTGCTCCAAAATATAGGGGCTGACGCTGGCACTGTATCCGAACCACTCCACAAATTTCTCTCGTTTTTGGTCGTCAAATGTCAGGGTAAATTGATGAAAAAAGGTAGTAAAGCGCACAACATCTACATGCGGATTATCCTCACACCATTTTTTCAGCTTTTCTTTGACATAAGCCTGTGTTTTGGGCTGCCTTACGTCATAAGTAAGCTGGTGCGGCGCGTCCTTCCAGTCGTTTGTGATAAAATTATACATATGCACAGGATCCCATATCAAGAAAGCAAGGAAACTTACCGTGTATTGGTGGTAAGGAATCGTTTCGATTACAACTTCGCCGCTTTCTGTATCGTAGTCCCATTTATCTGTAGGAACGATTTCGCCTGTCGTGCGGTCATTCACTTCCCACCAGCGTTTGGGATCGTCAATCGTATTGACTTTTAGCTGTTCGGTGTGGAAGCCCTTCATTAATGCAATGCGCAAGCGATCGCTTTTGGCAGTAATGCGGTCACTAATTAAGTATTCTTGCTGGATTTCCTCTGGATTTTTCAATGCCCAGTCGTTGTCTTTCCTTGTGGTGTAATAGGTTGCATATATTTTGGCGTCCTGGCTAAGCAGTTCCTCTGGCATAGTGGTTCCGTCGCAGTCCCGCAGCGCGTCAGCACCCAGCAGGTTTTTTAACCGTATGGTTTCATCAACCATATCCACGTCTGTAGGCAGCGTTAATCTGCCTATATTTTCCAAATTCATTATGAACCACGCTCCTTTCAGTGAGAATCCGTTGATGGTATGGGGGCTTTATTGGTACTTTCGATTGTAAAGATAGAGAAGCAGTAAAATTCCAGCAAGTCCAACGAGCATAATCAGCAAACTCTCTGGTCCGATTTTGCGCTGTCCTGTAATAATCAATGCCATGCTGACAATAAATATCAACAAATACAGAAGCCGAACGATATATTTCATAGGCGTGCCTCCTTTCTATCAACCCTTGAGTCCACCAAGGCTCATTCCTTGTGTTAATTTTTTTTGCACCATAATATATAAAATCAAGGTTGGCAGCATTACAATCACTAGACCGGCGTAAAGCTGACCATAATTTGCAGCTGCTTTCTGTGCCTGCATAAGCTGCATTAACCCTACCGGAAGTGTTTTGGCGTCCTTTGTAAGCAGGGTCATGGAAATAATATATTCGTTCCAGAACGATAAAAAGTTAAACAGAATTACCGTAATAATACTAGGCAGCGCCATAGGCATCATAATCTGCACCATTGTGCGGAAATATCCACTTCCATCCATATAGGCTGCTTCCTCATAATCTCTTGGTATGGTGACAAAGAAGCCTGACAGCAGATATATGGTAAATGGAAGGGCAGTCGAGGCATAGACGAGCGCCACAATAAATAAATTATTAAGGAAAAATGGCTGTCCTGCAAATGCCTTTAAAAATTTATCTGCGTCGACAAACATTAAAAAGATTGGCACTACAATATAATTTACATTAATAAACAGCCCACCCATAAATAAAATATTAATAAATTTGCTCCCGAAAAAACGGTAGCGTGCAAGCACATATGCCGCAGGAAGCGCTACAACTAAAAGGATAATCAGTGCGAGTGCTGTTACAAGAATAGAGTTCATAAAATACTCGCCCATTTTCGCTTTTTCAAAAGCATCCAGAAAATTTTGGAAGTAGATTCCCTTGGGCATCGTCCACGGATTTCCATAAAATTCAGAGTTCTCTTTAATGGATGCCAAGAACACCCATCCTACAGGCACAATAATGCTGATAGCAAGCGCAAGCAGCGCTACATAGATAAAAATTTTATATAATGTACGGGTACTAATTCCTTTTTTTCTCTGCATCTGCAAGCACCTCCTTTAAAATTCCAAAGGCTCTCTCTTGGTGACAAAGTTAATAATTGCCGACAGACCAAAAGAGAATAGAAATACAACAACACCGATTGCCATACCATAACCATACGAGGAATTGGTGTATGCTTGTTTATACATATAGCTTAAAAATACTTCTGTAGCGCCATCTGGCCCGCCGTTTGTCAGTGCCTTTACAATTAGAAAACTAATATTAATAGAGCTGATAACAAAGAATGTTAACGTTGTTCTAATATTTGTCCAGATAAGCGGAAGGGTAATGGAGAAGAACTGTTGTACTTTACCAGCACCCTCTAAATCGGCAGATTCATACAGGCTTTCGGGCACGCTTGCCATACTTGCCATATACATAACCATATAGTAGCCGATTGCCTGCCAAATCATAGCGATAACCAGACTGTAAATTACCAGCTTCTGATCGCCCATCCACAGAATCGGTGTTTTTTCTGTGCCCCTGAAAATACCGATAATACTGTTGAGCAGTCCATTGTTTGGGTCGTAAATTGCGGAAAAAATCGCCGAGATAACAACAACGGACAAAATATTTGGAATGTAGAATATAACGCGGAAAAAGTTTTGTCCTTTAATTTTTTCCCGCGAGAGAATGCCTGCAAAAATCAGTGAAAGCGCCATTGTTACAATGGTTACACAGACAATCAGCAGCACAGTATTTTGGAAGGAACGGAAAAAATTCTCATCTTCCATTAAGATTTTAAAGTTATTCAATCCGACAAACTGCTTGTTGTTGGAGTAGCCGCCCCACTTATACAAAGACATTTTAAAGACATTAAAAGTGGGAATCAGCATAAAAATAATAAACAATATTAATGCCGGCGCGACACATACAGTGATAAAAAAAGTTCTATCTTTAACCTTTTTCATATGCACACCTCCATTTCTTGTAAAAAAGAACGCCCCAAAGGCGGAAACCTTCGGGAGCGCCCCTAAAACCTGAATGCACCTAATTCATTGCTGCTCTTAATTTATCACTGGCTTCTTCAACGGCTGTCTGCCATTCTGCAACGGTTTTGTCACCGCTTACAATACTGTTAACCGTTCCGCACAGTGTATCGAGCATATTGACACCTTCTACTGGCTCTGTAGAAGCAAAGCCGCCCATAACTGCGGTTGCACCATTGTCATAGATGCTGTAGAACATTTTGTTATCGCCCTCTAATGAATCGCTCACCCCTGTAATCGGCTGAATCGCAGTTGATTTCGCAAAAATCTTCGCTGCTTCGTCAGAATACATATAAGCGACAAATTCTTTTGCCATATCCTGATTCTCTGCTGCTGCTGGAATCCACATCTGTTCAAACCAGCAGAAAGAGCATCCAGAACCACCTGCATTCACTGCTGGAAGTGCCATAAATCCCCATTCAAAGCCGTCGGCTCTCGGAGCTTCTGCCATTTCGCCTGGAAGCCATGTACCATTCGGACAGAAAATGGCTTTGTTGTCAAGAATTAGCTGCTGATTCTTGGTAAAGTTATCGTTGTTTGCATTGGCAACCGTAGTGCCTTCTGTATAAGTTGCAAGCTTAGCAACCAGTTCAAATACTTTGGTTGCGTCCTCGCTTTCCCAAATGCCATCCTCATAAGTCATGCACTTATTAAAGAAATCAGAGCCGCCTGCAGAAGCCAGTGCTGCATATGTAAATGCATCAAAATATCCGGTAGTAGGATAGGTAAACAGTGCGATATTGTCGGCTGCTGCCGTGTCGCCAAGCGCCCACATTTCTTCCCATGTGGTCGGTACTGTCCAGCCTTTTTCTTTAAAAAGCCCCGCATTGTAGAATAGCCCGCAAGGACTGTAGAACATCGGTGCGTAGTAAGTTACACCGTCACCGTAAGGATTCGTTGCCAAGGTATCAAGGAAGCCTGGAATAATTTTATCCTTTACCTTTACGCTTTCGCCGGGAACAGTCATTTCGAGAACATCTGTCAAAGGTAGAAGCGCCTTCTCCTTGGTCAGTGTTTCTGTTAAAGCAGCTTCACGACCCGTTGCCAGATGTACAACATCCGGATAATCGCCGGCTTTCATAGCAGGACTGATAACATCCTCTATTTTCTTATCAATTGTAAGTTCAACGGTAACGCCTGGGTGGGAAGCTTCAAAAGCGGCTACCACTTCAGACCACATATCAGCACCGTATCCGCCCTCAAAAGCAGCAACTTTTAACGTCTGTGCTTCCGCTGGTGGTGTGGTTTCTGGTGTGTCGGCAGCATTATCTGCATTTGAGTTATCTGCGGCAGCATTATCTGTATTCGAGTTATCTGCGGCAGCATTATCCGTGTTGGAATTATCTGCGGCAGCATTATCCGCATTTGTATTGTTGTTTGAGGATGCTGGTGTATTGTTAGAATTGCCGCATCCGGCGAGTAGTGATGTAGTCATTGCTGCTGCAAGTAACGATGAAATAACTTTTTTCGATTTCATAAAGAATCCCTCCCTTTTGATTTGATACGACATCGTTTTTATGTCGTATGTGGATGCATTGCGATGCATACAATTGCTTTTTTTCCAAGCTTCGTCTTGTTAAGTTTCTTTTGTTACGTTTTTTGTCAAATTTTTTTGCTGTGCTACATAACATCAGAGTTTACCATACTGCACTGGTTAAACGTATATGGCTGACGTTACGTAGTCAGGTTACTCAGAAATTTTAACTGCTAACAGTATAAATTAATTTGAGTATGGTTCTAGTATAGCGAAATTATTTTATAGAATCAATCGGATTGTTGCTTGAAATTTTAGGAATATTGCTTTTAGCGATTTTGGATTAAAAAAATAATGCATTTCTTTTACAATTGTATATAATTTATACAAAATTCGCTATAAAAGCCAAAACTTTATACAAAATATAAAAAGAAAAATAGATTAAGAAAGGCATTGGGACTTTTGTTCTATACGGAGTTCATAATTTTTATAAAATACAAATTTTAGAAATTTAATTCAATAGATGCATATAGACAAAATATCTAAACTCTGTTATATTTTAGTTATACTAAGGAATTTAGCCGTTTTGCGGTATGCGGTCGGCGCAAGGGGCTGTCGCAATAAGTTTTGATTATACAAGATAGGGTATAAAATGCAGTACAGTATTATAATATCTTGTATATGTTTCCCTTAATGCGACAGCCCCGATACAATTTCTGCATGGTTTATATTGTATATGAGGACAATATATGCTGTGCAGATAGGAAAAGCTTAACGCTTGTGAGTGTAGTTCAAAACGTTGCAATCATTTTGGCAGGTACATTTTATAGGAGGCGTTTTTATGGGAAATACAAGGCATTGTTTAGAGGAAAATAAAGTTTCCAATTTTGACGGTTTAAAGCTTCTATATGTTTCGACCTCGAAATATGAAGGGGACTGGCAGAGTATCCTGCATTCACATCCATTTAGCGAACTATTCTATGTAGTGCGCGGCAGTGGTTCCTTTGTAACAGAAGGTACAGAATTTCCTGTAAGTAAAAATGATTTGGTGATTATTAATCCGCACGTACAGCATACAGAGAGATCTTTGCAGACAACGCCGCTGGAATATATTGTACTGGGAATAGATGGGCTTTCTTTCGCATTTGAAAATAATCCTATGCAAAGCACAGTGCAAACCACATTTCAAAATGCAATGCAGGAAAATGCAATACAAAAAAAGGCAATACAAAAAAATATGATGCAAAAAAATGCATTTCAGATAGCTTCCCAAGGTGTTTATAAATATAATATGCAGAACTCTTATATATACGCTTATTTAAATATTATGCTGGAGGAGCTTTCTAAGAAAGAGGAGAACTATGAGGCAGTATGTCAGCATCTATTGGAAGTGATAATGCTTTGTATGCTGCGCAATGATAATTTAGCCATTGTGCAAAACAGCAATGCCCTGTTAAACCGTGAATGCACACAGATTAAAAATTATTTAGATGCGAACTATTCAGAAAATATTACGCTGGATATGCTGGCGTCGCTTTCCCATATGAACAAATATTATATGGTTCATGCCTTTACAAAATATATTGGGATATCCCCGATTACTTATCTTCTGCAAAAGCGGATACAGGAAGGCAAGTCACTTTTGGGCTCGACCACCTATTCGATTTCACAGATATCGGATATGCTTGGTTTTTCCTCACAGTCCTATTTTTCGCAGGCATTTAAAAAAGCAACAGGAAAGACCCCAATACAATATCGCAATGAACGAAAACAGAGCAGATAAATATAATATATTGACTTGTCAATTGAATTTTCGTTAATAATGAATAGGATTTGTGTTATAATTTGGCATATAAATTCAGGATTTTTGGGCAGATGTGCAGAATGCTTGGACGTATGATGTAATGTGTCCAATTTATGTAGAGGGGGCGCTATGGGGGCAATGGATGTCGGTATTTATAATTACACTGTCGATACGATTGTATCCAAAATTAGGAAAGTTGCAGCTGCAGTTACGATAATTATGCTAATTATCAGTGGAACGTTAATGATACTGTACTGTAATTATGAGTTTAACGCAATGAAAGAGATTGTAAAAATTTGCAATGGAATGGGAAAGGGCGATTTTACTGTAAATATTCCGCAAAGATTCTTAAAACGAGGCGACGAAGTTGGAAATATGGCAAATGCCATGCAGCATATGAAAGAAAATTTAAGCCGGCTGATTGCAGCAACGGATAGCCACGCAGCACAGCTAATGTTGATTTCGGAAGATTTAGATGGCAGTACAAAAAATACGCAGGAAAAAGCGGCTGATATTGTGGATTTATCGGAGAAAGCAGTTGCAGATACAGAAGAACAAAGTGAACTGACAAGAACCAATTCCGATATGACACAAAAGATTTCTGGATGAATGGAGAATATTGCACAGACGGCGTTTCCAATAATGCAAAGATACAAGAGGAAATGATGGAAGAAATGCTGCAAAAAGTGAATGATCTGTCGGCGTTGTCGATAGCGTTAAAAGACGGATTAAGTGTGTTTAAAATAGAAGGAAATTAATTGAAGCGTAAAAATTAACAGACGCTATTTTTTTTAAAATAGTCCGGTAACGTTACCAAAAAGAAAAATGCAGGCAATAACAGATTACTTGTTACTGTTCACTCCGTTCCAGTAACAGGCAAAAATCCTTGCAAAATTTGCTTCGCAAATGGATTTTTGCTTGCAGCCACTACGTTTTCGTACGGACTTAGCAGTAAATGCTAAGTCCTGTGTGAACAGTAACGATTACTTAACTGTAGGGAATGTTCTGTATAGATACGGTTGCAATGTTAAATAAATTACGTTATAATAAATGCGATATCGGTTCTGGGAGGAGTGCGCAGGGTATACAGTGTATAGTCTTATCGTATCGCCGGTGTCTTGGTTCACACTTATTTTATCCCAGAGAACACGCGGCGGCCGATATCCTTTGTAAAAGGGTATGGATTATGTAAAGTTATTTCTTTACAGTTCCGAAATAAAGTATAAAGAGGAATCAATAATGGAAATATATTTTAAGGATGACAATTTAACAATTCGCACATTAACGTATTCCGATGCAGAGGAGATTACGCAGGAGGAATGTGCGCAGGGCTGGAATGCAAGTATTGATAAATACTGCAATCGGTTAAAAGATATGGAGGACGGCAAAGCAGTTGCACTAGCAGCAGTTTACCAGGGAAAAGCTGCTGGATATATTAATGTGTATTTTAACTCGCAATGGGGTGCATTTGCCAATCAGGGATTATGCGAGATTGTGGATTTTGGTGTACTGGAAAAGTACCGCCGTTTGGGGATTGGAAGCAGACTTATGGACACGGCAGAACAGATCGCCAAACAATATAGCGATAGGGTTTACTTAGGCGTAGGGCTTCATAGTGGTTATGGAAGCGCACAGAGAATGTATGTAAAACGCGGGTATATCCCTGACGGCAGCGGTGTTTGGTATGGGGAATCTGTCTGCGAACAAAATGCGAATTGTGTTAATGATGATGATTTAGTTCTTTATTTCTATAAAAAATTCTAAGGAACGCAACAGTTCCTAATTATCAGGAATAAAATGATAAGGAGGCGCAGCATTGCATAAAAATATTTTGACTTCAAATCCTTCTAATCATATGCCGCCATTTCAAATATTAGAAGATGGTTCATTGGGCGATTTGCTTATGGTGGTGGATATGCAGAATGTATATTTAGAAGATCAGCCGTGGGGCTGCATAGAAACAACAAAAGTAATTCAAGATATCCGTTCCCTTATCGATCAGAAAATCCCCGACAATATTTTATTTACCCAATTCTTACCGCCGCAGCATCCAATAGGCACTTGGAAGCAGTATAATCATAAAAATCAAGAGATTAACGATACGCCATGGATGAGTGAAATTGTTGCCGATTTAGCGCCGTATTGTAGTCAATATCCACTGTTTTCTAAAGAAAAATACTCCTCTTATTCCAATCCCAAGGTTGCGTCTGCTGCTGCCAAAGCGCGCCGTGTAGTACTGTGCGGGGTAATGACAGAATGTTGTGTGCTTTTTACGTTGCTTAGCGGTATTGATGCAGGAAATAAAATAATATACTTGACGGATGCTTGTAGTGGTACGTGTAAGGAACATCAGCAGTTCGTTGAATGTCTTGCCGCTAATTATGCACCAGTGCATACAGAAGTTATGACGTGTCAGGATTATATAAATTCCAGAATCGAAGCAAAAACGAGTAGGAGAACAGATTTTCCCCTACTCATTACGTGAAAATTTATTGTAATTGTTTAGCTTTGCTGCAACAATTTATTTTAATGGCTTTGCGCCTGCTTTTTCCTGCATTTTTTCAACCCATGTCTTAAACTTGCCTTTTTTCTTCTGCGGAACGGCGTTTAAGCTTCCGCGGATTCCCCTTACATCTGTAATATAAATGCCGCTGACCGTTGCTTTTACTTCCTTTTTCAGTGGAATAACATCAAATATTGAGGCGTCACAGACAAGGGACATAATCTGTGGCCCAATTTTTGCCTTGACAATGGGAAGCTTTGCGCGGCGCATATATTTGGGTGTTTGTTCTAAAACAATAGGGGGAAGCCCCGCATCGGCAAGTTTCATTTTCTTTTTGTCGATAATCAGCATATTGACCGTCTGCTTTGCGGCTTCAATCTGCGCCTGTTGCTGTGCCTGCTTTTTCTGTAGCTTTTTTCCTACAAAATACAAGACTACAAGAAGCACAACAAGAACAATTAAAATTGTAATTAGAATTTTTGCTACCATTTCTTATCAAAACCTTTCTGTTTTCTTTTTTCAACAAATCTTTTGTTTCCAATCTTATGCTTTAAATTTTTTGCTTTTAATCTTTTGTTTTGAATTTTTTGTTTTAAATCTTTTGTTTCCAATCTTATGCTTTAAATTTTTTGCTTTTAATCTTATGCTTTAAATCTTTTGTTTTCAATCTTATGCTTTAAATTTTTTGCTTTTAATCTTTTGCTTTAAATCTTTTGTTTCCAATCTTATGCTTTAAATTTTTTGCTTTAAATTTTTTGCTTTTAATCTTTTGTTTTGAATTTTTTGTTTTGAATTTTTTGCTTTAATTCGTTTGTAAAAATGTCCCGATATACCAGCCTGTGGAATTGCAGCGTCAAAGGAAAAGTGCAGTATCGGGAGAATTGTCTATATGCATTGTAACATCAAATTATGGAAAGTGCAAGAAACTCTTTTATTTTCATAGGATTAGTGTTATACTAAGCGTCGAAAAGAATAACGCTAAGTATAACAATATGTACATAGCCATACAAAGGGAAATTGCTGTTTTGCGGCGTGCGGCTGGTGCAATTGAACAGCAAATTTTTTTGTCGTTCAGTATAAGTAGGATTGTTGTATACTACATAACGCCAGAATTTACTGTAAGGCACTGTATAAACGTATAGAGCTGGCGTTATAGAGTCAGGCTACTCGGAAAATTTAACTGTTCAGCAGTATAAATTATTAAGGAAAGGATGAGGTTTATTAATATGAAGAAAAAGTTGGGGACATTGTGTTTGGCAGGCGTAATAATACTTTGTGCAGGTGCATGTGGCAGTAAAAGTGGTGATAAAACAGAGCAGACAGCCCAAAATAATACAGAAAATGCAGTCGATGCAAATAATGGAGAATCTAAGGAATCCGCAGATTCGTCAGAAACGGAATTAGAAACCGTAAAGGTGAGTGAACGAGAAGATTATGTAGCGTTACAAGATATTGATATTAGTACATATGTAACACTGCCTGAATATAAAAAGATATCGGTGCAGGCAGATAAACCAAAAGTGACGGATGAAGATATTGAAAATTATATTAACAATAATCTGATGGAGGGATTGATAACAGACCGTGCCGTGCAGGAGGGGGATGTTGTAAACATTGATTATGTAGGCAAGCGGGATGGTGTGGCTTTTCAAGGCGGATCAGATACCAATGCGCCGCTCAAGATTGGTTCGGGTTCCTTTATTCCCGGATTTGAGGAGGGGCTAATCGGTGTAATGCCCAAGAGTACAGTGGATTTGAATTTAACCTTTCCCGAAGGCTATAAAAATGAAGCTCTTGTCGGGGTAGAGGTGGTTTTTACAGTAACCGTAAACGGGATAATCGAATCAGCCGAATATGCCACAGTAACACCAGAGAAAATGGAAGCACTTGGGCTTGCCTATAAAAGTAAAGAAGAATTATGGGAAGCTGGTCAAAAAGCGGTGGAGGAACAGGCAGAATCCGCATATCAAACCTATATTGATAACGCAATTATCGAAAAATTAATAGAAGAGAGTACGATTACCGAGATTCCGGATTATTTTGTCGAGGAGGAAGTGCAGAATTATAATAACTATATGAATACGATGTCGCAGAAATTTTATGGAATGGATTTGGAGGCTTATGTTGCGGCTGCTTATCAGATGACAATGCAGGACTACAATGAAAATCTTAAAGTTGAGTCAAAGGAAATTGTGAAACAGTATTTGATTATGGAAGCTCTAAGGCGTGCAGAGAAAATTGAAGTGACCGAAGAATTGTTAAATAAGTTTGCAGACGAGAAAGCACCGTCATTCGATTGTACTTCCGGTGCACAGTTAATAGAGCAATATGGTCATTCTACTTTCAGAATGTATATGGTGCAGGATTTGGTTTTGGAACGTCTGCGCAGTCTGGTTACAGTTGAAGAAACATCCGATATGCCGGAAACACAAACAACGGAAATATCAGAAACATCCGATATGCCGGAAACACAAACAACGGAAGTATCAGAAACATCCGATATGCCTGAAACACAAAGTGCAGAAGAATCTAACACAGAGGATAGATAAAAAATTGCGTTTAAAATTATAAACTTCAAATGAAATTGCTGTAAGATACGTTACAAAGTTGGATTGTTATGTTATAATAATGTTAAGTGTGGCTGTTTTTTTGAATAAAAAGTTTAAAAGTAAACTTTCAAATATTGATTGGTCTGCGTGCTAAAGCACGCAGAGGGTTTAGATGTGAAATGGCTGCCAAATAGAAAGGGACACCATCTATGAAGAAAAAATTAAGATACTTTGTTTTATTGACAGTGTGTACAACCATTTTTACTGTTAGTATAGACAAAGGTTTTTATAACAATTTACAGCAGGTTTGTGCAAACAAAATAGATGAATTAAAGCAGCAGAATGAGCAGGATCAGGAACAACTTGACGATATTGGCGACAAGCTTGATGAATTAACAGAAGAGCAGTCCGGCGTAGATAAGGAAATCACAGCGTTAAGTGATCAGATTGCTGAGATTATGGCAAGCATTAGTATTCTTGAGGAGGAAATTGAGCAGAAAAAGGCAGATATCGTCCAGGCGCAGCAAGATTTGGAGAATGCCAAGAAAGAAGAAGCTACGCAGTATGATACCATGAAGGCACGCATTAAAGTAATGTATGAAAGCGGTGACAGTACATACCTTGATATTCTTTTTAGTTCTAATTCAATGGAAGATTTGCTGAATAAAGCAGATTATGTGGAGAAAATGCATCAATATGACCGTAAGGTATATGAGGATTATCAAGCGGCAAGACATAGGGTAGAGGATTTAAAGGAAGCACTAGAGCAGGAGGAATCCGAACTAGAAGCGGCACAGGGAGAACTCCAAGAGGAAATGAATGGTATGGAGGAATCGCGTGCAGAATTGGAAGCAATCAGTGCTGACTATGCCGTGCAGATCAGCCGTGCAAAGAATCAGGCGGAGGTTTATAAAGCGCGTATTAAACAGCAGAATGCACAGATAAAGAAGCTTGAGGAAGAGGAACGCAAACGACGCGAGGAAGAAGAACGCAAACGGCGCGAGGAGGAAGAACGCAAAAAACGCGAGGAGGAAGAACGCAAACGGCGTGAAGAGGAAGAACGTAAAAAACGTGAGGAAGAAGCAAAGAAAAATGCCGCTGGCGATGCGGCAGCAGATAATAATACGCAAAACGACAAGGAACCCGAGGAGAGCAAGACGGAGGAGTCTAAAACGGCTTCTAAGAATCAAGCAAGTACAGATGCGATTGCGACTGCCAGCGGAAGTGCAAAGGGCAAGGAAATAGCCAATTATGCGTGCCAGTTTATCGGCAATCCCTATGTGTCAGGCGGGACAAGCCTTACAAAAGGTACGGACTGTTCCGGTTTTACACAGTCAGTATATAAGCAGTTTGGCTACAGTCTGCCCAGAAATTCTTATTCACAAAGAAGTGCAGGCAAGCAAGTCAGCTATGCAGAAGCCCAGCCCGGCGATATTATCTGTTATGCGGGGCATGTGGCAATCTATATTGGGAATGGGAAAATTGTCCATGCCAGCACACCGAAATCTGGTATTAAAATCAGTAATGCGTTGTATCGGGATATTATATCTGTGCGGAGGATTATATAAGAATAAAGAGTTGCGACATAAAAGATAATGCATAATTTTACAGTACATTTTTAATCCGAGGCTGTCGCAATAAGCCTTGATTATACAAGATATAGTGTCAAACGCAGCACGTTGTTATAATATATTGTATAGATCTTCCTTAATGCGACAGCCCCAAGATATATTGAGGAACATAAATATGCTCACCATAGATTTGCAAGGCATTTGTGCAGCGGCGGCGCAAAATCTATGGTGAGATTTTTTATGAACAGACTCATTGTATTTCTATTGATGGTCTGTGTACTGTTGTTTCGATGACTGCCAAATTCATCTTCGCTTTGCCTTTATCGATTCATTGATTGCTACTCCAAGCATCACGAAGGACGCAACCAGAAAAGCGAAATAGCCGTAAAACAATGGCGTTGATGATTTTACGCCTTCTACGTTCGCATACAGACTACCGCGTGACAGATATGCCGTAATCTCTTTTCCGCTGGGATACTGGTAAACATTGTGCGCATTTTTGAGCGCATATTCCTTTCCCTTGTATTTCACCGTGATATCATAGGACGTGTATGAAGATTTGGTTTTCCGGTTTTTAATTACTCGCTCCTGTGCGCTTATGACCTTTGCCGTAACCTCCTCATACTCCACATCTTCCTTGGCCGAAAGATATCTCAGCCCCACCATGCCAATAACACATACTACAAAGAGAATCCACATAAGCAACGCTTTCTTTTTCATTTCAATTATCCTCCTATTACAATTCCTATTGTTTTATGATTGTATCTGTTCCAAAATTTTAGGGTCTTTTATTTTGGTATCCTCTGCAAACAGAAGAATCTTTGACACGATTTCAGCCGTTTTGGGGTCGTCGTCCACAAAAGGCAGGAAGATGCGCCCGCGATGCTGTGCGTGAACAGGCACAACAAACAGCATGGCATTTCCGATCTGGTGCACGACGCCGCTTCCAAGGTGAACTGTATACTGGCCGAGTTTTCCGTCGATTATTGCGTGGCTGCCCTCGAAACGGACATTTTTCGTCTGGAACAGGGCAAGGCTGCATGTGACAATTGCACGGCGCATCTCGACTGTCGAGTGGCTTGTTTCTGGGTCAACGCCGCCTGCATGGGCAACGCTGACAGCCAGATCAACGTCACGCATCACCTCGCTGTAAATAATATCGGGGATTTCCTTGATTTTCAGGGATTTGCCCGTCTTGCGATCCGAAAATACCACATATTCCAGCGTCGGTGCCTCTGTATCACTTGGAGAAAACCAGTCTGCCATAGCATAAATGCACGCAACAATGTTTTCCTTATAGTAAACCTTCTGCAAGCCGTCCTCATAGTCTGCCACCCAGCGCCTGCCTCGCAGAACACCGACTGTCTTCTGCGGCTGTATCTGGTTGCCGGAAAACAGCATTGAATGGTGCTTGTTGAGTTCCTCGTCCAGCTTCACATAAAGTTCACGGAAAACCTGTTTAAAGGGCTGTTTTAACTGCTTTTCAAACAAAAGCTTCTGGTACTCGTGCCAGTGTCCGCTGCGGTATAAATCAAAGGGGTGCGCGATATAAATTTGATCCTTCGGCTTCACTGGAAAAATAGTGCCTGCGCAGTCCATAATTCCATCCTTTGTGAGAAATCCAAGATGCACCGCCTGCTCATCCACAGTCCGCACCACAAGCGGCTCTGTGATGGGGCGGACAATCGGATTCTGATACAGTTCCAGAAATTCCCAGACCTCGAAAGAGGTTCTGTCTTCCATCGCCTGCTCCATCATCTGCCTTGTCCGACTGTATTGCTCCTTTAACTTTTTGACAACTGTCTGATATTGCAGCACTGTTTCGTTCTTCTTGTACTTCGCTGGGATAGATTTCAACAGCTTGCCGTCCTTTTTGCACTGCAAGGCGCTCTTTCCGTTCTCATCCACATGTATCATGATTTCAATATCACCCACTGTCTGCCAGTCGAAGCATTCCGCGGACTGCTCTGTCAACTTTCCCTCCATGCGCAGTGTCAGGCGCGTCACATCCGTAAATCCGGCATTTACGCTCAGGTTGCGCAGGGCAATCTCGACCGCGCGCCCCTCGCTTGCCCGCCGCTGCGCGCCGAACTGCCTGCTTTCCTTTTTGTACTTCTGGATGAACTGGTAGCGATCCAGCAGATCCTTTTCTCGTTTTTTTGACGGTTTCGGCAGGGGAAGCAGTCCGATGCTCATTAGCAGATCCCTGTTCCGCTTTGCATCGATTTCTGCCTCCAAAGCCTTTCGGTCTACCTTTCCAAGCGCGGCATCCGCATATTTCCGTGCGCGCCCATGCGCCGTTCCAGTTGACGAGTACTTGGCGGCATCGTAGAGCATCATGAAATTTTTCTCGCCAAGCTTCCTATATGCCTCGAAGAACCACTGTACGTCAAAGGCGCCGTCGCGCAGTTCCTCCGGCGAGAGCGGGGTGTACTTTGCAATCACCGATGTCACCTTGTCGTCAAATCCCTCGCTGGTGTGCGCGATAAAATAATAACAGGCGCTTGAAAAGCCAGGCATTTCAAGATATTCCTCAATCATCG
>Ga0224740_10034_pt1 | contig 28066 bp, 24 predicted proteins | sample LIM_E_Water_Bulk_FD_161634 | JGI IMG/M metagenome (GOLD analysis project Ga0224740, IMG submission 161634) | Enriched cells from gastrointestinal tract of the lab mouse from Pacific Northwest National Laboratory (PNNL), Richland, Washington... | ecosystem: Host-associated > Mammals > Digestive...
TGCTGTATACTCCCGCTGCAGTGTTATCAAATACCGTTTCTGATATTTTAGCTTAACATATTTTAGAATTTTATGGTAATAAACCGGATTCCCAGCGCCGCCTACAATGCCGACTACAGGGATACCCTGCACAAATTTTAGAAGCAGCATATCCACAGCAAATGCGCTGGCTGTCTGGTTTATTTGTTCCTTGATCTGCTGCTTTGAGGAGCCCATTAAAAGCGCATCCACTTCCTGATTGCACTGCTGCCACGCATCGCCTTTTGCAAGTGCGGTTTCCATCATCTTTAGAATGAAATAGCGTTCTTCGGGCGTGTTGTAATCAATACCGTAATGCAAGGCTGTTTCATAAATTCCTCGCAGCAGCATTCCTACAAATACTACGATATCAGGCAGTCCAATACCAAACAGCCCTAAGCCAATCCCTTCCGCAGTTGTAATCGCCATATCCCGCATTCCAGACTTCTGCACAGTTCCTTTGATTCTGCGCAGCTCTTTCCGGTTTCCTTTTACTTTCGCCGCATAATCCTGGATTTCATAATCCTCGCCGATTGCTTCTTTATTGTAGCTTTTCTCAATTACGCCAGTACCCTTTTCAAAGATAATCGAAAAAGCTTTACAGAATACTTGTTCCAATGTCTGCAATGTTTTGGGCGGGATTTTTTTCTCAAGTTCCTCCCGCCAATGCGGTGTTTCCTTCTTTTGCGCTGCCTGCGCCAGCTTCTGCTCCTGTTTTTGAACTGCTAAAAGTTCTTTATGAATTGCTGTTTTCATGCGTTTCGTTTTATCCGCCATTTCCAATACTTCCCCCTTATTCTCCATTTTTAATGCAAATTATTACAGTTTGAGGAAGGTCGAACTGTAATACTGTACTAGACTGATCTGTAAATCCCCTGTTCTGATTCCCATTTATAAATTAATTTCCTTTGTTCTGCAATACTATTATCATATTCATAAGTAAAAATATCACGACTTCCTTGCTCCATTTCAAAGCGTACAGAAAAATCATTCGTCAGTGCCGGAATCCCTTCCTTGCACAATAGTTCGATTTTACCATTTTCGCGGACTGTATACAATACAAAAAAATTCATAGAAGACGACAGCGGCACGCCAATTGTAAAATCTGGACAGTGATCGCCGTTATAATCTGCTTCCTGTATCGCAAAAGAACCGCTAAAATTGCAACGGTCGCCGAATACATCACGCTCGGCTTCCGCAGCGTTCGGCTGGTTTAAATAATGCCTGTCCAGTTCGATTCCTTCTTGATTCTTGGTAACAAGATAATACTGCCCTTGAAAATTCTCCTCAAAGGTCTGTGCACTGGGCAGCACATCCTTGCCAACCGCATATTCTCCTTCCTGCATCCATAATTCCAGTACAGCAGCTTCACCGTTTGCCAGCAAAATATCCTTGGTAGATAAGCGATATTCTTTTAACTGCCATGTTTCCCTTGTATCAGGCAGGCGATCCATAAACTCATCATCCGCTGGCATAATCTCCTCTATAACATAACGCTGATTTTCATAACCCAATAAGAGAATCAGTCCATACTCCGACCATTTATCAAACAAATGTACCTTGCACGCCAGCCTTGTTTCCTCTCCATCCTTTACCAGAAAATAATCCCACACTGCCGATGTTTCGCTGACATCTTTATAATAATCCTGATACCGCTCTGTTTCCCATAGTTCATTTGGAATCGGAACATTTATCTTAAAGTCCGCAGCTTCTATCGAAACCGTTATCAGCTGTTCCCGTTCCTCTTGATAATGCACTGTAAGTTTCTGAGAACAGCCCTCATTGCCTTCAACAAACGGTAATTCCACACGCTGATAGGCATTTCCCTTTTTTTCAAAGATAGCCAGATCGCCAAATCCTCGCATATCCGTGCTGAAACCATATTGCTGTGAAAAAATAATCTCCTGTTCTCCATCTCCATTGATGTCCGCAGATTCTACCCATGGCGTACCTGTATCATAGACCTCTTTATCCAGCTCCAGCACATTTCCATTGCCAAATACAACTTGATACTGACAGTATTCCGATTCTTCCTGATAGATGCGCAGCACCCTGTCTGCCACACCATCACCGTCATAATCTTGATTGACAAAAGCGTTATATCCTGTCCAGTTCGTACATTCATCCAAGAAACCACGGTAGCCCATATATGCAAACGGACTCATCTGTTCTTCTGCTTCTGCCTGCATCTCCGACTTACCTCCTATACGGAAACCACTCGTATTTTCCGCCGGATATAGATTTAACTGCACATGGGAAACCGGTTGATCGTCCTCAATCATTTTCAGCAATGACACTTCTGTCATAATTCCCACCTGCTCGATTCCTTCCAGTGAATAGTGAAAATCAGGAGAATCCGACGCCGCAATATAAAAATATCCCTCTCGATAAAAAATATTGCTGTTCTCCTGCCCTAAAGCAGTTGGATCTGCAATATATTCCGAAAGCCTTTTCCCAAAAATCTGCTCTGCTGTTTCCTCCACTTCCTGAAACGATACCTTATGATAAGGAACTTCAAAATCATACCGTTCTGAAAATATATTCTCCGACTCCTTATCAAAATCGCTGGTATATGTATCAAACAAATATTCTTCCCAAAACGCGGCATCCATTGCCTCTGCTCCGGAAAAATCCGGTATATGTGGGCAGACTTCCATTAAATAAGGAAGGTTTTCCTTATCCCAGATCCATTCTGTAATTGCCGGACTTTGTACGTTTTGGGGTTTTGGAACTGTCATAAATGCCGCCGCACTAAACAGTGCCAGTGCTATTACCAAACCCACAATAAGCCAATTTTTCTTCCTTTTATGCAAAATATTACTAATACGCTTCTCTGTATAAGACTTTCCAAATGCCAACCCTGTGTCAAAGCTGTTCTGCTGCTGTGCAAACACAAGTAAAGCAGAGGCATACGCTTTCGCAATCGCATTATTTTGTGATTTCTTGACTGCTTTTGTATCTGTATTGTTTAATGTTGTCTGCTGTAACTGCGCAGTAAAGTGCGCGACTACCGTTTCATCACAAAACATTTCCATATCTTCCTGCATCTTAGCGACTGCCAGCCAAACTAACGGATTCCACCAATGCAGGCAGGCACACACAATTCCCACAATCCGAATCATGGGGTCGCCATGCCGAATATGCATCTGTTCATGCACTAAAATATATTGATATTCCTCTTTGGTAAGCTGCTTTGGCAACTCCAAATCGGACTGCGAACTGCCTTGATACACCCAGTACGGCAAATAGATTTTCGGCGCAATAATCCCCATTACAAACGGTGATGCAATCGCTGTGCTTAACCAAATATTATGATGCGCCCGCACCGCTGTCAATACTTTTCGCTTCATACGCAAGTATTGTATCGCATAAAACGCCAAAAGGCAAGCAGCTACGAAACTATATAATACTGCAAGCGGCAAAATACCCTTTGTTTTTACCCAAACGATTGTCGATTTAAAACGATCCTTCCAGTTCTTATGTGATTTTTGATTGTTTACTGTATTCTCTACAATATCTTTATCTATCTGAACTTGACTTTGTTTTTCCATGGGAATATTATCTTGCTGTAACTGCCAAATACCCTTATCTTCTGAAAAATCCCCCATTTGTTCCTTCTTGATATCCGCTGACTCTTGCTGCGTTAAATCCCGCTGCACGGATATACGCTCCTGCGCTGTACTTTGAGAATCCAAAGATAATAAATTCGGAAGCAGGCTAAACGAGCTTTCCACCCAAAACGGGCACAGCAGCCGCACCCCTACTAGCGCCCAAAGAGCATAACTGTAGATTTTAGGATATTTTTTTAAGAAAAAGCGCACTGCCAAAACAACGCCGATTAAAATACTTGCCTGAAGCCCCATTGTCCAAAAACGAACTGCTATTGCAACAATCATAATTCTTCCTCCACGGATTCAATTAACTGGCGGATTCGTTCGATATCTGCCTTTGACAGTTTGCGGTCTTTAAAAAAAGCTGCCAAAAATGCTGGAATATTACCCTTGCTGGTGCGCTGCAGCAATTCCTCACTCTGACATTTATCCACCGATTCCTTTGTTACTAAAGCAGTTACAACCGTATTTTCACTTTTTACAATGCCCTTGTCCGTTAATTTCTTAATCACAGTGTAAGTCGTTGATTTCTTCCATCCAAGCTGTTCATTGCAGCACTTCACTAATTCCGGACTGGCAATCGGCTCTCGTTCCCATAAAATGCTTAAAAATCGGTATTCACCCTCTGAAATTCTTTCCATAGTAATCCCCTTTCGCTTTGTAATACATAGCTGTAGCAACAAACTTTGATTATACAAGATATCGTATAAATCACAACATGGTGTTAGTCGATCTTATATACATTTAACTTAATGCGACAGCCCCTTCCTAATTATTTCGTCTTTGCAGTCTATAATAATAGACCACATTCCACTTTCAGTCTATCATTATAGACTGAAAGTGTCAAGTTTTTTATTAGGAAGCTGCAATTAGTCTTTTAGAAGATTTATAAACAATTTGTATTTTGATGTTAACTAATACCTGAATCCGTGAACCAATAGGGTGAAAGTATACTAAAAATCCAGTAAATATAAGGATTTTCAGAAGCGTACTCTTACAAATCTTTTCACCAAAAGGTGAAAGCATTTGTAAGGAATATACTGCAAAAAATATAGTATCTTCAAGTTTTTCAACACTTACTCATCCAATTGGTTCACGGATTCAGGTAATAGTATATATTTGAAATATAAAAATAAAAAAGCAGCCCGCAGAATTTCAATTTCTGCATTACTGCTTTTTTATGCACAATTTCTTTATTGGGACAAATCAAGATTCCGTACAGTATTGCGCACTTTCAGCACAAAGGAGGGGGATACGGACAACTCGTCAATGCCCATGCGCAGAAACCGTTCTGTCAGTTCTGTGTCTGCACCGAGTTCGCCGCATATTCCTATCCATGCGCCATGCTGGTGCGCATTCTTTGCACTGATTTCAATTAGCCGCAAAACAGCTTCATGATGTGTATTGACAAATGGCTCAATATCGGGATTCTGTCTGTCACAGGCAATTGTATATTGGGTAAGATCGTTTGTGCCCACACTGAAAAAGTCTACTAATGGTGCAAGCATATCACTGATAACGGCTGCGGCTGGCGTTTCTATCATAATTCCCAGCTCAATTTTTTCTGAGTATTCAATCCCTTCAGCCCTTAATTCCGCCTTAACCGTATCGCATATTGCTAGTATCTGCTCCACTTCCGAAACACTTGTTATCATAGGGAACATAATTCCCAGACTGCCATAAACGGAAGCCCTGTACAGTGCCCGAAGCTGTGTTTTAAAAATCTCCGGACGTGTTAAGCAAATCCGAATCGCACGATATCCCAATGCTGGATTTTCTTCTTTTTTCAGATTAAAATAATCACATTGCTTATCTGCGCCAATATCAAGCGTACGGATAATTACCTTCTTGCCTGCCATGCTCTCAAGCACTTTCTTATATGCAGTAAACTGCTGATCTTCTGTGGGAAAATCACTGTTTTCAAGATATAAAAATTCACTGCGGAAAAGTCCTATTCCTCCCGCATCATTGGCAAGCACCTTCTCAATATCACTCACGCTTCCAATATTGGCAAAAATATTGATTTTACGCCCGTCAAGTGTTATATTTTCCTTGCCTTTTAACTCCTGCAAAAGACGCTTTTTTTCCTCATCAGCACGTCGTTTTTCAAGATATGCTTCGCAGGTTTTCTCATCGGGATCTACCCAAATTTCTCCTGTAAAACCGTCGACAATTGCTTTGCATCCATCGTGAATATCACTTAAAAAATCATCTCCTGCACCGATAACCGCAGGAATATTCATATTTCTTGCAAGTATCGCCGTATGGGAATTTGATGAGCCATGTGCAGTTACAAACGCCAAAACTTTATCTTTATCCAATGAAATCGTTTCACTCGGCGCTAGGTCGCAAGCACAGATAATTACCTTTTCACTGGCATCTGCTTCTGTGGAAACTGCTCCCATAAGGTTATTGATAATGCGGTTAGAAATATCCCGCACATCTGCTGCGCGCGCCTGCATATAGGCATCTTCCATTGCAGAAAACATCTCCACAAAATTGTCCGCCGTCACTGCAACAGCATACTCTGCATTTACACTTTGACTCTCAATAATACTGTAAATCGACTCAATATAATCATCATCATCAAGCATCATCTGATGTATTTCAAAAATCGCGGCATTTACTTCACCGACTTCCTTTAGAGCCTTGTCATAGATTTCCTGAAGCTGGGTTAACGATGCGGCTTTTGCCTGTTCAAAACGTGCTTTTTCGCTGTCTGGTTCTTCTATATGTATGCGCTTTACTGCTGTTTCCGGCTTCTGAAACAGGGATATATTTCCGATAGCGATCGCACCGTATACCCCCTTTCCCTGATACTTTTTCATAAGCAATCTCCTAATAAATCCTTACTCATTTGATTAAGCAATGAATAAAGATTTTCAATATTTTCAGTATCTATATTTATTTGAACTGTAAAAAGTATCCCCATTTCTTGTATTCTTATTAAACGATTGTATATATCCTGAAAAGTACCCTTTCCATTACTATAAATGCGTCTTCTATTATGTATAACCGAATCACCATCAAGAGTAATCATTATCATTTCTATTTTATTCAAATTATCTGCTAATAATTTCATGTTCTTGTAAACTTCTGATAAACCGCAGCACCTTGCTATATTTAACCAAATAACCATTATAATTACTTCACATTTTAAATTGTAAAATCAATATTTGTTATCGTTAAATATATAGCAACTACCCCATTAGTATGGTTGCAATGAAGAAATTACACAAGCGCCGCAATTTTCCATTTCAAACTTTTATGCACATAACTTATGCCATATGGTACAGTTGGCAAAACTGGTAATTCAACAATTTGTCCAATTTTTTTTGCCAAATAATCTGCAATTACAAAATCCGTTTCTAATATATCATGCGGTCCATGCTGTTCATATGCACCTACTGGTAAAATACATGCAAATTGTTTACAAACTTGCTTTTCAAACTCTTTTGACGTTAAATTGTTCATCCTTTTTTCCTTTTAACTTTCCTTTTACCATTTCATAAACTTTATCAAAATTCATCATATACCTACCAAACACATCATGCGTAATTACAAGTACAATTCCTTTCTGTCCTAAAACATATTTCATAATACTTTCTGTTGTTTCTGGGTCTAAACTTGATGTAACTTCATCTAAAATAAGCATATCAAATTTACGGATCAAAACTCTAGCAAGCGCTATTCTCTGTAATTGACCTCCTGATAGATTTTTTATATTTTCGTCTATTATCGTTTCTAAACCATTTTCTAATAATGATATTTCTTTAGATAAGCCTACAACGTTCAATATTCGATAAACCTCATCATCCGAAAAATCCGCATACAAACAAATATTATTTTTAATTGTATCATGAAAAATATAAGAACTTTGAGAGCTATAGCCGACATATTGATGCAAGGTCTGTATATCTATATTCTTGACATCTGTTTCATTAAACTTTATCATTCCTGTATAATGGTTTAAGTACCCATATAACAGTTTCGCTAAAGTCGATTTCCCACAGCCGCTTTGACCTATAATCGCAATTTTTTCATTAGCACTAACTCTAAAATTGACATTATCAATCAATTTCTGATTCTCTTCATATTGAAAATTAACATTTTCCATTTCTACCTTTTTCACATAAGTTAATGGTTCCTTTCTCTCGTCTTCAACGGATTCAGCAATCATTAAATTTTCTATTTTCTCGCGAATCTTTTTCGATGCCTTAATACGTGCATAATTTTGAGATAATACCTGACAAGGTGCAATAATAAAATTGGATAAATTCGTTGCTGCAACCATGTAACCAATTGAAATTTTATCATCAAATACTAATAACATACCAATTAAGAGCACAATATAAAACAAAAGATTACTCAAAAGCGATGATAATGTAATAGAATAATTCATCACTCGAAAAAAGCTAAACTCGCTTTTTGCACACTCTTTACTAACCCTCTTATTCTCAATTCTAAAGCCATTCTGTGCCTGAAAATCGTAGAGTACCTCAAAACCATTTAGTATTTCTGTACTATTTTTCACATATTCTTCCGATCGTTGTGAAAAACTTAACCGATTATTTTTCAGTTTATTATCTAATACCCTTGGCAAAATAAGCGGTGCTATCGCTGCAATTGCAACAAATATAAGCAATGCCGGATTAATGTAAATATACATAAATAATGCAAAAATCAACATTGCACCATATAAAAGTATCTGATATAATGCAGTGTAAAAATCATCACTTAACATTTTCATATCATTTGTTAAAATTGATAAATCTGATGATTTACTTGTTGTTTTGTATGTTTCAATATCTCGACCTAATATTGTTTTCATACATTGATTTCTAAACTTCTCCACTGCCCCACATTGCAGTTTAGAAAATATATTTCTGCTTGCAGATTCGGAAATAAAGGTAACCGCAATAATCAAAATACCAATAATTAAAAACTGTATCGCTTCTGATTTTGTTTGTGCATCAATCATCCATTGCAAAATAAATGATTTCATTGGAGCTACAAATCCAACAATTAGAGTTACTACAATAAGTAATGCCCAACTCCACTTTTTTTGCCAAAAATAACTTTGTATTTGCATTTTAGGCATTTGTTATACCTTCTTTCTATATTTATTAACTTTATATTTCAAAAAATATTAAATTATTTATTAATAATCTTAATCGATATTCTTCAAAAAGTCTATGACATTTTATGAGAATTTTTTCTGACGGGTCTTTAACACTTGTAATCTAAATAACATTGTAGAAACCGCATAGTTACGGCTTTTTTATGTCAAGTTTATAAAATTTTAATGTTGTATGGTGTTGTATTTTATGTGAAACTATGGTATAATGGAGAGTATGAAGCTTTGGTATGACAAAAAATCTAAAGACCCAACCTATTTCGTCTAGCTGGGAATCAGGAACGGCAAAAAGACAACTACAAAAAACATCGCCAGGATCGGCAGGCATTCGGAACTTCTGAAGATAACCGACGCCCCTCTCTCCTATGCCAAGGAGCCGCTGTTACAGTTGGTGCGGCAAAGCTATTCGCAATCATTGTATTCTCGCTTATTCCATTCTCATTTATGAAACAGTGCCTAGAAGAAGCTCCAATTTGTACTCCTCTCCAATGATTATAGTACACAAACGCATTGTTTTCCAATCTCCACTCTGCTACAACACCAAGAACCCCGCCAAAATCTGCGGGCATGGTATACAATCCCTTATTACTGCCTGCAGCAACAATAATTTGCCCTTGCTGCAGCATTCTTGCAATCACAGTTCTCACTTTATCATAATCTGATAACTGTCTTGTTCCTACACTCATATGAATCAGAGGCACTTTCTTTATTCCGCACCACTCTAATGCTGCAACAAGCCTATCACATTTCGTTTCTAATTCCCTCTGTCCAAAAATATTGATACTAATAAACAAGACTTCTTTATATATATCTTTAATTATTTAAGAATCGTCTACAACTGCCCCTATTCTTCTTCTAGGTCAAAAAATTCAACAAAATGATTAAGAATATATTGAATACATTCTCTATTTTGTTCATAACATCCCATTTTTTTACAATCCTTTTCCACATTACAGCCAAACATACATAAAGAACGCATATCACAATCAGAACACTCCTGAAAACTTTTATCAGAATAAGATTTATAATTTAATATACTATCTCTATCAAGGCAATAATTACTTTTAGTAAAAGAACCACATCTTGTTATTTCTGATTGAGGACACGCATAAATTAAATTACTTTGAAAGTCAAATACAAGCATATTCTCAATTCCACATCTGCCATAAATAATACCATTATCCGTAATAATAGAACATAACTTCTTATAACATTGAGAATTAGGTATTATATTTAATTTCGTATATGTTTTCTTGAGTTTATTATAATATTGCAATAAATCCAACTCACTAATACCATTTTCTTCATGCAATACACGGTTTAATATTATACATGACACTCCTAATAAATCCTTACTCATTTGATTAAGCAATGAATAAAGATTTTCAATATTTTCAGTATCTATATTTATTTGAACTGTAAAAGGTATCCCCATTTCTTGCATTCTTATTAAACGATTGTATATATCCTGAAAAGTACCCTTTCCATTACTATAAATGCGTCTTCTATTATGTATGACCGAATCACCATCAAGAGTAATCGTTATCATTTCTATTTTATTCAAATTATCTGCTAATAATTTCATGTATATGTCATCAAAAGTTCCATTAGAAAATGCACATATTTTCTTTTCGTTACATAATTCTAACAAATATAATATATTATTGTAGTTTACTTGAATAAACGGTTCACCGCCAAACAATATAAATCTATCAAATGAACTTGTATTAACAATTCTATTCAGCAATCCTTTATATTCTGCTATTTCTAAATTTCGTGATTCTGTATTTTTGCTATTACGTTGAAAACAATAGCTACATCTTAAATTACATATATCATTAAATTTAAAATAAAGCGTTCTCAGATGTTCATTATTTTCACTTGTTGAATAGTATATTGTTTCACCGCCATAAGTAAGAGTGTTTTTTCTTTCGTCAAATACAGCTTCCATGCCAAATAAATTAAAATAAAACATATCTTTACTTCTCCAAACATGACACTCGTTTCAGAGCACAGCTTAACACTAAAAATTCAATTGCAGTTAAAAACCCACATAACAGAAAAATAACCGACGTTTCCAACACTGCTGCCAATATCCCGACAGCAAATGCTGTTATCGGTGATAATGCTGTAGTAATTGTTGTTGAAATCGAGGATATTCTTGACAAAAACTCCTGCTTTACCTCTTTTATAAAATAGATCTGCACATAATTATTCATAAATGCCAATGCAACTCCAACAATAAAGGATGCAATTATAATCAATAGTACCCTTAAAAATATCCCATTCCATAGACTGCTTCCATTTATTTTCGTAATGAAAAATGCCGCTATATAATAAAATCCAATCGTCATTCCTCCTGCACTTAATATCGAAGAATTATTATGTATTCTTGTAAACTTCTGATAAACCGCTGCACCAAACAGCATTCCCAAAGAAATTGCAATACTAATCGCAGACAAAACCTGAACCTTTTCCTCAAAATAAAGATTAATATATGCTGCTTGCAACGAATCAAACGGGATAACACTTGCATTGATCAATCCGCAAATAACGCAAATCAACAGCAACGATTTTTGTGTCCATAAAAATTTCATACCCTCAATTGTCATTTGTATATAATTCGCTGCTTTATTTTGCTGTGATATTGATATATTATGATACTGAATTGTGGCAATCAATAACGCAGAAATTAAAAACGTTATGCCATCCAAAAGGATTGCACCCGAAGCACCAACCCACGTAATAACTGTTCCAGCTAACAGCATTCCAATAAGTTCCAATCCCTTTGATATGGCATTATTTGTCGAAATCCCTTTATCATAATCTTCTTCTTTTAACAGACAAGGGAGAACCGATATACCAGCCGGAATACGAAACGTTTCAATGAAAGAAACCATCGCTGTAAAACAAACAAAAAGAATTGGCTGTTCCATGCCTGCTTTATTTGCAATAAAAAAGATAAAAATTGTAATAAAACGCATTAAATCTGCATAAACCATTACTTTCTTTTTGTTCCTATTTTCAACAATACTACCGACAAATGGCTGGAATATAACAGATACAAATTGATTGACTCCGACAATTACAGCAGACCATGAAGCACTGTTTGTAATGGTATAGATAAGCCATGCGAATGCAATCATATCAATCGAATCTCCAAAGCGGCTGATTGCATTTGCTATTAGCAGTTTGGTAAATTGGGGATTATTATGATAAAAGTCCTTGAAATTGTTCTGCTTGATAGTCTGGACATTTTTTCGCTTCATTGTGTAACTCCTCCAATAATAGATGTATGTCTAACTCTTTTAATACAACACATAGATCATAATAAGGATCAAAAGTCTTTCCACTATTAAATTTCAATGCCCTAAATAGATACTCCAAACCCATTAATAAACAATTTTCTTTTATTAAAGAAAGTCCCATCCCCTTTAATGCATAAGAATTATTTTCATCAAGTAATAATATTTTCTCATTTACTTGCTGGCATACCTTATAATTTTCTAATTCAAAATTTACATAAGCATATAATTCCAATGTATTAATATCTTCATGAATTTCAAGCTTATGCGCAATTACTAATTCAGCTAATTGATACTGCTCTGTATTTATATATTCTTCTATTAAATTATCATATGTATTTTCTGCTATCAATTCGTCAAGCTTACTCTCAAATTCTGAAACAGCAACATGATATGAACAAAACTTATTATCACTATAAATACTCCCATTCATGCACAATCGTGAATTGGTACAACCACCCAAACACATACTCCCATACTGACATTTTTTACACAAACCTACTAAATTTTCTTTCTTCATTTCTCGATTCCACGAAAAACTATTTGGGTCATTCCATATTTGTGATAATCTTCTTTCTCGAATGTTACCAACAATAAAATCAGATGAACGTAAAGAAGTACAAGCTGTAATATCACCATTATGTAATATGCCAATTGATTGCTTTCCTGCACCACACCCTTGCCAACACCAATCTTCTGCAATATGTTTTTGTACAACTTCCATGGCTTTACTATTATAATAACCTATACAATCTGCTAACGCAATTGTAACACCTGTTCCCAAACGATTATATGCAAAATCAATAATATCATCAACATTATCAGGACTCAAATATAAATCCTTATGCTCTTTTAAATTTCCCATAGGCATAGCTATTTGTAATTGCCATACGGAGATACCCAAAGTACTAAACAACTTAAACATTTCATCCAATTCTAACAAATTGACCTTATTTACAGTTGTTATTACTGCTACATGTATTCCAGCATCAATAAGTCTATGTATTGTGTCCATATCTCTTTCAAAAGATCCCTCACGTCGTATATAGTCATGTGTTTCTTTAAGACCATCAATACTAACCGCAACAGAATGAACCTTCGCTTTTATCGTTTTAGCTATCAAATCCTCATCCCACAGCCAACCATTTGTAATTAGACTTGTCTTTATACCACCTGTTGAAAGCCTTTCTGCAATAAGCGGCCAATCAAATCTAGTAGTTGGTTCACCGCCTGAAAGAGTAATGAAATCCAATTTCATTTCAACCAATTCGTCACATAATGCTATTGCTTCATCAGTTGTTAATTCATCGCATAATCTCTCGGCACATTTTGAACCACAATGTTTACATCTCATATTGCATGCCATTGTAATTTCCCATACAGCAGCACGTAATTTGTATTTCATATTTAAAATTCCTTTCATTATTTATTATATATTAATATTTCTATCAGCCAAAATGTTATTCAGCAATTTGACTGTGAATAACATCTTGACCTTTTGTATCTCTTTTGCAACTAGCAGATCTTAACACCATACATCATTGCAGAATAAGATCTAGGCGAAACTTTCAGTTTCTTTGCTGGCACAAACTGAGACATATCGACCTTTTTTTCTTTCTTCTTCATGAAAGCACCTCCTTTATTATTTAACAATCCATTAAATACAATGTATTGTTATGATTTCAATCTTAATCGTTTTTCTTCAAAAAGTCTACGACGTTTTATGAGAACTTTTTCCGACAAAAAATCTCATAAAACGTCATAGACTTTTTATATTAACTAGGTGTACTATATACTTGAAAACTTTTTAGGAGGGCTATTTTCATGAATAAAAAAATAATCAATATGTTACTTTGCTTTTGTATGTTACTTACATTTTACATTTCTGCATATTCACAGGTTAACAGTGCCAATCAGTCTGATGACGGCGTCCAGCCTTATAACTTAATAATAAAAACCGAAGAAAATTAGTCCAATATTTCAAAATACTTTTCTCTATATGCGTCACCAATTATTCTCTTATTCTGATTGTTTTTATAAAATTCAGTAAGGAAATAACCATAACGCAAACATTTTTCTGCCAATTCTACATCTTTTTTCTTCTTACGCCTTTCATAAATACAGGACATGTTTGCCAGTATTTCACTGGCACAGTCCCCTCTTTGGCATTGTAACATTACTTCTAAACCTTCTGCTCCAACCTGTTGCGCTTTATCCAAATATCCCACATTTTCCAAAAATCCAGCATAATTAACATACAGCAACAAACATGGCACTATGTGGGAATCATTCGATACAACACTGGTATTATACCGATTAAATATTTGCCTGTAAATCTCCAAAGCATCTTCCTTTTCACCAATCATATAAAGACAAACCGCCATCTGATTTAAAATAACAACTTCCTGTCTAAATGGTACTCTATATACGTTTCCATTATACCCCTTTAATGTATAATTCAGAATCCTCTTTAATTCTACAAGTCCCCATTTATAATCAACATTTTTCTGTCTTAGCTTTTCCTGTAATTTTGCTGTTTCTATAAACTGCCGATTGACAATATTGTCCATATCCAACGCGTTTTCTAATTCATCCAACAGCACTTTTGCAGCATCCATTTCTCCTTTTGTAATCTTTCGTTTATACCATCTAACTTTCTCGTACAACTCATAGTCATCCGAGATAATAAAGCCATAAACCCGCTCTCTTTCCACTCCCATTTTCCGCAGCATCCCATATAAATTTTTTGAATGCGGGCGTCTTTTTCCGCATTCAATACGGGACAGTGTTTCCTGTGTACAGATATCAGTGCTTAATTCTTCTTGGGACAAATTTTGTTCCAGCCGTACTTCCTTTAATAATTCATTGGCAACAAGAATTTCACTTTGCCTGCTTACATATATGAATTCTGCGATTCTTTCAGAAGGCATTACCGTTCCGACAATATCATACAAAAACTTAACTGCTGCCTTTTGTTCTTGGACTTTATGTAATAGGTTCTCTTTTCCCAGTTTTTTCTGACATTCTTCTTCTAGTTCCAAAAGATGATACAGCATGGATAACGAACCATTTTCTGCAAGGCAGTCGATACCCTTTCTGCAAACTTCGTAAGCAGTCCCTGCATTTCCTTGTGAAAGACAAATTTTCCCCCATAACCATACACATTGTGGAAATACTTTAGCACGTTCCTCCCCATCTGTATACTGCTTATCAATATACACCATTAATTTTTCGAGTATCGCAATATATTTTTCTTTGTTATCTGGTATCCAAAGGTACTTTCCACAGAAAGCAATATACAATATCATAAGAATCAATTGTATTTCTTGAACACATAGATATACTTTTCTAGAAAAGTTTGCCTTTTCATATGCCATGTTTTCCCATTTCGGATAGGTAACCGCCAAAGCCTGTTTTAATAATTCAATACTTTTCTCCGGATTCCTGCTTTTGATATAATAGCAGACTGCATAAAACTGCAGCCACGCCTGATAATACAACGGCAAATCCCATTGCTTATCTTTTATTAGAATCTGTTTATATTCTTCCAATACTTGCTTCGTTTCTGCTGTCTTTCCTGCTAACAGATAACAAAGCATTTGATTTCTAGACAAAATATGCTGATATTCTTGCGATGATAGCATTTGTTCCAGCTTATCTGCCGATTTCCCAATTCTCTGAAATAGTGCTTCCATAGTAAATCTGTCAATCTCTTTTTCTCCTCTTTCTATTCTGGAAAGTTCTGTTTTGCTGACAATTCCTCTTGCCAAATCCCACTGTGAAATTCCTGCTTCTTTGCGTAATTTATAAATCATTTTTCCTATTCTATCATGCATTTTCATACTCCTTACTACCTGCTGTTAAAAGACGATTAATCTATTGAAAGTACTTTACGGTTAGACTTCTCTCTTTTGCACGATTGCTCTTATACTTTTCAACAGTAACTTGATACTACAGAAAAGTATTTAATGTAATTTTATTATAAGCTGTGCCATTTATCCTGTCAACGAACAGAAACTTTATTACGCAAAATAATACTCGACAAATCCCTAATCACTTCTCCAAAAAAGTGCTTCACATCTATGCCAATTTGTGTTATTTTTATTATATGTTGCTATGAAAACCATATACGAAACGCCATATTCATTGCAAAATAAATTATATATCACGGAGGCATTTAAATGGGCGTATATCTCGATCCGGGTTTTAAGAAATTTGAAATGACTGTTAAATCCCAAATTTATGTTGATAAAACAAATTTAATTGAAGAAACAAATCGAGTGCTTGGCACAGAACAACGCTATCTATGTGTCAGCCGACCACGGCGTTTTGGCAAATCCGTTACTGCGCATATGCTGGCTGCCTATTATTGCAAAGGTGTTGAATCTTCCGCTATTTTTGACGCCTACCAAATAGCAAAAAGTAAAAGCTATAAACTTTATCAAAACCACTATCATGTTATTGCACTGAATATGCAGGATTTCTTTACCTACAATAAATCTGTTGAAAAAATAATTTGCCTTTTAGAAGCTGCTGTTTTGGACGAATTAAAGGAAACATTTCCAAATGTCATAAAGCAAAATATGCATATGCTCTCTATGGCATTGGATAAAATATATGCCAAAACAGGAGAACAATTTATCTTTATTATTGACGAATGGGACTGCCTGCTCCGTGAGCGCAAGCACAAGGAAGAAGACCAGAAAAGATATTTGAATTTTATCAGAAATTTATTGAAAGATAAAAGCTATGTTGCACTTGCATACATGACTGGGATTCTTCCAGTAAAAAAATATGGAACACATTCTGCTCTAAATATGTTTGACGAATATTCCATGACCGATCCGCACCAATTTGCCGAATATGTCGGTTTTACAGAATCCGAAGTTGAAAAACTCTGTCAACAATATCAGATGGATTTTAACGAAATGATGATATGGTATGATGGTTATACTTTTGCCAATATTTACAAGCAAGGCATAAGTATAAAGGTTCCCCATATTTACAGTCCTAAATCAGTAGTTTCTGCTTTATTAAACGGTCGCTTCGGAAGTTATTGGACAAGAACAGAAACCTATGAGGCACTTAAAGTTTATATAGAAATGAATTTTAATGGCTTAAAAGATGCTGTGATTCATATGATGTCAGGAGGAAAATACACCATAGACACCGGCTTCTTTCAAAACGATATGACTCATTTCCAAACAAAAGATGACGTACTAACGCTGCTAGTGCATTTAGGCTATCTAGCATTTAATACAGAAAAATCCGAAGTTTACATTCCCAATATGGAAATACGCGAAGAATATCGGCTTGCAATAGAAGGTGCCAAGTGGGATAACGTGGTAAATATGATTAAAGCATCTCAGATGCTGTTAGAAGCAACTTGGAATATGGATTGTACTAAGGTAGCTCATATGATTGATATGATTCATACGGAAAATACATCCATACTTTCCTATAATGACGAAAATTCGTTATCCTGTGTGATTTCTTTAGCTTACTATAGTTCTACCAATTATTATACCCAAATTAGGGAATTACCAACAGGCTTAGGTTTTGCTGATATCGTTTTTCTTCCAAAAAAAAATTCAGACAAACCAGCCATGATTGTTGAACTAAAATATAATCAGTCTGCTAAAGGTGCTATTTCACAGATAAAAGAGAAAAATTATGTAACCAGTCTGAAAGAATATGAAGGAAATTTATTGTTAGTGGGCATCAACTACGATAAAAAATCAAAAAAACATCAATGCATTATTGAAACGTTATCAGCACTAACTTCGTGAAAAAGGAGCGGATTCATTTATCCGCTCTTTTCGTTTCTGCGTTCCCGCAATCCATCTACTCCCCAAAATACATTGGATCGATTTCCATTCGTTCTTCCTCTGAAAGGCTCTCCCAATCTGGCGCATAGCTTGGCGTATCATAGGGAATAAATATATGCCATTCATCATCAATTAACACTTCAATGCTATCCATGCCGTACTGATACCCGATTCCTGCTCTAAAATTGGATTGGTCGTTTTCGGTCGGAACACCCTCTGCAACGCTGGTAATGCTGCCGTCCATCATGCCACATCTTAATTCTGTACTAATTTTTCCAGAGTCTTGATAAAGAACATCTTTTACCATAATCATCGCTGGATAATCGGGAGTGCATTGTGTTGTACTGTATTGTGTTGTTTCATTCTGCAATACGCCTAAACTTGAAATATCTTGAAACGCCTGCGCTGTCATCTGCTGCAATATGCCAGAGGCGGAAATATCACTTTCTTCTTCCAAAGTTTTTGTTCCAATTTTAATGGAAACCGCAGCCGTTTCCCACTTCGGTTTCTTGGCGGCGCACACCTCCATACAGCCCCAAACACTTACTGCCAAAATTACAATAATGCTTACTGCTAGAAAAATTTTCTTCTTCATAAAATAATTCCTCCCTTTTTAATCTCAAAAACTGTTAGCGTTGTTATACTCGTGAACGCATTTAATTGCCGCTTACTACACCAGCATTGTAGAAGCGTTCACTCGTTATACATTTAGATTGGCAATTGTTTTCGTTCATGAGTATAATAAACTTTAACATTCGCCAGTATCGCTTTTACTGATTACTGCTCCTATTTATATAGAAGGAATTTTTTTTAATAGGTTGCATTATAAATGGTCTGATCGGAATATTCTCATAACTTTTGTGAATTGTATTAAGTATATCTGTTAAATATTGTTTAGGGGCAAATGCCCTTATTTCAGCCGTCCAAAACCTATCGTTAAAATTTACACTCAAACTTATTGTATTGTATCAAATCATTGTAACAGTTCAGCCTTTGGCTTCCTGTTACAAACATCAAGCCATGCAAAACCACTTCGTGAAATCCACTTCGTAAAAACCACTTCGTGAAATCCACTTCGTGAAATCCACTTCGTGAAATCCACTTCGTGAAAACCACTTCGTGGTGGCTTGATACATCTCTGCCACTATGCTGTTTCATGGGGGCGTCGCATTAAGGGAAATATATACAAGATAGTTTAACACCTTGCTTCGATTGATACGATATCTTGTATAATCAAAGCTTATTGCGACAGCCACTAGGCTGAACTGTTACAAATCATTACCCCCCCCCCCTACAATTTCTATACTTGACAATCTCTCTCAATTACTTTATTCTAAAGCATATTTGAAAATTTTTGTTTTATCATTCCAAAATAAGGAGGACGAGTTTTATGCTTACACTAACCACTCCAAGACTTACCCTAAAGCCTTTGAATTCCACCTACTTATCATCTGTACACGAGTACGCTTCCGATATTGAAAATACAAGATATATGGAACGTCTGCCAAACGAAAGCATCGAAGAAACAAAGGCATTTCTGCAAAGAACGGAAGAAGAATGGACACGCAAAGAACCATCGTTTTACGAATTTGCGGTTTTATATCAAGGAAAACAAATTGGTGCAGTAAGCATTTACCGTGAAGGAGAAAACGAATGCGAAATGGGCTGGATTATCCATAAAAACTATTGGCGGCAGGGTTTTGCATACGAAGCAGCCTCGGCACTAATGGAATATTCCATTCAGAAACTACATATCAAACACTTTGTTGCGCACTGTGACGCTGCCAATACCGCCTCCTATAAAGTGATGGAAAAGCTTGGCATGACGCGCACGGATACATACGGCGGCAGGAAGAACAAAGCCGCAAGTGAAGAAAGCACCGAATACAAATATGAACGATTTTTATAAAAGTAAGATTTTTGCAAAGTTTGCTTGACATTTTCTGCAAAGTATACTATACTTTATTCATGGAACGAAAAGTAATTACTATCCACAGATGGGAGTATCAACAAAACAATGAAAACAAAAATTAAAGAATTAAGAAAAGCCAATAAACTATCGCAGGAGGAGCTTGCAAAAGCAGTTGGTACCACCAGACAAACAATTACTTCCATCGAGGTGGGAAAATATATTGCTTCTCTGCCGCTCGCATACAAAATCGCCCATTACTTCGGTCTGCAAATTGAGGATGTATTTGACTTTTCGGAATTTCTCGATCTATGAAATGGAGGACAATTATGACAGACTTTACACAAACACTGAAAAAACGAATATTTTGGATGCGCGCTTTTACGGGAACCGTTTTTGCTATAATCATGCTGGGTTTGCTAAACGAATTTATGGGAAATGTCGTTTCCCTCCCTACGCCACAGTTTACTTATCTCAAAAGTTTCCAAACAGGTTTTCTAATCAGTATCGAAGCAATTATCCTGATTTTGTATCGGCGTTATCGAAATGCACTGAGAAATCAGGACAAATTGGAACTGTTGTATAATATTGAGCATGACGAGCGCAAAATTATGATACGACACAAAGCTGGTGTTCCTGTTATGCTGATAACCTCCGCCATAATTTTGCTTGCTGCAATTGTTGCTGGTTATTTCAATGAAACGGTATTTTATACATTGCTTGCTGTTGCGCTATTTCAATGTATCGTGTGTGCCTTTCTCAAATTTATATATCTAAGAAAATTCTAAAGATAAACTGTTATGAACTGTTGCAAAATGGGGCTATCGGAAAATTGTGTTTTTCCGATAACCCCTTCTCTATGAAACCATTAATCGAAACAATACATTTGATGAGATTTTCTTCATATTTTAAACCTCTATCTACTTTAACAGAAACTTCCGCAAGACTGCCATAAACACATCAATATCAATGGGTTTGGCAATATGCGCATTCATGCCATTTTTCAGTGCTGCTTCCTTGTCCTCCTCCATTGCATTAGCAGTCATTGCGATTATTGGTATATCTTTAACATCTTCCCGTGGAAGGGCTCGAATCGTTCGGGTCGCTTCGTATCCGTCCATAATCGGCATCTGTACATCCATTAAAATGGCATCATAGGTATATTCCTCTGCCTGTTTCATCATCGCTACAGCATCTGTTCCATCTGGTGCGGTATCTACTATAAATCCTGTTTCCATTAAAATAGCTTCGACAATTTCACGGTTTAATTCATTGTCCTCAACCAGAAGAATATGCTTACCACTAAAATCCTCCAACGTCCATGCAGCAGCATTTTCCTCCTGTTCCACCAAATGATTGGCACTTAACAGCGTGAATCTTAAGTCTGACAAAAACAACGGCTTAGAACAAAAGGCAGTTACACCAGCCTCCCGCGCTTCCTCCTCAATATCTGACCAATCATACGCTGTTAGAATAATAATCGGCGCTTCCATTCCAACTTCGCTGCGAATTTTCCGCGCAGTTTCAATACCGTTGAGTTCCGGCATCTGCCAGTCAATAATATATGTATGATAGGAATCGCCCATTTCATATGCACTTTTTGCACGGTACACAGCTTCTCTGCTCGAAGTCGTCCACTCCGAACGCATTCCAATCTGCTTGAGCATTCTGTCTGTACTGTCGCACATATCCAAATCGTCATCAATAACCAGCGCACGCAGTCCGGCAAGTTCTGCGATCTGTACAGCATCTTTTTCCAATTCCTGCAGCTTCAAACATAATTCTACAGTAAATTCGCTGCCTTCTCCTTTTTCACTTTGTACGGAAATTGTGCCCCCCATCATATCAATAATGTTTTTTGTGATCGCCATACCCAGTCCTGTGCCTTGAATACCGCTTTTCGTTGCACTTTCCTCACGTTCAAATGGCTCAAAAATATGTTCCACAAAGTCCTGCGTCATACCAATACCGTTGTCTTTTATTTTAAATATATAATCACCATACCCTTGACGGCTCGTCGTTTTCTGTTGAATACGGAAGCTGATTGTGCCGCCTGCTGGCGTATACTTTACCGCATTTCCCAAAAGGTTAACAAACACTTGGTTCAGTTTAAGCGCATCGGCAATGACATCCTCATTTAGTACATCAAATGTGTCAATAAACAGTTCTATCTGTTTCGCCTTTACCTGCGGCTGAATAATATTTACCAAGTTGTGCATTAATTCAGAAATATTGCACTCCTGTTCTTTGATCTGCACCTTTCCGCTCTCAATCCGGCTCATATCAAGGATATCATTAATTAAACTTAGCAAATGACTGCTGGAAGACAGCACTTTTTGCAGGCAGTCCCGCACCTGTTCCCGATTGTCGATATGGCTGACTGCAATGGTCGCAAACCCGATAATCGCATTCATTGGCGTGCGGATATCATGGGACATATTTGAAAGAAATGTTGTTTTGGCATGGTTGGCGTGCTGCGCCTGCATTAAAGCCTCCTGCAGTGCCTTTGTCTGTTCCATGCGCCTGCGGACACGCTCTGTCGTTTCCTTTATCACCACCATTACAAGAATATCGCCGGTATCGGTATCCTGTGTCATAATAAACGATTGGCGCACACAGATTTTCTCTCCCATTGGTGCGCTCGTCCAGTACTCCACATTGACCTCCGCATCGCCCTGCTCAAAGCGTCTCCTCAAATGTTCTACATCTACAACCGCACAGTAATCCTCCAAAGATTCTTCTGCAACAAACTGCTTCCAGCGTGCGAACCATTCCGTAATACGGCATGGTGTTTGTAATCCCACCTGTTCTAATAGTAAAACTTTCTGTCCCCCCATTTCGCAGATAATTTCGTCGTCGATTCTATCCTGCGTTAAATTAAATTCATGTGTACACACGGCATTGGATGTTATCGCGATTCGATATTGCCGCTCTCTACGGCTTGCAAGTGAAATTTCCGCCAAAATACGAAGTTCCCGCTCCTTAACCTCTGTAATATTTTGACGGGACATAAGCACCTTGACTACTTTGCCATCTTTGCGTTCCAAACACACAATATTTAAGTGCTCCCACTCCATTGCATAATTGTGCATAACATGAATTTCATAGCGGATATCCTTCTCGTCCTCACCAAATTCCGCCGTTAAAGCCTCCTTCTGCAAAACCTGCATAAACTTCTTTCGGTCTTGCTCGTTCACCAACATATCACATAAATACGACACCAAAACCTCATATTTGCCGCTGTCTGCCAGTTTTCCCTGCTCTGGCATGGTTCCCAATAAATATTCATATGTTCCCGCTTCCAGATCAACCATAACGTAACGTGAAAACAATGTATTTACGCCTTTAATCACATAACCCATTTCCCGATTGGTGTGCTCTAGCACTTTCCGCTCTTTTCTGGCACGAATTATCAACATAATGATATAGCCAAGAAATGCCAGCATTAACATAATTTCAAGAAGAAAGCCAATTCGATTGACATTCCAAACCATTTCCTGCGTTACCTCTTTGGGAAACGTCTGTACTAATACATATCCGCTTTGAGGAAGGCTGATTACACAAAGATTGTCTGTTCCACTGTCAGAACTACAAAGAAAAGAACCCTGACCACCATTTGTAAAAATCGTCTGTGCACCCTGATAAGCATTTTTGTCAATTATCCCTTCCGCCAATAGCGCCTCTAATATTTTGACATGATATGTTTTTTTGTCAGAGTTTGCAATGACTGTGCCATCTGGCATACAAAGATACACATTTGCCTGTCTGCCAAAATAGCTGGTGGAGATCATATTTTGTAAATATTTCTCCGCCAAATATACACCACGCAAAACACCGATTATCTCATCTTTATAATGAATCGGCGCATAAAATCCCACCATTGTTTCATTTGTAATACGAGATTCTAAAATCACAGAAATCCCCTTTTTGCCTTGCATACCATTAATGTAATAATCGCGATCGGTTGCATCGGATGTCTGTCCATCAGCCGCATAATTTAACCCATCCGCATCCGTATATCGAAAATAATCAAATATTGAGTTTTCTGCCATATCACATAACATCTGCAATGTTACTTCCGGCTTCTGTAAACTTTCGCTTAGAAAATAAGCATATGTTCCTATTCTACCTAGAGCATTTTCCAATTCTGATTCTATCCGCTGTGCAGTCTGCCATGCAGAATCTGCCGCATAATTTTTGTTCAAATTAAGAATACGTTTATTATTTTCTTCTGCATACCAGATAAACAGTACAAAGATCACTGCTAAAAGAGCACCTATGTGCACAATTCCTTGTACAGTTCTCTTTTTCATTCTATTCATTCAAAAACCTCCTTGCATAAATAGGAATCCTTATGATAACCAATCGCTTACTCTTATGATACCCTAAAATCTGGAAGTTGCAAATACCTAAAATATATTAATGTTGAATTATGGTTACAATTTACACCAGCACCAGATTTTGCGTACAGGTCTGCGCAATAAAAACACATAATATATGCATATCCTGTATTCTATACTGAATACAATGTACTATGCAGTTTTACCGCATTTGCAGTTTTATCGCATTTGCAGTTTTATTGCATTTGCAGTTTTATCGCATTTGCAGTTTTATCGCATTTGCTTGTTTACTGTATTTACGGAGGAATATGCAACAGTCATTCACAAAAATAAGCTGCACAATAATCAGCCAATAAAATAGCATTGTATTTTGCAGGAGGAATAAAATGTGTACCAGTATCGCAATGAAAACGACAGATTTTTACTTTGGACGTACAATGGATTTAACTCATGAACTTTTTGATTATGTGGTACTTACGCCGCGGAATTATCCATTTGTATTCCGCCAAGCCGGTGTAATGCCCAAACACTATGCACTGCTCGGCACTGCAATGATTGCAGATGGTTTTCCCCTTTATGCAGAAGCTGTAAATGAAAAAGGATTATGCATGGCAGGATTAAATTTTCCTGACAATGCGTACTATACACCAGAACCCAGCTCAGACTGCTCTAATGTATCACCTTTTGAGTTAATTTATTGGGTGCTAGGCAAGTGCGCCACTATCGCAGAGGCAAAAACACTTCTTGCTGCTACCAATCTTGTAAATATTCCATTTAATGAAAATACCCCGCTTGCTCCGCTGCATTGGCATATAGCAGACTGTTCCTCCTCTATTACGTTGGAATCTACAAAGGAGGGAATGCGCGTGTTTGACAATCATGTCGGTGTGCTGACAAACAACCCTACTTTTCAATTTCAGATGACCAATATGTGCCAATATCTCAATCTGACAACTGGCGCGCCGCAAAACTGCTTTAGCGAAAAATATCACTTGCTCCCCTTTGGGCAGGGTCTTGGAAGTTTCGGACTGCCAGGCGATTACTCTCCGGCGTCACGTTTTATAAAAGCGGCTTACCTCAATATTAACTCTGTCAACAGCAGCAATGAACAGGGCAGCATTGCGCAGCTATTTCATATATTGGATGCCGTTTCTGTTATTCGTGGAAGTATTGTATCACCGGAGAATCAATATGATATCACAACGTATTCCTGCTGTATCAACGCAACAAAAGGGATTTATTATTATAAGACATACTCAAATAATCAGCTAAATGCAATTGATATGAACCGTGAAGATTTAGATGGTACGTTTTTAAAACGATTCCCGCTGGTAAAAACACAGCAGATTGCTTGGGCAAACTAAAGAAGAGGTCACAACAACGAGTAGAGAACGAAAAATCTTCTCTACTCGATTAGAGGACGATATAATCCAAGCTGAATCATATCATGTGGCTCTAACTTCAGCTTGGTCTTTTTAAAATCCCGAAGCTGCTGCGTTATAGACAATTCCATTTGATGATTGTCAAAATCTATACTAATATTAAATAACTTAATTAAATCAAGTCCAAGCAAATTTTTATATGCTCTTTTATCGAATGTTATATATATAGGAACACTGCCAATGTCTATCCCTTCTATAATAAAATTTTCCACTTGCAGCAAATAATATAGAATATGCGTTGTCTGGTCTAAACCTGTGCCCTCCATAATTACACCCTTGTAAGTTTCTCTAAATTCTTCTTCTGTTATATTTATACTAAATTCTCTCGCATTTAAACAAGTATACTGTGCACCTGTATCAAACTTAAACTTTTTAATTTTTGTCACTCGCTTCTTTCTTATCCCATATTGATCTTTGTTTGGAACATTCGCGGACAAAAAACAGTTCATCCGAATTGCACCATCTTTATGGATATTGATTACTGTACTTTTATTTTCCATTCTCTATTCCACTCTCTTTGTACATACTAATTCTACACTGTCAAAAACCGAAGGTGCATACTCACCATCTACAATTGTTAAAATCCCCTTTTCCTGAAAAGTATCCTCCATTTCCACTAAACGTTCTAATGTCATCGGTGTCTTCGAGATTGCGTATACCATTCCATGCCAGTCACTGTTATAATTTTCAATATTTATCATTAAAAACTTACATCTATTATATTTTTGTTCAGCTTCTGTACAAGATATTATCTCTTTACTGTCTATAATCTCTAAATCTTTCAAGTTTTTCACCATTCCTTTCCAGTCACAAACAAGACCCAAAAGACACCTTCACACTTCACAATGCAAATTTTCTTTCACGCTTCCCCTTCCCATACATTATCCAAAAATGTATGATAAATTAAAAAAATAGCAAACTTTTACTTCTGAAAAAAACAAAAAACACTCGCCAACGAACTGTTCAGGGACTTAAAAGTTCCATCACAGTGAATGTAATAATATTATACTTGAAATTACTTGAAATAACAATTTATATTTTTAAGTTCCCTTTCCTTAAAGCTTATAACGCAAACATCAAAAACATCACCGCCCAAGCCTTGCGGATATCTTTATTTACTAATATATAAGCACTGCCCATCATTGCGCCCCATAATATCCCATTAAATCCACTCAATAGACTTCCTTTCGTAAAGATATGCGCCAACCCCCATGTCAGACCGCATACAATTCCCCCATAAGGTATTTTCCCGTGCAGTTGTATAGGAAAACTGCCATCCAGCCAGCATTCGCACGCCATTTGCCCAAATATAATAATCATCATAAACAACACGGTTTCAAACGCATAATAAATATACTGGAATGCAAATAACAGAAACCCTTTGTTTCGATACTCACAGATAACTTTCAATCCTCCCCATTCCAAGGCATTTATCGCAACAGCCGTTATAATAAATAAGAAAACTGCTGCAATCTGCCATGCCTTCATTGGTCTGCTAGAAGCCCAAAGGTCAACATTGTATTTTTCCTTACACTCTCGAAGCAGCCAAATTCCAAAAATCCCCCATGTTATACAGATGCAAATCCAATGGATAATTGTTTGAACGGGTGTCCATTCCTGCATAGGCGCACCGTACACGAATGGCTCTAGGAAATATGCATAAACTGCTTCCATTCCCAGTCCGCCAAACGCAGTCAGCCCCAAACTGAAATAATCCCAAACACCTGCTGTTTTTGGTTTCGCTGTCTTAATTTGATTTCGTATCTGCATTGTTTTGTTCCTCCTTAAACTGTTTTAATAAGTAATTTGCCCTTCTTACTTCTATATAAAGCGCTGCATAGTAAACTGCTGCAAAGACCACATAGGGAATCGTAAATGACCAAAACATATCGTGATATGCATTTTCGTGTAACTGCGTGAATCTGCCGGATATCCATGTTAATAGCATTACAACAGCGGTCAGCACAATATACTGCACCAGCGCAACAATAGCAAGTGGCAGATATTCCAATCGGTAATGCTGTGACAATACAAATGTTGCCAAAAATGCAAGGAACAGCATCTCCAATAAATTTGCCTGATATCCGCCGAAATTGCCTTGTGTCATAGCTTCCAATACGATTTTTGCTACGCTTAAAATTGTGTATATCATACATACTGTGGGAATAAATTCTCCTTTTTTAATGATTTTCACTTTGTTTTCTCCTTCCCTTTTTCAAGCTTTCCATAAAGTTCTTTTTGTAGGCTCTATTTAAAACCAACTGTTCGCCATTTTCCAGTATTAAATGCATACGCATATTAAAATCCGGCGAAATTTTGTCAATTCTATTTAGATTTACTACTAGCGACTTTCCAATCTGCACAAAGCCGCTTGACCAATACTTTTCCAAAAAAAGCTTTAAGCTGTAATCAATTTGAAATACGTCCTTGTTCAGATAAGCAAAACAACGTCTATCCACAATCTCCAAATAGTAGA
>Ga0224740_10036_pt1 | contig 27814 bp, 23 predicted proteins | sample LIM_E_Water_Bulk_FD_161634 | JGI IMG/M metagenome (GOLD analysis project Ga0224740, IMG submission 161634) | Enriched cells from gastrointestinal tract of the lab mouse from Pacific Northwest National Laboratory (PNNL), Richland, Washington... | ecosystem: Host-associated > Mammals > Digestive...
CAGCGCCCTGCTGGATGATATAACTGTACTGCTAAACCGGGCGATTGTCAACCCTGAGTTAGTGTTAATTCCCGCCGATTCAGAATATGAGCAGAGTGTACAGGTCCGCAAAGCTGAGAACGAAATCGCTCGGACACTGGATACGGTAGATTATGATAAAAATGCTCTGAGAAAAAAGATGCTGGAAAGTGTCTCCCTAAAATATGCGGACATCGATTCCGCTCCATATACAGCACATAGATTGAAAGCGGTTCTCGCAGATGCGGAACCGCTTTCAACTTTTTCACTGACGCTTTTTAAGAGAGTGGTACAAGAAATCCAGCTTACTAAAGACAGCACAGTAAGTATCAATTTATTAAATGGACAGACAGTCAGGAAGGATGATGAAAATGCAACAGACCATGGAAATGCCGAAAAAAGTGGTGCGGAAAATTCCTGCCAAGATTGACATCGCTGAAGAAATCAAGCAGGCACACCGGCAGCTCCGGGTAGCCGCCTACTGCCGCGTTTCTACGGCCCAGGAGGAGCAATTAAACAGTTATGACGTGCAAGTAAGGTACTACACCGAGAAGATCAGAAGCGAGCCGAAATGGGCCTTTGTGGGCATCTTTGCGGACAGGGGACTTTCGGGGACAAGCACCAAAAAGCGCGATGAGTTTAACAAGATGATCAAGCAGTGCAGGCGCGGCAAAATCGACATGATTATTACGAAATCAATCAGCCGGTTTGCCCGGAATACGGCTGACGTGTTAAAGTATGTGCGTATGCTCAAAGATATCGGCGTGGACATTTTCTTTGAGGAACAGAACATTCACAGCACCCAGCCTGGGGCGGAGTTTTATATCACGATTTACGGCAGCATCGCTCAAAGCGAATCCGAAAATATCAGTGCCAATGTTATCTGGGGTAAAAACCAGAGTGCCAAAGAGGGCAAAGTGCCGTTCCACTATAAAAACTTCCTCGGCTATCGGCGCGGTGAAGATGGAAAACCTGAAATCGACCCTGAAGAAGCTGAAATCGTCAAAATGATTTATGCGCGGTTTTTGGCCGGGGACAGTATGAGGGGGATTGTAGAAATGTTGGACAATATAGGCGCTCCTACCCCCGGCGGTCAAGGAAAATGGCACCGCTCTACGGTATGCTCGATCTTGCAAAATGAACGATACAAAGGCGATGCCATTCTCAATAAAACTTACGTTGTAGACTGTCTGAGCAAGAAGGTCAAGCGCAATGATGGGCAGGCCCGGCCCAAGTATTATGTAGAAAACAATCACCCCGCCATTATCGACCCTGCCACTTTCGCCAGAGTGCAGGAAGAACTGGCCAAGCGCACAGGCAAGCGGAAGGTCAAGCAAAAAGGCACCAAGACCGAGCAGGGCCGGTATTCAAGTAAATATGCTTTGACGGAACTCCTGGTCTGTGGCGAGTGTGGTACCCCCTATCGCCGATGCACCTGGACGGTTAAGGGAGAAAAGAAACCGGTCTGGCGGTGCATCAATAGGCTGGACTTCGGCAAGAAATATTGCCACCACTCGCCTACCATGGAAGAAACAGTGTTGCAGGAGGCTGTCATGGCAGCGATCATGTGCACGGCAAAGCAGAGTTCCGATGTGCTGGGCACCTTGAAACTGCATATCGGCATGGGGCTAAAGAATGATGATGGCGAAGATAACAGCTTGGATATCCAGATAAGGATAGCAGAAATCGATGCCGAGTTCAAGGCTATGCTCCAGGCTATAGCTACCGACACAGTTGAGGAATTCGATGAGCAGCAGGCCACAGCGCTCATGGCTGAGAAAAACAGCTTGGAGCAACAGTTGGCTCGACTTGACAATGCACAGCAGGAAAAAGAGAATGCAGAGTCCAGGCTGGATGAAATTTTTACTATCCTGGATGGGCTGGAGAACCACCCCATGGAGTACGATGACCGGCTGGTGCGGCAGGTGTTGGAGTGCGTGGTGGTGGAATCCAAGGAGAAGATTAAGGTGATTTTTGCGGGAGGGTTGGAGGTTGAGCAAACGATACCAGTTTGATGTGAGGGTTCGGATACGCACACCGATTGGGCGAAAATATCTTTTTGGTCGTGGGTTCACAAAAGGAGACAAAGGCATTTTAGAGGCTTTTGCCTCCTTTTTTATGCTTCAAAATGCTATAAGATGAAACAAAAAGCGTGGGATAATATCATAATCCGCGCTTTTTTGTGTTCTTTAATCTATAGGAAGCGCCTGATAAGTCACTAATAATCATGTTCAGTAGAGATAGAAAGAAAAATTAATACCACTAATATGTAGGTTCTACTTGAAAACACTCGAGCGACCCACTATAATGTAAGAAAGGAAGATACTCGTGAAGTTGTCCCCGTTGGAATCAAAGATTTTTGGCAAGGTATGTTATGGCTTTCGGCGTGACAAGAACAAGCGGATAGAAATAGTTGAGCAGGAGGCCGAAATCGTGCGGGAGATATTTAGCCTATGCCTGTCAGGAAACAGTTTGGAGAAAATTCAAGAACATTTGCGCACGCAAGGTATTCCTTCTCCGTCTGGGAGAGCGGTGTGGAGCCGGGATGTATTGAATAAGCTACTGAACAACTATAAGTACACGTTTGGCATTATTGACCACGCCACTTACTTTGCTGCAGAAGAAATGAAATCTAGCCGGTGCAGAAATCCCAATCGGAATATTGAGGACGATAAAGAATGGAACGAGCAAGTCAATCTGAACTATTACGGGCCTACGCGATAACGAGGGATGAGTATGCCAAGAGGCTAAGTGAAAAATCACTGCTCAAAGCGAAGGATTTGGAGTTTATACGGGATCGAATCTTTGAACTTATTAACCGTGGAGAGGCCAACATTCACGATCCGAAAGAGAAGCAACAACTTCAAGCGGTTGTAGAAAAGTATTGTATCCCACAGATGATTATATTTCACTGACAGATATCGCAAAGCGCTTTAATCCAGAGACCCCAAGCTATGTGATTTAAAGCTGGCTTCGCAGTAGGAATACGATTGCATTCTTAGGCCAGTGGGAAAGAGAGAACAATTGCAACTTTGATGAACAGGCGTTTCAGCAATTACTTGTAGATGTTCGCTCTCCTTCATATACCTTGACTCCTGCCAGATGGATTGAAAGGGTAAATGCTGTTGGGATTATCTCTAAGCGGGGAAAGGCTGGTGGCACTGCAGCTCACCCCTTCATTGCTTGTGATTTTGAGATGTGGAATGATATCAAATTTCGCTATGCACTAATAGGTAAATTGCGTTAATAATTTTTAATTGTATATCAAATTCAAAAGTGCCTTTTACAGCCAAATTAGCAAAAAGCAGAATAAAAAGTGATTTCTATATTTATATCAATAACGCTGTCATTTATACTGTGACGCTTTTTGATGAACGGCAGAAAAAACAACGCGTTGAAACTATACTGTCTCATTGTACACTCTGATAGAAAGCAATAAAGATTTCAAATGGAGGGTTTACTCGTGTATGAAAGCGAATTTAAGCAAATAATTGATGCATCTAGGAATAATTCTCTAACTTTCTTTGTGGGAGCTGGTGTCTCAGCTTTATCAAACGCTCCAACATGGAATACACTGATAGAATCTATATGCAAAAAAATGGGGCAGAAGATTCAGAAACCAGATTCATCAGATGATTATCTGCGAATTCCTCAGATGTTTTATTACTATATCAATAAAAGCGAAACGACCTATTACAACTTTTTGGAAAAGCATCTCATTACTTCCTCTCTTCTCCCAAATGTGGTACATAGAGAGCTGCTTAAATTGAACCCAAGTTCATTTGTAACAACTAACTTTGACGAACTGCTGGAAGATGCGGCAATACAGTACTGCCAAAGTTTCAAATCAATTGCCTGTGACAGTGAGGTGTCTGGTATTAATGGAGATAGATTCATCCTTAAAGTCCACGGTGATATTAAGCATAGAAATATTGTATTTAAAGAAGAGGACTATTTAAACTATAGTGAAAACTTCAAACTAATTGAAACGCTTCTTAAATCTATTTTCTCAACAAATACGGTGGTTTTTATCGGATATGGGCTAAATGATTACAATATCAAATTGATTTTGAATTGGGCCAAAACGCTTTTGAAGGATAATTTCAATAAACCAATTTTTATTTATACGGACACGAAGTCTTTAGGCCATGAAGATCTGCTGTATCAGCAGTCAAGAGGGCTGTGCGTCATTGAATATGAGAAATTGGGAAAGCGTTTTGATGATTACCTCCCCAGATATTTATCTGTTATTGAGGCTATAAACAAGTCAGCGGACTTGACATATGAAGGAAAAACGGAAGAAGAATCATTTGAAGTGACTTATGAATTGCTTAAACCTCTTAATCTGTTGCCTGCACTTCGCATCAGGGATATAGTAACTGCACTTTCCAACAATGTCCTGATACATGAAAATGGGGTAATAGCTTCTCCACCAAATGAAACTCCAGCCATTAAATACTTCTTTACTTTATGCTCTCTTGCCCAAGATGAATTCGACTCTTTAGCAGATCCCATTAAAGAAAAATTCCAGCTTATTTTAGAAGTTTTTTCAAAAGCAAATATTAATGTGATTTTGAACAAGCACCAAATGATTAATTTTGTAGAAGAAAAATCTTCTTTTGTTTTTGCAGATCCTCTTTGCCTTGCTTTAGACTACAAACAGATGTATTCTTTCACAAGGAAAAGATATAAGGATCAATATAGGAATTATCTAAAAGCATTTTACCTCTCCCGTCTCAAAAAATATGATGATGCCTTTTTTCTGCTTTCTCAAATAGGCAATGAAGCATTTAAATCAAAAAACTATCTACTTCATTATTTTGCTGAAGTGAACCGATTGCGTCTATATAGAATTATCAATCATCTCAATTCAATTTATGGATGTTACGATATGGAGCAGATTAATGCCTATGCTCCTAATAATGATACAGAGCACATCTTTGAGAAGTTGCCTATTACATTTCAAAAACAGTATGATTTTTTGAAAGATTTGCATTCCGTCAATCTTTTCTATAAAGAATCATATCAAGCATCTCTTGATGCTGAAAAACTGAGAAAAGCAATAGATTCACATTCGCTGGAATTTGGGTTAACAAGCGGTGAAAAAGTTACTTGCAGAATAAACGAATCTTTACATTTCTTCCTAGGAAACCATCTAATTGTGGATGAATTTGAGGAATATAAAAATACCATTAAGCAGTTGATGACCTTCCTTTTATATAAGTATTCTACTCAAACTGAAACTCTATTGCATAATCAGCTGTTTCCTCCAATTGGACAGGGACGCATTGCTTTTGATGATATAGACTTTTACTGTTTCCTTGAATTCTTCAAGGGTAAAGAACTCGTAGAAGCGTTTCAAAAATATCATATACAGACAATAGAATTTCGGAATGTGGAAGCTATTGAAAATGCCGTATTTAACCTTCTCGAATACTATGAAATAGCCATTGAAAAATCCTTAAACAATCTTGATGTCTTGTTTTTGCAAGGTCAAATCAAAACCTGTCTTACTTTGTTGCGATATATGGAGATATCCCAGCCCTTAGTAAACAGGCTTTGCGTTTTTATTCTAAAACATGAGTTCCGCGAGATTTTAATTGATGATAAGGTGCGTTTTTTAGATTCTCAGGTCAGTAAAAGGAAAAAACATAGCGGTATTACAGCTAAAGTTATCGAAGATAAACTACTTTACTACATTGATTCACACATTGCTGCCTTAAAAGAGAAAAAGAACTTTAACTTTTTTTCTGGTTCTAGTTCAATCAGTTATTATAATTTGGCCTATTATAGCACGGTTTCGGATTCCGCATGTCCGTCTAAAAAACTGTCTAGACGTATTACCCAAATCATTAAACTTGATTTACCTGAATTGATGCCCCACATAGTAGAATACTACTGGACATATATTTCTGCATATCAACAAAAGCGAGTCATCTCATGGATTCAACGAAAGCTGACTGAAAAGTTTCGATTCGACTTGTTCAAGATGTTGATTATGAGTGAGGCAAAGATAACTTCAAATACTATTCAGTTGTTAAAAGAGTATCTGGCTGCAACTTTAGAAAAGAATCTTAAAAAATCGGAAGATTCAGGCTTCGTGATGTATCCCCAAAGAGATCCTTTTGAAGAACTGAACCAAGTTGGATATTGGTGTTTCATAAAGGTTCTCCCCAAAAATTTTTCGGAATTTCTGGGGTATGCGGATTCCTTTGATTTTTATTACCTCTACCGAGAGTTTGACTTTCATAAGTTCCAACCAGCCTGGTTGTTGGGTCTTCGCCGACATGTATTAGATGAAATTTCAAAAGATGCAACTGTAAAAGAAAAAATTCGTTTATCAATTGCAGAAACATTGAATGAGGTTCAGGTAGAAGTACGTGATAGAGAGCAGCTACAAAATATCTTGACACATTACTTTTGTTAAGCGGATTGTGTGTAGTTTGAGAGTTCAGATACACCCACCAATTTGCCAAAAATATCTTTTTGGTCGTGCGTTCACAAAAAAGCCAGGAATCATGCGGGTTCCGGGCTTTTTCTTTTTCTCTTCTATCAGCTTTTTCGGGGCTTTCTATCATTTTTCTATCAGCCCTCCTGCACAGTAGGCTGATAGATAGCCCTCTCCATCGCCGCTGCCATATCTAGCTTGGAATTTTTATCGACGTGGGCGTAAAAATTCAGCGTGGTAGAGGCGCTGCCATGGCCCAGCCACTGCTGCACTTGGACGATGGAAAAGCCCATGTTCAGCAGGTTGCTGGCCGCACTGTGTCTCAAGTCATGCAGTCTGACGTTTGGCAGGCTGCTCTTTGCAATGACGTTGTGGAAAGTCCTGGTTAGGTAATTGGGCGAAACGACGTTTCCATCAGGCCAAGTGCAAACATAGTCGCTCTGTATGTACCCTTTGCCAAGGGCTGCTTGTAGGCGCTCCTGGTCGCGTTTCTGAGCCTTTAGGAGAGCGTATACGCTGTCTGTCATGGGCAGGGTGCGGTAGCTGCTGTTAGTCTTGGGCGTGTCTACATAATCGCCCTTAACGCCTTGTTGGAGCGTTTCTGTAACGGTTAGCGTTCGGTTTTCGAAGTCGATGTGCTCCCACTTTAGGCCCAGCACCTCGCTCCTGCGAAAGCCATATACGGCGCACAGGTTGACAGGCAATTCTACTGGATTCCCGATGAACAGGGACAGGAGGGTATCAATCTCTGCTGGGTTGAGGAAACTGGCATTGTAGCGCTCTATCTTGGGTTTTCTCGCCGCGCTGGCAGGATTGTACTGAATTAAGCTGTCATGTACCGCGTCGCTCAGTGCCTTGGAAATCACCTGATGATGGTGCCGGATAGACATTGCCGACAATGTTCCTTTGCCGTTTTGTCTGCTCCCTGGTTGTTGTTTGGCCTGATAGTAAGCGTCCAGGTCTGTGGGTTTCAGTTCTTGCAACAATACCGGGTGCTGCTTGAAATACGGCACGATGTGATTAGCAACCATTGCCTGATAGGTACGGTAGGTGTTGGGCTTGATGTTTGTTCCGGCGCACTTAATCCATTGCTCCAAGTAGCCGGCAAAGGTTAGCTGACTGTAGGGTACATTCTTGGCCTCCCACTCGTCTATCAGGGTGCGCAAAAACTTTTCGGCGTTGCGCTTGTTCCCTCTCAGCGGCAGGTCGGTAGAAAACCACTTTTGCTTACGCTTTCCGTTCTCATCATGGAGATTTAGCACGGCATAATATTTGCCGCCTTTCGTTGTTACAAAGCCTGTGATTGCCATTTTTCGCTCCTTTCGAGGCTTTCACACGCTTTACCCGATGGACTCATTATAACAGGTTTGGCGGCTTTGTTCAAGTCCAGGAAATCAACCACACTGGCTTTGGGGATGATATACTTTTTTCCTACTCGTATTGTGGCGATAGCTCCGCTTTTCAGCAGGCCGTATGCGGCGTTTCTGCCGATGTGGAGCATGGATTGCAGGTCGCTGACGGTTATCACATCCGAGTAACCGGAAAACATTGTGTTATTCATTCTGCAGCCTCCTTTCTATTTCTGCCACCAAGCCATCCAAAGCGGAGGTCACGGTGGCAGCTCTCTTTTTCACAAACGCAAACTGTTCTTCCGATATTTGCGGGAAAACTGCCGCACATTCCGGTTCACTATACCAGGCGAAGTCGCGGTGGAATCGGTCTATCAGGCCGTCCAGGGCAATCAAAAACATATCCGGAGTGCAGGTGCCGTCTTTGTCGGGATTTTTGAGGTCGGCAATGGATTCCTCCAAGGTCGCATAAACCTTGGTGCCCACAGAATAGGGCTTATATTCGTCCAACGAATTGATTTCGCCTGACACGAGTTGGGAAGCGGCGTCCTCCTGCTGCTCCGGTTCCAGCCGGGACAGCTTGAGGGCATTTGTCTTGTTGATTCTTATATCTGAACCGCGAATCATTTCTTTTGCTGCGGAGGTAAGGTTTTTGGCTGTCTGTATTTGGACTTCCACCGTTCTTGGCGATACCCCTAATTTTTCAGCAGTATCTTTCGCAAATGATCTCGTTTCTAAAACCGAAGAATTTTCGCTTTTAGAGGTTTGGCCGTTACGCATACCCTGTTTGGTTTCCGGGTGAAGAATTTCATATATCTCCTTGCGGCGCAGAAGCAGGTCTCCAAAGTCAATGATAGAAAGATTCTTGCGAACAAAATTCTCGTCGATTTCGGCAAACTCCGCCTGCAAGTCCTGCAAATCTGTTACGGTGCACTCTATCTCCGTCCAGCCCAGCAGCTTGGCAGCCTCCAGGCGGTGGCGGCCTGCTATTAAAGTGTGGTTTCGGCCGATGGTGATGGGGTTCAGCAGCCCTAGCTCAGCTATGCTATCAGCCAAATTTTTTATGTCCTCCGGCTCGGCTTCCCGCCTGCCGGGGTTCAGTTTGATTTCGCTAATGGGGATACGCATTGGCTTCCCTCCTTCCGGGTTATAGATGTAGCCCACAAGCCCATCCTGGCGGATGGCGCGGCGCAATAGCGTCCCCCTTTGACCCTGCGGTACGGGCAGCGCGGATACTCCCCAGCGCTTCGGATAGTGCCGGTATCGGTCAACAGGGCAGGGAGCGCTCGGAGCTTTATCGTCATAGCGTCTGCGCTGTACCGCTGGAGAGCGGTGCTTGTAAACTGCTATGAAATTTTCAAGGTTCATGCCGGACACTCTATCTGACAACATAATTCTAGTATAACCGCACGAGTTTTTTTAGGTTCTGGTAGCTCCGCTTCCCCCAATAATACCGGAGCTACCAGTTCCGGGTGTGCTGTTGCCCGGACGTGATAAGAACATTTTAACAGAAATCCTGTCCCCTGCAAACGCCCTTGTAGGGCGCATTTCGGCTGTTTTTATACCCCTCTTTGGGTGCTTACAAATGGAAATTTCTTTTGGATAAGAAAAAGTGCCGTATAAGGTTAGAGCAGCCATGGGTATACCATGACCGCTCTAACTTTGTACGGCGTTAGTTATACTCTAAATCCCTTGTACCTAATAAGGCAGGGAATTTGCAAAGCTGCAGACAGGATAACACCGGAACCCACAGAGACAGCAGCTCGTACTTGTCCTAATAAAACTAGAACTATATATAAAAGTACGAAAAAACCAGCCAACGTGATAGCTATCCTCTTGAAAAGTTTCTTTTCTGCAATGGTCAGCCTGCGGTTTTCGGAATCAACAGGACTTAGTTTTGAAATGAGGAAAAAGGATGCCAGGAGCATGATGAAATTCCAATGGAAGCATTGTGTATAGAGTGTGAATCGGATAGCAGCCAGAAAGGCTGTCAGCACTGCTGTAGATACTATCAGGCACGCTGCAGGAGATCGAAGATGAAATCCGCCGCAAAATTTCCGGATGAGCATAAAGGGCAGTATCATTAAGACACCCTCAAATACCATATGGAAGAAGCTGCCAACTATAAGCACCAATATCAGAGGGATGGAAGTAAATACAATGCTATAAATGCCATACTCGAATAAGCCCTTATCCTCTACAGAAATGGCTCCTGCATGCAGGAGCCATTTCGCAGCTTTTGACGAAAAAAACCTTATCATCTGATTTTGCTGAAACGCTTTAGCTCAGAAGGGGCCTTTGGCTGATAAACCATGCCGGAAGACGCTGTGTTGGCACTGACAAACAATACAGCAGAAATAAAAAATGCCACAAAAGCTGCCACCTTGGAAAAATATGTTTTAAATGTGTTCATTGATAAAACCTCCTTTTATTTTTGTAGATAGAGTATAGTACAAATCGTATTATTTTTCTATATCATTTGTGAAAGAGGTCAGTTTCAGTAAAAAAATGGAATAAAAGGATATATTACGACCAGAAAATCTGTTTTTTAACAGATTTTCTATTAGAAAAAAGTTTTTACAATTTTCTATTTAAAAAGAGATTATCTGTTTTTAAATAGTTAACACTCTATTTGTTAGGTGATATGATACACCTGTAAAATTCGGGTTACAGGGGGCTTACCATGGAGTTTGATAACAAAGAGTTTGGAAGAAGGGTTGCGGCAAGGCGGAAATCCCTCCATATCAAGCAGACAGAGCTTGCAGAAAAGATTGGTATCTCGAATAAGCATCTCTCAAACATTGAAAATGGCAGGATTGGAACTAGCATAGATGTGTTCATAAACATTTGCAACGAATTGAACGTCACGCCCGATTACTTGCTGGAGGGTGCTATGCATTCCATGAATGTGCCGCAAAACATAATTGACTCGCTGCGGCTGTGCGGAGCGGACGATATTGATCTTGTGGCAGATTTTGTCAGGCTGCTAGTGGAACGGCAGCGTTCCAAGGGCCGTATGACTTAATATGCTGCGAAGTGGAGGGGGAACGGGTTTATGCGGATTGTTTTTTGCGATGATGATAAAAGAATTTTAGCCCAGCTTGAGAAATTTTTACGGGAATTCTTTCAGACATATAAGCTGCCCCAGCCAGAATACGCTGCTTATACCTGCGGAGAGGATCTCCTTGCAGCGGAGCAGCGGCCTGAAATTGCTTTTTTGGATGTGGAGATGCAGGGCTTAAGCGGCATTCATGCAGGGGCAAGGCTTCAGCAAAGGAACCCTTATATTAAGATATTCATTTTGACATCCTATCCCGATTATCTGGACGAGGCCATGAAATTCCATGTTTTCCGTTACCTCTCCAAGCCTTTAGATAAGAACCGGCTGTTCAGAAACATGGCAGACGCTTTACACCAGCAGGCCGTGGACACAATGCCTGTTTCCATTGAAACAAAAAAGGAGGTTGTGCGGAAACGCGCTGATGAAGTAGTTATGATAGAATCCATATCGCGCAAGCTGCTTATCCATACAGCCGACAAGATGTATGAAAGCGTCCAGCCTATGAAATATTGGGAACACCTTTTGAAAATCGGATGCTTTTTCCGTACCCACCGGAGTTTTATTGTAAACCTGAAATATGTGTGCGCGTTCACGCGGGATACTGTTACACTTTCCGGCCCTGACAAAGCTACATACACCGCCTATCTGACACGCAGGAACTACCAGTCCTTTAAAAATGCCTATATGCTTTACTTGGAGGCGATGCGGTAATGGACAACAGTCTGGTTTCTTTTTGCGTGTATGCTGCAGAGGCCCTGACAGCATGGCAGTACCTGTCTGCACAGTTTTCATTAAAGAGAAAGCACTGGCAGGCAATAAGCGGGACTGCCCTAGCTTATGGCCTGGCATGGCTCCTCTTTTCATGCGAAACAGTATGGCGCAATACGCTGGTTTTTATTTTTGTAAATTTTCTGCTGGCAGCTTGTTTCTATGCATGCTCTTGGAAATCTGCGCTTTTTCACGCCCTTACCCTTACAGGACTCATGCTTGCGTCAGAGGTTGTTGTTGAGTTCCCTTTGGGCAAGCTTTTGGGCGGGTTTGAAAAATACAGGAGCAGCCTGCTTGTGTTTGCGGTGCTTTCGGCTTTCAGCAAGCTGTTATATTTCATTTTCACAAAAATATGCCTGCTTTTAATAGAGGGAAGGCAGGAAAAAGGCGCTGACAAAAACCCCGTTTCCTTGCTTTTTGGCTGTTTCTCCATGGCAAGTATAGCTGTTATCGTGGTTGAAATTTATACGGCCACTTTCGTGGCACTTCCAGCGGGAATAGAAAACGCCATGCTGGCCTGTTCTTTTCTGATTCTTTTTTCCAACATACTGGTTTTTGCGGGGCACCAATATAATCAGAAGCTAAGCCGCCAGTATTTTGACTTAGAGCTGGTGCTGCAAAAAGAGCAGGCAGAGGCAAATTATTTCCAGGCATTACAGGAACAGTATGAGCGCCAAAGGATACTCATCCACGATATGCGGCGCCATCTTTCTGCAATCAAGGAATTGGCCTACGAAGGCCATGACGCATCCGTTATAGAATATGTGGAGGAACTGGAGGCTACCCCAGCCCTGCAAAGCAGAATCCGTTATTGTGGTAATCCCATGTTGAATGCGGTACTGTCCCGCTATGACGAAATTTGCAGGGAAAAGGCTGTTAGTTTTTTTGTGGATATACGGGATGTTCCCATGGAGTTTCTTTCTCCCAGTGATATTACAGCCTTGTTTGGAAACCTGCTGGAGAATGCGGTTGAAGCGGCCCAGGGGGAGGAAAGGGCATATCTGGAGCTTTCCGTAGGAGCAAGTCCCCATAATGGCTTCTTCATTTCCCTGATAAATTCCTGCCGGGTTCCGCCCAGGATAGACGGCAAGGGAATTTTTTTGACCCGGAAGCCAGGAGCAGATCACCATGGCATTGGGTTGAAAAGCATAGCCCAGACGATCCGGAAATACAATGGGACTATACAGCAATACTACGATGGGGCGGCAAGGCTATTTCACACATCCATACTGTTGTAAAATTTAATACTTTCCATAAAAAGAATCCCAGCTACAGGCATTTTGCTTGTGGCTGGGCTTTTTTCTTATACAGTAGGTATATTAGCACGGGAATATACCGGACAGCGGTATACGGAGCAGATCCAAAATATAGACTTTTTCTACCATTCGCACATGGCGGGTTGTAATCTAAAAATAAAGTGCTTATCATGATAGAGTATCGAGTTTTGTCAAAAAGGAGCAGACATACATGAAAAAGTGGTTTCCCATTTTGCTGTCTATCGTGATATTTGTACAGGTACCCGGAGGAATACCTGCACGGGCCGCTTCTGCCGGCAGCTCTCCCCGGACGGCTTATGCAAAACAGTTTGTGGAAAAATGCGAAGGACAGGCCTGGTTCATGGAAGCCATTGAGAAAATCTTGAATGAAAACCAAAGAACCCTGGATTCTATTGCCTCCAGCCAGGATTTGGACATAGTAAAAAGCATTGGCCTAAAGGGGCATAACGTCTCCGGGCACATCCCCGCGGCTGTGGGGGAACTGAAAGAACTGCAATATTTGTTCTTGTCGGGGAATAAACTTAGCGGCACCATTCCAGAGCCTTTATATACGCTTCCAAAGCTGCAAAACCTAGACTTGTCCAACAACCAATATACTGGCTCAATCCCATCCCGGCTTGGTTCCATGAAATCCCTAACCCATCTCAACTTACGGGGAAACCAATATACAGGAGGTATTCCCACGACCATACTGGAAAATGGACAGCTTCAGTTTTTGGATGTCTCCAGCAACAAGCTAAGTGGCAAGCTGCCGGAAAATTTTACGCAGATGGCAGGCCTGCAATACCTCGCCCTTTCAGATAACCCTTGGGAAGCAGGCCCGCTGCCGGATCTGTCTTCCTTGTCGGGATTAAAGGTTCTTTCTGCGTGGAACTGCCGGTTTGAAGGCCTTCTCCCTGATAGCTTATATAGTTTGACTGAACTGCAGGTTTTGGATCTTGATAGCAACGCCCTCTCCGGCGAAATCAAAGAGGCCATAGGGGATCTTGCCAATTTACAGCAAATATCCCTTGCAAACAATCGGTTCCGAGGCATATTGCCGCAAACCATGGATTCCCTTGCAAAACTGGAAACGCTGGACATTTCAAATAATTTGCTGCGGGGCGTTCTTCCGGAATCCTATAGTGATATTACAGTATATGCACAAAACAATTATATGACGGGTACTGTGCTTAAAGAGTGTCCTTACAACGCGGGGAATTTTGCGGATGGCGCAACTAACGCCCAGTACCAGCTTACCGCGACCCAAACGGGGATCAAGCTGAGCCAGACGGAAGCAGTAGATCTTTATGCCCTGCTTCAAAACCGCGCTTTACTGGGTGGAGGGGCAAAACCTATTTTGCAGCCTAATGAATATGAAGTTGAATATGACGCTAGCAAATTTGAAGTCATAAGAGATTATCTGGGGATTTATGTCAGGGCGCTGGCGGAAGTCCCGGCCTCGGAAGAGGAGTTCATCCGTATCCGCATAGGGGACAATAGCGGATCTGTCTGTTCCACGGTGGATTTTCATGTGGCAACTGATTTAAAACCAGAAAATACTGAAAATACAGGCAGCCCGTCTGGAGGCGGTTCCAGCGGAGGATCTTCCGGCGGCGGACAGGGAGGAACAGGTGTCAGCCATTCCCTATACATAAACGGCTTCCCAGACGGTGCCTTTCAACCGGAGGCCAATGTCACCAGAGAGCAGGTGGCAAAGCTGCTGGTTGACGCTCTTGGAGACAAGCCTCATACAACTTTGGGAAGCACTTACATAGATGTAGAGCGCGGCCGCTGGTCTGCTGCCTGGATAGAAACCGCCACGCAAAACGGTTATATGCAGGGGTATGGGGATGGACGCTTTGGCCCCAGCGCGCCTATTACGCGGGCGGAGATGGCTACGGCCCTGGTGCGGATTGCTGAAAAGCGTGGAAAAGCTGTAAATGGAATGGAGAAAAACTTTCCGGATGTGAAAGCAGACAAATGGTATGCGCAGCCTATTAAAAAGGCCGTGGAGTATGGGCTGGTTTCCGGCTATCCAGACGGCACATTTGGGCCTGAAAAAAATCTTACCCGCGCTGAAGCCGTATCCATGATCAACCGGATGCTGGGCCGTGATTACAAGACAGCGGCAGAGCTTCACGGGGAAAAATGCCCTTTTCCCGATGTTTCAAAAAACTATTGGGCTTATGGCGACATCATGGAGGCTGCTCTCACCCATTACCATTGATTGGGGGAACGTTGAATGAAACGAAGACTATACACACGGCTCCTTGCTGTGCTGCTGGCTGTTTGTATCTTTGCGGGGATATTTCCGGAGATACCCGTCCGGGCTGCGGAAATGCAGGGCGGAACCTTTGATCCCCGTACAGGGAGCATGACACTGGAATTTGGATATCAGTCCACACAGTATGTAAACATTAACGTTTATGTCCGGTCTGCAAATTCACAGGATGGCAGCGGGAAAATTGCAAAGGGTTCTATTGCAAAAGGCGTCCTCCTTTCCGGTGTCTCTGATGTAGCCTGCTTTACCGCTACAGAAAACACGGAAGAGCCTTACGAAGTTGAAAAGTTTGAAGATCCCAGCTTTAAAGGTGTTTCTGAGGATGGCATCTACAAAATGACGCAAAATTCCCAGGGCGAACCCATTGAGCCTGTAGATATGATGGCCCACACCCTTACATGGGATGGGACGATTAACGGCCTGCCCATTATCGGCCCGAATCTGAACGAGGACATGTTTATCTTGACGATAGAGATAGAGCCTTTGGGGCGTCCGGAATGGAATGTCATAGAAAAAGACGAAGAAGGCAAGATTACAGGTGGTAAAGACTACTCCTGGACGCATGATAAAGAAAGCAAAAAATATGCCATTTCCACAGATGTCTTAGTAGACTACCGCAACTATGCAGAGGGCGAAGAGGGCAAGACGCGCTTTATTATGTTAAAAGGCGGTTTGTCAGATAAAATGACTACTGAACTTTACGAGGCCTTCCTAAGCGGGAGCATGACATGCTCTTATCTGACAAACCATCCCGATGTAGCCAGTCTTGTAATGGATCACAGCAACCTGGATCCAGTAGACATGATTACTGGAAATTATCAGTTTACCTACACGGATTTAAAACTGGAGAGCGCCATCCCCCTTTCCTTCACCCGTGCGTACAACTCCCGGTATGATGCAGGCAGTTTGGGAAAGGGTTTTACCCATAGTTATGAATACTCTCTGGAGGATGACAGGGGCATTATCAGCGTAACCATGCCTGGCGGCGAGGCCCAGGTGTTCCTGCGGCTGGGAGGCGGATACGGGCAGGACTATGACTCCTTGCAGGACAGCGACTTCACTCTGGAGGATACAGCCAGCGGATATATCATGCGGCATAAGGATGGGGCATCTTTTGCTTTTACTCCTGGCGGACAGCTCACCTCTGTGACAAACCCTGACGGTGTCCTAATAGCGGAACTTTCCTATAACGGGGACGAGCTTTCCCACATTGATGGTATAGCAGGATCCTATTATCTGGAGTGGAATGATGGGCATATCATGGGGATAACGGACAGCGCAGGCCGTTCTGTCAAATATGGGTATTCCGGTGAAAACCTTACATCCGTTACAAATCCTGACGGGGATACGCTTCACTATACCTATGATGGTAATGGGTATCTGGCATCAGTCTCAGACTTTTCAGGAGATGTGTATGTCAGCAACGCCTATGACGATTTGGGCCGTGTAACAGAGCAGCATTTCTGGAACGCAGATCAGGAAATGGTTTCCACTATCAGCTATGACGATGAGAATAAAACCAACACCTGCGTAGATTTTAACGGGCGGACTGTCAAATATATCTATGATTCCCACCGGAATATTGTAAAAATTGAGGATAGCAGCGGCGCGTCTTCTAACAGCTACAGCAATGATATCGCTGATTCCTTTACAGATAAGCATGGAAATGCCCTTCGCTATGATGTGGACAGCAATGGCAACATTACTGGCATACATTATCAGGACGGAACGGCCAGCACCCTTTCCTATGACGGGGCAGGGAATATTACTGCGGTTACGGATGCTGAGGGCGGCACAGAGAGCTTTACATATTCCGGATCCAGCGTTACCTCTTACCAAGACAAAAACGGGAATACCACACAATATGCCTATAATTCCTTGGGGCTTGTCAGTGAAGTTACGGATGCCTTGGGAGGTGTAACCTCCTATGACTATGATTCCACTGGCAGGCTGGACTCTGTCACAAATGCCGCTGGAGAAACTACCCGTTACCGCTATGACGGGGCAGGCCGTGTGGCAGAAGTTACAGATCCCATGGGAGGCACAACGAGCTATTCTTATTCAGATGCAGGCAAACTGCTGGAAACAGTAGATGCCCTGGGAAATTCCACTACATATGAATATAACGCAAACGGGTTTATCACCTGCACTACAGACGCCCTTGGCAATTCTGCGTCTACAGAATATGGCACAAACGGCCAGCCCCTGTCTGAAACCGATGCACGTGGCAATACCACTTACTACAGTTATAACGGGCAGGGAAAAATTTCAACTGTCACTGACCCTATGGGGAACATTACCTCCTATGCTTATGACCAAGAAGGGCGCCTCATCAAGGCAGTAGATGGAGATGGGCATGAGACTGCGTATACCTATGATGCACTAGGGCAGGTTACCAGTGTAACAGACGGACTGGGAAACACCACCTCTTATGAATATGACCCCATGGGCCGCATGACAAGTGTGATTGCCGCAAATGGGGCCAGCACCCGCTATGCCTATGACAGGATAGGACGCACTGTACAGGTAACAGATGGGGAAGGCGGTATAACATCCTATGCTTATGATGGGAATGGGAATACGCTCTCTGTTACAGATGCGGAGGGGATAACTCTGCATAGCGCCTACGATGGGTTGAACCGGCTGGTTTCTAAAACGGACGGCGAAGGGAATGCCACAGCATATGCATATGACAAAGTGGGCAGGCTCTTAACGGAGACGGATCCGCTGGGCGGGGAGACGCTCTATACATACGATAAAAACGGAAACCTGCTTTCTAGGACTGACCCTGCCGGGAACAGGACAGAATATACATATGATGCCTTAAACCGGGTTGTTACTACAAAGGATGCTCTGGGAGGCATAACCACCAACACCTATGATTCGGTTTCCAACTTAATCTCTGTAGAGGATCCCTTGGGGAACACTACCTATAGCACCTACTATGAAGACGGCAGGCTGAAAATGACAACAGATCCCTTGGGCAACAAAACAGCCTATACTTACAGTGCCAATGGGCAGCTTGAAACCCTGACGCAGGCAGACGGCGGGGTGGTACAGTATGAGTATACTGCCGCTGGAAACATTTCTAAAATTACGGATCCTCTGGGCAACGTGACATTATATGAATATAACGCCAACGGACAGAGGAGCAAGACGGTAGATGCGGCGGGAAACGCTACAGAATACCACTATGACAGTGTGGGCAATCTTACGGAGACATATGTCAATGGCACCGTCCAGTCTGCCAGTACCTATGACAAACTGAACCGGATGGTGTCCATGACAGACAGCAATGGCAATACCTCTTATACGGCATACGATAAAGTCGGGAATACTATTTCCGTAACGGATCGGAATGGCAATACGGCATATTACATCTATAATAAAAATTACCAGCCAACTCAGTTTACAGATGCGGGCGGCGGGGTTTCCTCCTTTACCTATGATGCCGGAGGCCGTACTTTGCAGGCTGTTGATGCCGAGGGGAATGGAGAAACATACACTTATGACGCTGTGGGGCGCATACTTTCCAAAACAGATGCGCTGGGCGGCGTGACGTCCTATACCTATGACGGCATGGGCAATATCCTTACAGAGACAGATGCCCTGGGCGCTGTTACCACTTACACATACGACAAGAAGGGGAATCTGCTTACTACTACAGATGACGCAGGGAATACAGCCTCGAATACCTATGACGCTAACGGGAATCTGGCAAAAGAATTGAACCGGGAAAATGAATATGCTCTATATACCTATGACAACATGGGGCGCCTACTCAAGGAAGTTAACCCCCTTAATCACGGGGAAAGCTATACCTATGACAAAGCGGGCAACGTCCTCACCTACACGGACGGGAATAAGCATACCACCCGGTACACTTATAACAGCCTGAACCAGTTGATTTCTGAGTGTTCTCCAGAAGGAAGCATCTGCGAATACGCATATGATGTGTATGGGAACCTCGTTTCCCGAACCTATGACGCAGGCGGGGATACCCGTGCCACCACATCTTATGAATTCGATGGGGAAGGGAATTTGATTAAAGAAACCGCCCCGCTAGGCAGCACAGTAAGATATGAACTGGACGGCGAAGGGAATATTCTGAAGTCGGTTGATGAGAACGGCCAGACCACAAATTTCACCTATGATCCCATGGGTAACAATACTGGTTTTACAGATGGGGACGGTACAACATCCTATACCTATGATAAGGTGGGAAACATTACCAGCGCTACCGGCCCTGCTGGCACGGTTTCTTTTGCCTATGACGCTCTCTACCGTACCACAAAAGCGACAAATGAAGATGGCGGCATAACGACCTATACCTATGACGCTGTTGGCAACCGCACGGGCATTACCTATCCGGACGGGAAAAGTGTAACCTATACCTATGACAGCGTGGGCAACAACACAGCCATAACCGACCATGACGGCAGCGTCACCCGGTACAGCTATGACAGCGAAGGACGCAAAAAGAAGGAGGCCCATCCAGACGGCTCCACCACGGAGTATGACTACAATAATGCCGGGCAGATATCCCAGCAGAAGGAGGTTTCCAAAGATAACAGCACCATCCGGGAAATCCTGTACGGATATGATGATGCAGGAAACCTGCGGTCTGAAGAACGCAGCAAAATAGGCGTGGACAAAGAAGATCAAAACCTGCGCTATTACTATGACGGTGACAACCAGCTTGTGAAGTCCGTAATAGAGGGTAAAGCGACCCAATACGCTTATGACGCGGCGGGAAATATGGTTGCAGACGGAGAAAACACTTATACATATAATAAGCAGAACCAACTATTGACAAAAGCAGGCGAAGATGGTACAACAAAATACAGCTATGACGCGGCAGGGAACTTAATCAAAAAGGAAGGGCCGGAGGGCAGCACGGCATACAGCTATAACAGCCAGGGCAAGCTGGTGCGGGGCGAGAACAGTGACGGCAGCTATTCCGAATACACCTATAACGCTATGGGAGTCCGCATTGGGAACACCCAGTACCGCCGCAACAAAAACGCTGCCCATGCCAACGCGGAGCCTGACCATGGCAGCAGCCACATCAAAAACTACCTGCCCGCCCTCAGCGATGAAAGGGCAGACTGGCAGCCCACTTGGGAAAGCGAGGTGGGAAGCGTCCACCAAAACGACTTTGAGACAGTGACCACACACTACACGGTGGACTATCTCTCTGAGAAAAACAACGACCTGCTGGCAGAGGTAGACGGGGCGTACACGGCCCGGTATGTGTACACTACAGATGAACTGCGGGTAAGCGCGGAGTTTACCTATGCGGAGGGCACGGAGAGGGGCAAGGCCAGTGCTGCTGGGGAGTACGGCGAGAACCCTGCCAGCGATTTCTCTGCCAGGGATATCTCCAAGGTGTGGTACCGCACCAACATCACCGGCAGCAACCTATATGTGGTGGATGAAACCGGGGAAACCGTATCCCACGTCATATACGACATATGGGGCGAGTGCCTGACGGAAACAGGCATAGACATAAACTTTACCGGGCTGGAGGGCATCAGCAGTTTTACAAACTATGGCTGGGATGAAACTTTAAAGCTTTATTTCTCCCAGAACCGTTTCTATGACCCCGCCCTGCACAGGTTCATCCAAACCGATATCACGGAAGACGGCTCCAACTGGTATATTTATACAGAGAATAACCCCCTGCTGCGCATAGATCCCGACGGTTTTGCATATAAGAACGCCACAGGCGGATACTCTTCCAAGGCAAAAACCTCTCTCTCCGCTGGCCTAAAGAAGATAACCAGCATAGCCAAAAAGGCAGTTGTTCCGGCAAAGCCCAAGGCCAGTACAGCGGCCAAGCCGGCTGTGAAGAAGCCTGCCGTTACAAAAGCAGTGAACAGTGTGGCGAAAGGCATTGCCAAGGTGCCTGCGGTAACAAAGCCTGCTGTGCGGACGGTAGCAAAGAGCATTGCGGCAGGGGCGGTGGCAAGCATCATCACGGCGAAGCAGACCACGCCCATTGTCAACCTGAAAGCGCAGAATGAGGCGGTTAAGGCGGCAGAAGCAGCCAAACAGGCCGCTGCGATTGCGAAGGCGGCAGAATTTGCTAAAAAGAAAGCGGAATCTCAAAATGCATTACAATCTTATTTAGAGCGAGTTAAATGTAAGGTTATAGAGGGCACAATATCTGCAGTTGCACATAGACCTAATCCATTTGTGGGATTAGGATTAAATACGGAACTGCAGAAAAAACTATATGAATTTCCTCTTTGGGGTGATGATTGGTGGCTGTCTCTCTTGCCAATAAAAGCAACCGGAGGAGTATATACATCTGCAAGTGCAACTCTTTTGGGAAGCACTTCTAAAGCTGTTTCAATATATGGCAACTACCGACCTGACAATATAATATCATCAGGCCTTGGAATGAACATTGCTGGAGGTGTGATAAGTGCCAGTCTAGCGATTGATGATACGCGGATCACTCTGTCACAAAAATATGAGGATTCAATTTCAACTTCTGGCAGCCTCAAAGTCAATTTGACAAAAGCTGAGGCTGGGATTGAATTTTCCCAAACTTTTCATGGAAAAGATGGTATTGATATTGTAAATTATCAATATTATACAGTGAATAAAAATTTCCTTCTCTTGGCGGGAGGGTGGATTGGAGCTTCATCATTTATAGGGAATCTGATAGGAAATTTTGTTCCAACTTAAGGAGGATTCTTTAATGCGAAATTTTATTCAGGTAGCGATATTCATTTTTTCTTTCTGCCTTGCTTTCCTGCTTTTTCAATGGAAAGTAGAAAAGCTACGTATATCCTTGAAATTTATAATTTCTATATGTTTGGCGTGGATAGTCACATTTGCAGCCTCTTTTTTCGCTGTAGACAGTTTTTTTCTCGAATTTGATACGCCACAGGAAGCTTTCCATTATTTGGAGCAAGGGGATGTGAAAGGAATTGCATACGGGGAACATTCATGCTTCATACAGTTTACGAATCGTGATGGAGTATGGAGCAATCGAGTGATTCCATGGACTGATGGGAAATATCATATTCCTACAAATAAAAGCACATCAAGAGTAGTTTATCAACATTTTATTGCCAATGGAGACTTCCACGTAACGCAAGTAGAAAACACGCATGACAGTTATATTTGGGGTGTAGTGCTTCTCTCAACGGACGGTTTTCCTGTTATAACAGATAGTGTTGGAAGTACTATAAGCTGTGCTGAAAATGGCATAGTCGGATTTAATGGTCAGATCGCTTATATGTACTGGGCTTATGTAGAGGATTTTGGAGATAACTATGAAATAACGGTGAATGGAGAAACAACGGCTATTGATTTTAAGGGGTGGTGAATTAGATATAACTGTAAAGGCATGCCGGTAAATCCCTTTCTGTTTCAAAAGAAGAGGGATATCTCGCAAAGATATGAACGGCTATGAGGATACAATTATATTGGAATGTCCTATTTTCTCCTAATTGATAAGGGGGCTTTCTAGATGCTTCACTTAACTATCAGGGTGCTGGTTTGTTTTATCGTGTTTTTCATCTTTGCCTACAAAATCAATACCAGCAAGTTACGGCACAGACGAAGGTGGCTTGCGCTGACAGGCATCGGTGCTATTCTCCTTTATGCACTCATTTATTTTATTCCTGTAGAAAACCTTTTCATAACATTTGATACCCCGGAAGACGCATACTTTTACACGCATCAAACGGAAAAGGTGGAAGATGTTGTATATGGCCAGGACTCATGTCTCATTGTTGGAGAGGATAGCTATGGTTTCATATCCAAAAAAGGGGATGGGTACAAACTGAGCAGTTTTTTAACTTTTCCCCAAGATATTGTTTTTGAGAAAACAAATAAAGGTTTTATGCATGTTTATAAAGTAACCGGAACAAACGATTGCTATTTATGGGGAACTATGTTAGCAAGTGCTGCAATTGTAGAAGTTTCAGATGAAAAGGATTCGGAAATCAAAGTCCTGCCTGACCAGGATAGAAATGAACCTCATCCTGTGTTCGTATATGGTGTACTTCGGCACTTTGAAAAAGGTGATGCCATTTATTTGTCCGGTGTTTACGAAGATATAAAAATAGTTTTGTCTTAAATTTGCGTAAAGGAACAACAGCTATTGATTTTGAAGAGGAGGGGTGGGCTTTCTAAAAGCAAAGTGCATGGATGCAGAAATGTTGCATGTTTATAAAAAGGATGTGGATTTTACTATGGAGTTTTTGAATAAGGTTTGGGAAGCCTGTTCGAACCAAGGACATGCTACAATTATTGGCGCTATAATAACTGCTAGCGGTGCTATAGTAGCTGCCATAATAGCTGCTATCTGTAGTAAACATAAAAAGGAAAAGGAGGGAGTTATACCCATCCCGCCAGAGGTGGAGCCTCTGGCGGGATTAAAAGTGGATAGTGCAGGACTAAAGGATATTGGCCAAGAGAAGTTTAATAATAAAAAGTATGTAGAAGCTCTCGCAACGAGAATGGAGCTTTTGAAAAACAGAGACAGCCAGTTAGATGTTTTTTATGAGGAGGACAAGCATGATTGACATCATTCCAGATGAATTTAAAAAAGGATTATATTACGGGAATATATTTGACCACATCATTTTGCCAGAACGATATGCATCCCGGATTGTGGCACATGTGGTATCGAATTATCTTCCCAACAACCACTATTATACACCTCCACTGTATCTGGCAATTAAAGGTAAACCTGGAGAAGGAAAAACTTTACAGGCCCTGGCAGCATGCACCCAGCGAGGCATAATGGTAAAATACCTGTCTGCATCTGAACTTTCCGGTGAGATGGAAGCGGCGTCCCGTGACACCATAAAGGCCCTCTATACGCAAGCACAGCGCTTACAGGGAATGGGGTATTGCATCTGCATTTTGTTAGATGATTTCCATCTAGGAAATTCCAACATCCACAGCAATACCAGCCATACAGTAAATGCAGAGTTGCTGATAGGCTACATGATGAACCTTGCTGAGTCATCCAGCCAAAACCGTGTTCCCATTCTTCTGACTGGAAATGATTTTAGCAATACATATGATGCCCTGTTACGGGACGGAAGGGCCGATATTTTTGAATGGTCACCTTCTGAAAGTGAGAAACTCCGGGTTGTACAGTCGATTTTGCAACCCTTTGTTGAGAAACGGGAGATACCAAAGCTGAAAAAATTTATAGGGCAATATTCAGATAGGAGTGTCGCATTTTTTGCTCAAATCAGATCAGATCTTCGAAATAAAGTTATCTATAAAGCGCTGGAACATGCTGGGAGAATTGATCGGAACTCCCTGCAGGAAATCAGCAAAGCAGTTGCGCAGAATCTAGTACGGGTTAACGTATCAACTCTGCATATTCTGGCAGAAGAACGGCTGGATAACCGCAGGAAAGGAGGAGTACTCGTTGGAAGTTCACAACAAAAACCAAGTGCGGATTGATACGCGGCTTAATGTACTTGTCACGGCTGTGGGTGAATACGCCAAGGCCTTTGGCGCAGATGATGATTGCCTAAATTCTATCAAAAAAGGAATCCATGAGCGGCAAATTATAGAGCAAGTAGAGTTGCGGTATTATTCTAAGACAAAATTTGTAGGGAAAATTACCATGAAAATAGACTGGAGCCTTCATCAGGTTTTAGTAAACAGTGAAAAGGGAAATATATTCCGGCTTTCTGCTGATAAATCGGTTTTAGAGCAATTGGATGCGGCTTCACAGGAAATCATTAAGCATGTCAATCGGCTTAAGAAAGAGTGTGCCGTAACAAAAGTGGATGTTACTTACAGATACCGCTCAGAATATAGAGACGATCCACAAAAACACGATGAAGCTAGAAAGTTTTTAGGACATGTACCAGCAGATATCTCTAAGGAGGTGTCAACAGATCAGTTCAAAACCTGTATTCGGTTCGTTATGGATAAGCTAAAAGAACTGGAACTCACAGTGGAAAATTAGCCTGTTGAAGGAACCGCATACAGTTGCGTCTCCATATACTGTATATAGAGTATATGATTAAAGGAAAGAAAAATAAATATGAATATAAATGCAAACTTTTGCGTTTAAACCTAAAATATCTATGCCCTGACCATCGGCAGGCTGGCAGACACCTCTGCGGAGAGCGCCCTCTGTTTCCGGCCACTGGAACCGAAGCTGGAAGCGGGGCTTTGCCTGGTGTGGAAAAAGTATCAGGTGTTCTCGGAAGCGGCGGAGGTGTTTTGGGATAAGCTATGGGTGGCTTTCTAGTTTTTTGCGTCTGTTGACCCTACTACGGCTTTTTCGATGCGCCGCAGGCTGTCGCGCAGATGAATCACATTCTCATAGTAGCCGGCCTCATCAACAAGCCCGGTAGCGTTTGCCATAAAAGCCAACTGATTCATATTGTTGCCAATCTCTTTCAGCTCGCGAGTCATGGCAAAATAATCAGCAGGCGGGGTCTCTCGTGGTTTATAATCGTGAATCAACAACCGTATGTAGCCGGACATGGTCAGTCCGCACTTGTGTGCTTTTCGGGTAAGCAGTTTGTAGTCCTGCTCAGTCATTCTCATATCAAACTTTCTTTTCCTATTCAAAAAATCATCCTTTCATTTCTGATTTCAGGGGTCGCAGGGGATTTCCCCCTGTCCAGGCGTTTGTCTGCACACTTGTCCGCACAAGGGTCTGCACAAATGCGATGCTGGCATATGCTCTGAACGCCGTTTTTTCGTCGTTCAGAATTTTTGGCCCTTCGGGCCTATTTTCTTCGCAAACTGCTCTAAATTGACGTCAATATTCATGCTGAACGCACAAAAATTGCGGACATAAATGAGAGATTTCTCCTTTGGATAGCAGTTTTTTGTTGCTCAAACTTTTGTGATTTTTGGATTTTTCCACCGTCCTCCAAGCGGCATTTATCGGTTTTTTTTCATGATTTTCAAAATTTTTTCGCTTGTGCCAGTGTCTGGATAGCGGTGACTTCAAGCTTTCTAGAGTGATTTTGCATTCATTTTTCGGCGTACCATATTGATTTTCCGTGGTAAAATTCTTCTCAAACCTTCAAGGATTTGCACGGCAAATTGCCTGTGTTGGAGTGCTGCACGAAGCTGGTGCCTTAAACAAAAGTGTTAGCAGATACCTGTGTGGATTGTGTACAGGCCCGGCCCTTCCAAGGCTGTCGAGCGCGTAGGAAACGTGTTCACAGGTCAAAGAATACATGTGTTTTCGCACAAATTCAATCGGGAATACTATCTTGCCTATCCTTATTTTTGGATCATCCCAGCAGAGTGTTTCTGTGATAATCTCTACAATTTCATTCGCTAAATCTTTGCCGTAATTCTCACAAAGCACCGTGTATTCGATTTGTGAACGTACTTCTTCCTGCAACTCATCAACATCGTCCTCCTATATTTCCTTACCTTCACTCTCCCCATCTTCTGGAAGGTAGGAAGGAAGAAGTTCTTTATTCTCAAGTTCTTTATTCTCAAGTTCTATAGATGAAAAATTTTTAACGTCCAGAAGTTCAGTTTCTTGACTACTGGAAATCAAATCTTCTGACTTTCAGACGTTAACTCCCAGCGGCCTTTGACCGTCAGAATCCCCGGAAGTGAAATCTTTTATGTAAATTCTCGTTGGTTTTCCCTGGCCTTGGTGTACTTTTTTAATCAGCCCAATATCAGCTAATTGTTTCGTGAATTTGATTACCGTTGGGTGTGAACGCTGTAGGTCTTTTTCCATCTGTTCGACTGTGTAAATGATGAAAAGATTGCCGTTTTCATCGGTAAATTTATCCTCATTCTGAGCGGATAAGCCAACTCTTTCAAGCATTTTTGCGAACAGGATAATTGCTCCATAGTCAAGCCCGGAGAAAACCGGATTCTCCAAAAGTTCTTTTGGCACAGACAGATAGCGGTAGCCTTTAGTGGGCTGGGGACGCATATATTCCAGTTCAAATTTGCCCATGAGATCATCTCCTTTATGGATAAAAATTGCATAAAAAAGCCCTGATAATGGCTGTTATCAGGGCATGTACAATATCTAATTATTAAAATCAGGTAAAAGCGTGTTGGAAGCCTTCTATCAAGTTTTTTGTTTTTATCTATCAATTTTTCTATCAGATGTGCAGGAAATTTGCAGATTCAGAACGGCAGTTGGAATTGAAAAGTGCCAAAAGCCCAGGTTTTAAGCCATTTTCCAGTATTTCATAACAGTTGGTAAAACTCCTTGAAATGAGATAAAATTATTATTACCGTTCTCCAAATGTTATGTCTCGGGGATTACCCCGACTCCTTGGATACAGGGCATTTTGACCTTGAAACTTTTCTCACAGAAAAAACAGCGCCTTGCTTATTGGATGAACCCGCCCTTGCTCAAGTTGCTGCCCCTTACCGTATTAGCAATCTGCGCTTCTGTCCACCGGAGCTTGTCAGACAGATAAGGGAGACATTTATGGCAACAGGGCAGGCGCCGTTTTTCTGTGACTTCGGGAAACCGTTTCCCGAAAGCATCACTTAGTTAGTTTTTGCCTAAAACCCAGGTGAAGATTATAATAAAAATATAGAGCTTGTAGAGCAACATAGCGGCTTTTGTTTTTATCCTTTTGAGTTGGGGGCAGCTACATGAAAATCGTAAGCTGGAACGTCAACGGTCTGCTG
>Ga0224740_10037_pt1 | contig 27787 bp, 24 predicted proteins | sample LIM_E_Water_Bulk_FD_161634 | JGI IMG/M metagenome (GOLD analysis project Ga0224740, IMG submission 161634) | Enriched cells from gastrointestinal tract of the lab mouse from Pacific Northwest National Laboratory (PNNL), Richland, Washington... | ecosystem: Host-associated > Mammals > Digestive...
TACTTTATTGTATATCCTTTTCCGTGAAAATAAAAGCTGTTTTTTATATTTCTTGCTTATCAAAGCGGAACTTAAACAGGGCTGCAACAAGCCGCTGTTTTATGCTGTCCTCCATATCCCTGTCGATATGCCCGTTTTCAATGGCGGCGATTCGGATTCGCTTGCTGTAATGCCCGAAAACGTAAAGGAAAATGATTTCCCGGTTCTTCTCCGGCAGGGATAGCAGGGCGGCGGCAGGCTCCCCATTGGTGAGGATAACTGTCTGACCGCATACCGTAATAGGGTATTCTTCATAGGGTGCTTCAAACTATTCGTCTATTGTGCCTAAAGGGTAAAACTTTTCTTCTGTGAGGTATTCAAGGGATATTTCTTTTTGCCGTCGCCTGTTCTTGTCACGCCATGCGGTGATATCTGCGTGACGGATAACGACTTTGCAAAAGCCATTGAAAGTATACATGATGTGTTCTTTATACGCTTCTGTACAAGGCGTAGATGATTCCCCCTTTCTCCCACATGGGGCGTTGCATGGTTTACAGTTGATTCAATTTCTTTACCTACTCCTTTCTAATTAGGTTCAAAGCCTATGTATAACTTGTGTTGCTATGCTGTTAAATATAACACATATATCTTGACACCTTTTGTCAAGGTTTATTTTTCTTATAAATTTCCTGTGCCTGTGCAGCCAGAACCGCTTTCAAATATGCCGGCTCAATGATTTCAACCTGTGCCCCGAATGATAGCAGATAACCGATAAGCCATTTATCAACAGGCATTTCGGCACAGGTAATCAAATCACCGTTTTTTTGATATTCAATCTGTGTTTCATCAAATTCATCATAAACACGATATGCAATTTCTTTTGTAAATCATTGTTTTGCTCCGGGTACGGTCTTGGGATAAATGTATTCTCCGATATTTCCAACTCTAATATCCGGTTCAGTTTGAATATCCGAAAATCCTGCTGTTTCATGCAAAACGCTTTCAAATACCATTCTTTTGACTTGTAAGATAGTTTTAATGGCTGAATGATTCGTGTGCTTCTTTCGCTCTTGGTGTTTTCATAAACTATCTTTATTTCTTTGCACTGAATTACTGCTGTTTTTAATATTTCAAATTTTGAGTTATCAAAAGCACATTTTCCCCACCGTGAAAAATCTACTTCAAGTCAATTTCTTGTATTTACGTTGAAAAGTGCTGATAGCTTTGTTAGGATACATTCTATTTATTTTCATAATAAAAAGAAAAGTCGTTTTTTCCAAATATGGTATCGTAATAGCATGTGAATATTCTTATCATTCTCTTTCCGGCCAGACAAAATCGGAAAGACGCAAAATCTATTTGCCCACTGAAATGCCGCCCTGCTTTCCACAGAGCGGCTTTTTCTGTAAAAATATGAAATTTTCTACTTAACCAAACGGATTGGCAGTTTCCTCCTCCAGCCGTATCACCACTTTCAGAATCTCAATTCCGTTCGCCCCGTAGTACAGCTTGATAAAGTGGGTGGGCCCGAAGATAACGCCAAGCTCCCTCTTTTCCTCAATGACCTTCCCTTCCGTTCCCTGAATGGAAATCTGGGCCTTCAGTGCGTTGTCATAATAAAGGGACACCGGAAGCTGTGCCAGCTCCCCAAGGTCGCTTTTCATGGTGAAGGTGATGCTGTAGCTTCCGAACTTTTCCACCTGTATTCCAAACACATCGCTTTCTCCTGCTTTGGGACTAAGCAGCGCGCCGTCAATTACAATCTCGTCCGCCTCGTCGGTCTTATAGTAAACCAAATCCGAAGGCGCAACGTCGTTGTCGCCCTTTGCATTCATTACTTCAAGCTCTTCCGGTGCAATCCTTCCCGCCTTATGTAAAATTGCCGGACTCTTTAAGATAAAGCCAAGGATATTTTTCGCCCCGCGCTGAAGCTCTCCTCTGGTGATATAGCCTTCTTCCAGCTTTTGCTGCAGGTCGTCGTTTTCCGGGTTGTCCGCCGGTCTGGAGGTCACCATGTACAGGTCGTTCTGGGCTGCCAGCATGGGAGCCTTTGCCTGATGGTCGAAAGGCTTGCCTTCGTAGTTTGCGTCCGCCCACCAGTCCGTCATAACAATCCCCTCAAAGCCCCACTCTTTCCGCAAAATGGTGGTATTTAAGTCATAGCTTCCGGCGGTCCACAGGCCGTTTACGGAAGAATAGGTTGTCATGACGGAACGGGCCTTTCCTTCTTTTACCGCAATCTCATAGCCTTTCAGGTAGATTTCCCGAAGCGCGCGCTCGGAAATCTCCGCATCCGTCTTCCGTCTTGCCGCCTCCTGATTGTTGGCGCAGAAATGCTTCACCGTACCGGCAATCCCATATTTGTCCATGCCAATAAGCTGGGCCGCGCAAATCTTTCCGGTAAGATAAGGGTCCTCTGAAATATATTCAAAATTCCGGCCGTTTAAAGGATGTCTGTGAATGTTCATTCCCGGCCCTAAAAGGGAATCAATCTTATTCAGCCGAAGCTCCCATCCCGCCATCTCAAAAAGCGCTCTGTTAAGAGGCAGGTTAAAGGTACATCCGAGAGCCGTTCCGTTAGGCATGGAAAACGCCTTTGTGCCGCAGTCCATACGAATACCGGAGGGACCATCCGAACAGCCTGCCGCAGGAATCCCCAGCTTTAAAAGCCCGTCGCTTACACCGCCAAAAGCCGCCGCGATGCCCGGTGTCACACGGGGACTGCACATGCCTTCTCCCCTGAATATGGTTATCAGCTCCTCGTCGCTCATCTGCGCCACAAACTCGTCCATGGACGCCTTGCCGTCCAGAACATCCACAAGCTGCCAGCCCTTATCGCCGGTAAAGGGAATTTCTGCCGGACGGTTTGCCATAAGCCGCTCTCTGGGGTTCACTGTCCGAACCGGAACCTTTTCCATTACCGCCTTAAAACTCCCGTCCTCCTGCTCCTGCGCCTTCATTCTCTCGAAGCTTTCCGTGGGGGCATAGGCCTCCTGCAGCTCTTCCAGCACTGTAAACGCCTGTTCACAGCTTCCGGCAGCCTCTGCGCTCCTCACATCGCTTCCCACGCAAAAAGTATAGACGCCCTCTTCCAGAACATAGCAGGATTTGTGTCCCGTCACGCCGCTGTCGTCATAGGAAGCAAAGTCATATTTGGGAACCGCAATCACCACCGTCTCTTTTTCCCCTGGCGCGAGCACGCCGGTCTTTGCAAAGCCTGCCAGCCTGCGGGAAGGATTTCCCAGCTTGCCGCAAGGCGCTTCCACATAAACCTGCACCACTTCTTTTCCGGCGGTATCTCCCGTGTTGGTCACAACTGCCGTAACTTCCACAAAGTCGTTTTTGTCCTTTACGGCGCTTTCTGCCTTAAAGGTTGTGTAGGAAAGCCCGTAGCCGAAAGGATACAGCACCTTCTCCCTGGCAAAGGTTTCAAAGTAGCGGTAGCCTACGTAAATGTCCTCCTGATAATAGTTCTTTACAAGGTCGCCGAAATTCTTATCCGACGGATAATCGGAGATTTCCTCCGCAATGGTGTCCGTCAGCTTGCCGCAGGGGTTTACCGCGCCGGTGAGCACGTCCAGAACGCCGTTGCCGCCCTCCTGTCCTCCCTGCCATGTATACATAACCGCGTCGGGCCGGTACTTTTTCACCCAACTCATGTCGATAATGTTTCCCACGTTCAACAGCACAATCACACGTTTAAATGCGCCGCATACCCCGGCAATCAAATCCTCCTCCTCTTTCGCGAGCCGATAGCTTCCGGGTTCGTCGTGATTATCCTGGTCTTCGCCGGCCGTCCGTCCGATAATCACAAGGGCGGCGTCCGTCCGTTCCGAAGCCTTCAACATTTCCTCCGTAACAGGCATTTCCTTCTGCGCCCAGGGAACCTGTCCCCAACCTTTCCCCTCGTCATAGGGATTCTCCTTTATCCATTCTTCATAGATGGCGGACAGCTTTTCGTCCACCGAGATATCTTCGCAGTCCTTCAGGGCGTCCAGAATCCCCACAACGTATCTGGTGTTTACCAGACCGCCGCTTCCCAGTCCGCTCTTATAATAGTTAAAGGCGGAGCGGCCGTACACCGCAATTTTTTCTCCCTTTTTAATAGGCAGCGCATTATTTTTGTTTTCCAGAAGGACGCATCCTTCCGCCGCCGCCGCTCTGGCAAGGGATGCGTATTTGTTTAAATCCAGTTCGTATCTGTTCATAACATCTCTCCTTATTTATCGTTTTGATTAAAAGCAGGTAAAAGCTCCGTCAATGACGAAATCCGCTCCTGTGGTAAAGCTGCTGGCGTCTCCCGCCAGGTAAACGCAGATTGCAGCAAGCTCCTCCGGCTTCCCCATTCTTCCAAGAGGCGCCATCTCGTTCCACTTTTCTATCAGCGGAATCAGCGTGGGGGAATTTAAGGTAAGCTCTGTTCCGATATAACCCGGACTTAAGCTGTTCACCCGAACGCCCCGCCTGGCCCACTCGATTGCAAGGGATTTCGTAAGCTGAATCACAGCCGCTTTTGACGCGTTATAAGCGCACTGTGGCTGCGGCACATTCACAATATGGGCGGACATGGAGGCCGTGTTGATGATGGAACCGCCGCCATGGGCAAGCATGTATTTTCCCGCCGCAATATCGGTAAGAAAGATGCCGTTCAAATTGACGTTAATCACCTTATTCCACTGTTCGAAGGTCATCTCCTCCGCCGGTACGTTGATGCAGATGCCCGCGTTGTTATGGCAGAAATCCAGTCCGCCCAGCTCCTTTGTGACCTGCAAAACCATATCATCCACCTGTTTCGGGTCTGTGCAGTCCGTCTTTATGGCGATTACCTTTCTGCCCGTTTCCCTGGCAATATTCGCAGCCGTCTTTTCCGCCTCCGCAAAATCCACGTCAATAATCGCCACATCCGCTCCGGCCTCCGCAAAGGCTGTGGCCGTACTTTTGCCGATGCCTCTGGCGCCTCCCGTCACGAAGCCTTTCTTTCCGTCCAGCCTCATTTTTTCAATAATGCCCATCCTTGTCCCTCCGATTTTCCGCCGCCTGTTTTCTCTTTGTCCCTCCCTGATTTTCTCCGCAACTGTTCCGGGGAGGCTTTGGCAAACGGCTTACTTTTGTTACTTACTATATTAGCCGGAAAAAAATCATCATGCAAGCATTCCTGTGTAATTCATAGAGAACTTTAACTATTCAGCCGGTAGCGCCCCCTTCCCAGCTTTACCAGCTTTCCCTGTTCCTCCAGCTTTCTGACCACCCGCTGAAGCTGGCGGCGGCTGCAGCGAAGTCTTGCGGCGGAGGTTTCCATTCCGGTCAGCGTCCGGTGGGGGCAGTCATTTTCCAGATAATAAATCAGCTTCTCATCCAGACGCGGAAAAACCACCGTGTTTCTTGCCGAAAACATTTTTACGACAGACGCCTGTTTCAGAAGATACATAAGAAATCTGCAGTCCTGTTCCAGCCTCTTTCTGTTTTTTTCCATGGGCAAAGCCAGAACCGTAATCGGCGTCAGCGCCTCTGTGTAAAAAACGGGCATGCCTCCGGTCACAAATTCCATATCTCCAAGCAGTCCTTCTCCATCAATCACCGTAACGTTTCTTCTCGAACCGTTTTCATCCAGATAATATAAAGACGCGTTACCCTTTACCATAAACTGAAAATATTTTATGGGCTGCTCCGGCTGTGACAGGAATTCTCCCCGCTGATATTTCACTATAAAAAAATCAAGCTTCTCCGTCTCAAACTGCTCTGCCAGATGGAGCTTTCCAAGGTACTTTATTACCGCTGTCTTATCATAAATCTTTTCCATCATACCCGCCTTTCTCCATCCCCACGGATGTCTTTTTACCGCCCGTAACTGACCGCTGATAATATTTACATTTTTATTGTGACACATGTCACATAAAAAGCCAAGGCTTTTTGCTAAAATCATATCTGTAAAAACACAAAACAGAAATGATATCGAAAGAAAGGATAAAAGGCAGGCGTAGCCTGCCCGGTAAAGATTTATGGAAAAGGAAAACAGAAATGCTTTATTTGAAACCACTCCCGTACCCAAAGCCTTTTTGACACTTGCACTGCCGGTTGTGATGTCAAAGATTATCAGTATGATTTATAACATGGTGGATATTTACTTTATCGGCCGCACCGGAAACGCCAATCTCGTGGCAGGCGTTTCCATCTGTGCCCCCGTCTTTTTACTGATGGTGTCTCTTGGCGACCTGTTCGGCCTTGGCGGCAGCAGTGTGATGAGCCGCCTGTTCGGTCAGAAAAAGGACGAAGATGGAAAGAGGGTCAGCAGTTTTACCTTTTACAGCGCCATTGCAACCGGTGTTTTAATCACTGTGATTATGTTGATTTTCCAAACTCCCATTCTTCATATGCTGGGCGCGGAGGGCGAGGTTTTGTCCTATGCCGCCGAATACTATATCTGGATTGCGTTGGGAGCGCCTTTTATCATCCTGACCCTGATTCCCACCAACCAGCTCCGCACCGAGGGACTTGCCAATATCGCCATGATTGGAAGTATTGTGGGCAGTGTTGTCAATATAGTTCTGGACCCTGTGTTTATTTTCGGGCTTGGAATGGGAGCCGGAGGAGCCGCAATCGCCACTGTGCTTGGCAATATCGTTACCGATATCATCTTTGTGGTCTGCATCAGGAAAAAGAGCCAAAAGCTGACCGTTGACATTAAGATGGCGAAGGTTGACCTTGCCATTGTCGGAGCCGTGTTTGCCATCGGTCTTCCCTCCAGCCTGAACAACCTGATGAACAGCTTTGGAACCGCCCTGTTAAACCGGGGTCTGGCTTCCTACGGCGCCGACAAGGTGGCAGCCATGGGCATTGCCAGCAAGGTGAATATGATGGTGGCAATGATTATGATTGCCTTTGCTTTCGGGGCGCAGGCGCTTATCGGATACAATTACGGCGCCGGAAACAGAGCCCGGCTACGGGAAATTCTGAAATTTGACCTGCTGGTACAGATGCTAATCGCCATTGCGGGCGGAGCCCTTCTCATGATATTTGCGCCCTCTATGATTCGTCTGTTTATGAATGACGCCGTAATTGTGGAGGCGGGTACGCTGATTCTGCGCAGAATGCTTTTAGGGCTCCCTTTTACAGGAATCTTCCTCGTGTGCAGCACCCTGTTTATGAGCGCGGGAAAATCCCTCCCCACTCTGATAATGTCCCTGAGTCGGCAGGGAATTGTCTTTGCCGCTGCCTTGTTTATCCTGTCCCGGACGCTGGGATATACGGGCGTTATCACCGCACAGCCGGTGGCGGATATGCTGTCTGCGCTTTTGGCGGTTGCGCTGCTTAAGTTGAGTAAGATTGAGATTTGATAACGGCTGATTTTATTTGTTTTGCAGCGGAAGCACTTCCCTACACTGCCGTAATACTCACCGCATGCATGTAGGCGTCGTCTCCTCTTGCACAGCTTACGCTGAGCTTCTTGCCGCTGACTAAAATCTTACAGCCGGCAACGCTGCCCAACTTGTCAAGCTTTAACTCCATCTGCCCCTGCTTTGTATCCAGATACAGGATATTTTCCGTTGACTTCTCTCCCACGGTCCCCGTCACCGTCGAGGTGGATGAGGTGTCAACGTTTACCGGGAATACGGCTTCCCTGGGCGCCACGATACTTGCGGCATGCATGTAGCCGTCGCCGCCGTTATACACCGCAACGTTAATATTTCTGTCCGGCATAATTACCATGCCGTATCTGGAATCCGTGTTGGCGTCGATTACAATTTCCATCTCGCCTCCTCTGGTGTCCAGAAAAAGCCTGTCCTCTCTTGTCTTGCCGGATACCGTGCCCGTCACCGCCGTGGTCTGTGCGGTAACCGCTCCCGCCGGAGCCGGAGTAAGAGACAGGTTCACCGCGCCTTGCGCGCCAGCGCTTATCCCGTCCGAAATACTGATAGCATGCATGTAAGCGTCGGAGCCGCGGGCGCACACAATGGTATAGGTCTTGTCCTCCACAATGACGGAACAGCCGCTCATGTTCGTGGAAGCGTCCAGCTTGATTTCCATATCGCCCTGAGGCGTCTTTACAAACAGGATATCTCCCTGCCTCTTTTCCGTAATCGTACCGGTTACCGTCGAGGCGTTGGAAGAATCCACCGCCGCTACGGGCTTCTTTTCTCCGGCAGTAATCTTCACGGCGTGAAGATATTCGTCGGAGCCGTGGGAGACGGAAACGCTGATGGATTCCCCCGGAAGCAGCACCTTGCAGGCGCTGGCGTCGGTTCCGCTGTCTATCTTGATTTCCATATTTCCTTCCTTTGTGGAAAGGAGTAAAAGCTCGGCGGTTGTACCGGAGCGCACCGTCCCTGATACCGTTGCAATCACCTCCGCCGCCTGTACCCGAACGCCCGAAAACGGAGCAAGCGTCACACCTGCGATGAGGCAGGCTGTTATCCATCCTTTCGCCAACTTGTTTTTCCTCATTTCTGTACCTCCATTACCCTGTTACTCTTTGCTCTTTTATGTCTGTTTATCATACAATATCCGTCATAAAAGCGCAATACAGAGGGCAAATCTTAAATACAAATTTAATATAATATTAGGAAATTGATTTTCTTTTCAGATAATAAAATCCATAAGCCGGTATACTTACATCCACAGCCTTCAGCTCTGCGCCTGAGATCAAATCCTCATATATGCCGTCATCTTCCTTAATCCATGCCGTCTTATCAAATTCGCTGAAATTAAAGATACCGATGATTTTATCGCCTTCAAAATATCTTCCGATACATAAAATGGAAGCATCCCAGGTTTCAATCGTCCAGGCGTCCGCCTCCGCCACAAACGCCTTTTCCGCTTTCCTGATTTGCTCAAGTCTGCCGAGCCTTCCGAAAATTTTTCCTTCCACTGTATCCTTGTCAGAAATCCTTCCGGCCTTTTTCCAGTCCATTGCTCCCCGGTGGATGTAACGGGAATCCGCCGCCTTATTGGGGTCATCCTTATAGCTGTAATCGTTGAGCTGTCCGATTTCATCTCCGCTGTAAAGCACCGGAATGCCGGAAAGCATAAACATGTAGGCATGGAGCATCACATCAAGCCGGACAGCCTTCTCCTCTGCCTGCGTATCCTGCTCCGAAACCGCCTTTTCCACGCCGCACATGGAGGCTGTAGTGCCGCAGAATCTGGCATCTCCGGTGACAGGGTCTGCATTGTAAAGCTCGCCCCGGCTGTTGCTGTCCCCGGCATAGCCCTGGAAATAATCGTTTAAATACTGCTTGTGGGAGCGCTCTCCCATTCCCTCCAGCCACAAGGTCCCATAATCAAGCCCCCAGCCGATATCGTCGTGGCAGCGCAGGTAATTTAAAAACAGATAATCCTTCGGCAGGGCATTTACAATATCCAGCTGCTTTTTGAGAAGCTTCACATCCCTTGTGGCTACCGTGTGCCATGTGGTTGCCATGGTGGTCACATTGTAAAGCATATGGCACTCGGGCTTTTCCACCGTGCCGAAATAAGGAACCACCTTTTCCGGCTCCATCACCACCTCGCCGAGAAGCAGGACGCCGGGGCAGACAATCTCGCCAATCATGCGCATCATGCGCACTATGGTATGTACCTGAGGCAGGTTGCGGCACTGGGTTCCCAACTCCTTCCATATGTAGGGGACCGCGTCGATGCGGATAATATCAATTCCCTTATTTGCAAGATACAGGAAATTGTACATCATTTCATTAAAAACTCTGGGGTTTTTATAATTCAAATCCCACTGATAGGGGTAAAAGCTGGTCATCACAAAATGTCCCGCATCGGGAAGCCATGTAAAATTGCCCGGCGCCGTGGTGGGAAACACCTGGGGCACTGTAGCCTCATATTGTGACGGGATTTCCTTGTCCGCAAAGAAAAAATAACGGCTCATATATTCCCCGTCCCCCTGGCGGGCCTTTTTTGCCCACTCATGATCCTGGGAGGTGTGGTTCATCACAAAATCCATGCAGACGTTAATACCCTTCTCATGGCAGGCGGCCGTGAGGCTTTCCAAATCCTCCATGGTTCCCAGCTTTTCCTGCACCTTCCTGAAATCCGCCACCGCATACCCGCCGTCGGAGCGTTCCGGGACAGTGTCAAGAAAAGGCATGAGATGAATATAATTCACGTTACACTTTTCCAGGTAATCCAGCTTTCCCTCCACGCCCTTCATGTTGCCGGCAAAATTGTCGATGTAAAACATCATGCCAAGCATATCGTTCTGCTTATACCAGTCCGCTGCCGCTTCCCGTTTGTCGTCCAAAAGCCTTAACGCCTTATCCCTCTCATCGGAAAAGCTTTTCAGATGTTCGCACAGCTCCGCAAACATGGAGTCGTTATCATACAGCTCCATATAAAGCCAGCGCAGCTCGTCATGGCGCCTTTGCAGCCGTCTTTGAAAAGAATTCTTCATCTTTTTCATTTCTCCTCTTTTCCGCACTGTATTTTTCTGTGTACTATGATACAGCGCCTTTTTTAATCAGTTTATATCTCCACTTCCATCCCGTCAAAGGCAGCAAGAATGCCGTATTTTTCCGCCTCCAGGCGGATACCCTCATATCCTTGCCCGCAGTTGTGGGAAAAGTGATTGGCGACGATTACGGTTTTTCCGTCAATCATATTTTCCCTGCGCATGCGCTCGATGACCTCCCTGTTTGTCCAAAGGCTCATATGACCGTCACGCCACTCCATATAGTCGCCCGGACAGGAGGGAATAAGTCCTGCGCCTTCCCCGCTCATCCGGCGCCTGCCGCCTGGCCCGCCGGTGCAGTCAAGGGAAATCAAATCGTAACGTCCCTGACCGGCAAGGGTCTCCCACGTATTCTCGGGAAAGATACCGGTGTCATGGGCATAAAGAATTCGTTTTCCCTCATGAAAAATGGAATATATCACCGGGGAGGTTTCCGCATTGTGGTTTGCCCATAATGGAAGAACCTCATACCGCCCGCCGTCGCCCGCCAGAAATTTCTTTCCCGGCTCCACAAGGGTAACGTCCGACGCGTCACCCATTTCAGGGGCGTCCGTCATACACCGCAGCTTTTCATATCCGTCCTGTGCCGCATAAAAATGCAGCGGACGGTGCTTTCCTGTAAAACCGGCTCCTGCCATCTCCACATCCGAAGGATAAAGATGGTCGCCGTGGCTGTGGGTAATCAGACAGTGGCCAATCTTCGTCCAGTCCATCTCATACTGAATGGAATGCCACACCGTGTCTGGCGGAAAGTCCAGCAAAAGTTCGTCATTGATAATGGCCTGGGAGCGGGAACGGATATAACGTCCTTTCTTTTCCTTTGCCTCCTGACAGACATTACATGTGCAAAAAAGAGACGGCACCCCCTCAAAAGCCGCTGTGCCCAGATATTTTATTTTCATTGTGTTCTACCTCGTTTCCTCTCTTTGTTTCTCATTATAGCACGGTTTTATCTGTCATGGCGAGAAAATTCGTTTCCCTGCAAGGCCTGAAAAGTTTCCTGTCAGGAAACTTTTTTAACTAAACTTTCATTCCCGTCCATTGTATTTTTCCGCTCCTTCTCCCATACTAAGGATGAGGTGAAGGAAATGAAAGAAATCAATATCGGACGTATTTTAATGCAGAACCGACATAAAAAAGGAATCACACAGGATGAACTGGCGGAATATATCGGGGTGTCGAAAGCCTCTGTCTCTAAATGGGAAACAGCCGCAACCTACCCTGACATCACTCTTCTTCCACGGCTGGCAGCCTTTTTTAATATCAGCATCGACGAGCTGATGGGGTATGCGCCCCAGATGGACAGGGACGATATCCGAAGGCTGTACCGGAGGCTGACCCGGGATTTTGCGGAAAAGCCCTTTGAGGAGGTAATGAAGGACTGCCGGGATATTGCCGGAAAATATTGTTCCTGCGCCCCCCTTTTGTTCCAAATCGGCTCTTTATTTGTAAACCACTGTATGCTCGCGGAATCGCCGGAAAGGACAAAAGCCGTTCTTAAAGAGGCAATACAGCTCTTTTGCCGGGTACGTGAAATCAGCGAGGATACGGAACTTGACGCGCAGGCAGTCTGTATGGAGGCCCTCTGCCTGCTGCAGCTTGGCATGCCGGAGGAGGTCTTTGCGCTTTTAGAACCTCTGGAGGGTGTCCGCATGAATCCCGAGCCCTTACTTGCTTCCGCTTTTCAGATGACCGGAAATATCACGGAGGCAAAGCGGATTCTACAGGCCGGAATTTACAGCTCCCTTCTTGCGCTTTTAAATCTTTTGTCCTCCTATATGACATGCTGCGCGGACGCTCCTCTGATGTATGAAGAAACCTGCCGCCGGCTGATGGGTATTGCGGAGGTCTTTGATTTGAAAAATCTGCATCCCGGAATGTTTTTGACCCTGGAACTTTCCGCAGCTCAGGGATTTTGCGCCCTGAATGAGAAAGCCCGTGCGCTGGAGCTTCTTGAGGATTATACAGAGCTGGTATTGTCGGATAAAAATCCCCTTACGCTCCATGGAGATTCCTGGTTTACCCTTCTGGACGAATGGCTGGAACGCTGTCTGCCTCTGGGCAGCTCTCTGCCTCGAAGCGAAGCGGTTATCCGCAAAAGCATGGGGGAAGCCGTTTTTAACAACGCCGCTTTTGAATCGCTGAAAGGGGAGCCGCGCTTTGAGAGGCTTGCGCACCGCCTCAAATTTTAAGACTGCAAATGTGTCAGGGAGAACTATATGAATGCAATCGAAATCAACAATTTATCAAAAATATACGAGGGCGGCAAAAAAGCCCTGGACTGTGTCTCCATCACCCTGAATCAGGGAGAGGTTTTTGGCTTCCTGGGACCCAACGGTGCCGGAAAAACCACTGCCGTCAAGCTGCTTAGCGGTATGCTGACTCCCACGGAAGGGAGCTGTGCGCTGTTTGGCGTCAATCCGGCTAAAGCGCCGGAGAAGGCCCACGCCATGTCCGGCGTAGTCACAGAACACGCCCAGATGTACGATAATCTGACGGGGATTCAAAATCTGGTTTTTTACGGCTCGGTTTTCGGCCTTGGAAGGTTGGAAAGCAAAGAACGGGGAATCAGGCTGCTGGAACAGCTGGAGCTGTCGGAGGCCGCAGACAAAAAACTCTCCGCTTATTCCACCGGTATGAGACAGCGCCTTTCACTGGCAAGGGCTCTGATTCATGAACCGAAGATTCTGTTCCTTGACGAGCCCACCTCAGGGCTTGACCCGGAAAGCGCCCAGAATGTCCACGCAATGATTCGCTCTCTGGCCAGGGAAAAGGGAATCACAGTTTTCCTCTGCACCCACCAGCTCCGCTACGCGCAGGAAATCTGTACCCGCTACGGCCTGCTTTCCAGCGGAAAGCTCCTTGCCGACGGAACTCTGGAGGAGCTGCGCTCCCGGCTTTGTTCCGAAACCAGAGTAAGCCTGAAAGCCACAGATGTTCCCGGCGGACTGCCCCTTACCCGGACAGGAAATCAGGAATATGAGCTTGCGGTTTCGTCACAGGAAGAAATTCCGGCGCTTGTGCGGCGGATTGTGGAAGCCGGAGGAGATATTTATCATGTTTCATCCTCTCTGCCTTCCCTTGAGGATATCTACTTTGCACTTACCGCCGCAGGCAGCGGCAGCCGCCAGACGTTTACAGGCAGCCGCTGAATGTATCAGACAGACAAAACCAAAAAAAGAAAGGGGAAAAATGAAACAGGAAATGATTGCAATTATCAAAAAAGATTTACAGAGCATTATCAGCAACAGACGCATGTTCTTTGTGCTGCTGGTAGTTCCCATCGTACTGACGGTCTTTATGCCCACCGTTTTTGTAGTGACCATCCGCTTTGCGCCCGAGGAGGGCCGGGAATTTGCAAAAATACTGGAAATGCTGCCCATGGCGGAGCAGACCCTGGCCGGCAATCTGGCCTTTCTCGGACTTCTGCTGAACTACGTTCTGCCAGTGTTCTTTTTAATCATCCCGATTATGGCCGCCACCGTCATGGCCGCCAGCTCCTTTGTGGGAGAGCGGGAAAAACGCACGCTGGAAACGCTGCTCTACTGCCCGCTTTCCCTGAAACAGATATTCCGTTCCAAGGTACTGGCATCCTTTCTGCTGAGCATGTTCGTATCCTTTTCCTCTTTTCTGGTCATGCTGACCGTACTGGAAACGGAAATATACTTTTTGGAAGGGACTTTTCTTTTCCCGGACGCCAAATGGCTGCTGATTATGCTGCTGGTTTCTCCGGCGGTCTCGCTGATTGCCATTATCCTGATTGTCCGCACCTCGGCCAGAGCCCAGAGCATAGAGGACGCGCAGCAGGGAGCCATTTTTCTCCTGCTTCCGGTTCTGCTTCTGGTTGCCGGACAGTTTACCGGAATCCTGCTGGTGAACGGCTGGATTTTGTTCGGACTCGGCATCCTGTGCGCTCTGCTTGCCGCCCTTCTCTTTAAAAGAGCTATAGGGAATTTCCGATATGAGCTGCTGCTTAAGTAAGCTCCCCTACACAATATCAAAAATACTCATCTGACCGTTTTTCCACGAGGTCTGCTCCGCCTCCTTTACAATATCCTCTGCCCGGAGATTACCGGTGAGCAGAGGGGAGGCCGGGTCGTGGTTTTTCCTGTTTTCAAGCACCGACTGCCTGTCATAATTGGCGTAGCAATACAGACAGCCGTGAGCGCAGGTGTTGTAGGCGCCGATGTCCGCTCCCAGCAGACAGTTGCACTCGCCCCTTGCCCCTTTCTTCTTCGGCACATCCAGCCTGCAGCCGATTGCCGCTTCCAGCACCTCTTTTGACATACAGCCTGCCGCATCCACATTTTTCGCCGTCTGCTCCCGGCAGGCGGCGATTAACCTTTCGCTTTCACAGCACAGATGAATCTGAAAGCCGCTTCCGGCGGCAATCCCGGCAAAGGCGTCAGTCAGATATGCCTGCTCGCTGAAAGAAACGCTGCGCGCTCCCGGAAAATTTCTTCTGGTCTTTTCGTATAAATCAATGAAGCTTACCACACACTGGCGGGAATGTCCCTTAAGCCGGCCGGCCATTTTTTCAAACTGTCTGATATGGTAATCTGCGGAATATTTTTCCGTAAGAAAAACCGGGTCATAGCGCCAGCTTATGCGCTCCGGCCCCACCAGTTTTGACAGCCTGCAAAACGCCTCCAGAATTTCCTCTTTATCCGGGACAAACGGTTCAATGTCCTTTCCGTAAGGCGTAATCGTCACAAACCAGAAAGTGTCAAAAGCCGAAAGCTCTGAAAGCCTGTCCAGCATGGGAAGAGGATTTTTGGTGCAGAACACCATAACGTCCACCACCTCCGGGCTCAGCAGATATTTCGTTACCCGCACCGGATTGTAGGGATTGCGCGCCAGTACATATCCTTCCTTTATCCGGTTAAAAAACCAGTCGCTGTAATACGCCGGGATGTCGGTTCTGCTGCCGGTGTTGAGTATCATTGTTTTTTCTCCTGATTTTCAAAGGTCTTTTTCGCCTCCCCGCACCATTCCAGATAAGCGCGGCAGGTTTTTATTCCAAACTCCACGGTAAGCAGATAGTATTTATGGGTTTCATCCTCGTCAAGGCAGGCTTTCAATGCCTGTTCGGCTTTCATCAGATATGCCAGCTCCGTTTCCGTCTTTTCACGGAAAGCCTCAATATGCATTATCGCCTGTTCTTCCCCGGACTCGTTTCCAAAAAACAGTTTCAAAAGCGTTTCATAGCGGAGCTCGTCGCGCTCGGCGGGCGCTTTCAGCCATGCTTTCAGATATTCCCTTCCTGCGTCCGTGATGGTATATATCAGCTTGTTTCTGTTATTTTCCCTCTCCTCCCGCTTATCGGCAAGCCCCCGCTTAACCAAATCGCTCAGCGTGGGATAAATGCTTCCGTAGCTCGCTCCCCAGAAATATTTCAGGGCCGTGTCCATTCTCTTTTTAATTTCATACCCCGTCAGCTCCTCGTGGCTGAGCAGACCTAAAATCACACAGTCAAGTTTTTTTTCCGCCGCCATTGCCATGCCCCTTATCAAAATTCCGCCTGCTTTTCACAGGTCTTACCCCATACCCTAACGCCTTCGCCGGGCAACTGTCAATACAGGCGCCGCACAAAATGCATTCCAGACTTTGAACGCTACCGTCCTTTATCTCCCTTTCCACATCAATTCCCATTGGACAGGCCCTCCGGCATTTCCCGCAGGAAACGCACTCCGCCTTTTCATTTTCCCGCACACACAGGCCCGGAAGACGAAGCAGGCGGCGAAGCTTCATGCCTGCCACCATAAAAGGCGCCATCCAGCAAAAATAATGACAGAAAGCCCTCTTTCCCGAAAGAATCGCCGGCGCCAGAATCAGGCATACAATTCCGTAATAAATAAGATAGCTCTGGACAGACGAAATGGAAATCCCCTTTTCCGTTTCAAAGAAAAAATCAACTGCCAGAATCCGTCCCTTTTGCAAATAGCAAAATAACACCGCCGCCAGCCAAACGACCCAGACGACATATTTTATCCTGTTCCGCCAGCCCTGAACAGGAACCCTTTCGTTCACCGGAAACGCACATTCCTGCAGACCTCCCGCCGGACACAGATACGCGCAAAAAAGCCTCCCGAAGGGAATGGACAGCAGGAGCAAAGCTGCAAATACAATAAAGCTCCCGTTAACGATTCCGCCAAGCCCCGCATTGATAATTAATGCGGGACTGAAATAGTAAAGCGTAACCGGGAACAGTAAAAGAGAAATTATGAGCGTCAGTTTTCTTACCCTTTGTCTTGTCATAGCAAAGCCCTCCATATATATCAGTTTGATATATTATATATCACTCTGATATATATGGCAAGGGCTTTCAATTGTCATTAGCGGAATTTAATTCTCCTGACCAGCCAAAACCCCCGGCGCATTATTCGCAAAAGTCAAGACAAAGCCTTATTTCCGTGTAGGGCCTTACCTTCGTGTCCGCCACCTCCACATGGGCCGGATGAACGCTGTAGCCTTTCAGCGCTTCCTCGCTTTCAAAGGAAGAATCCAGCATCACGTCCGCATTGGAAGATGAGAGTCCGTTTGCCTGCACCTTAATATCCAGAAGCCCCGGAATTTTTCCCTTTAAGCCCTCCAGCCCTTCTTTGATGCCGGCTTTCACCCGCTCCTTTTCCTCCCCTGTAAGAGTTTCTTTGAGTTTCCATAGAATAATGTGCTTTACCATCTCTCCGTTTTTCCTTTCTTTTTATATGTCCAGAGAATCAAATATTCCCCTGTTTTTACTCCTGCTCCTTAAATCTCATTTTATCAGAACCGGTAAATATTGCAAGAAATTATCATAACGGCGCACAGCGGTCCTTAAACCTGAAACGGCAAATACATGGGCGAAAGCCGTCGCCCCCTTTATCGATATGCAAAAGCTAATACCTCAAAGCCATCTGTCTGCCGATTGTAAATAAGGCAGAATCTATGTATAATCAAGTCATCCCCGCCTGCAGGCAGTCGCACGGTCTCTGCGACAGTCGCCAAATGGATGCTCTGCATCCGCCTGACTCATTGCTCGCGGGAATAAAGACCTTGGAGGAATCCCCCATGTTTTCCTATGAAGAAATTTGTAAATTCAATGAAACGGATATGTCGATTTACAAATATATCGTTTCAAATGTCGATAAGATTCAATATATGACAATCAGAGAGCTTGCCGGAGCGCTTTCCGTATCGACCTCCACCATTCTGCGTTTTTGCAGTAAAAACAACTTTGACGGCTATTCCGAATTTAAAAGAGCCCTGAAAAAGGAACTCTCTGCACAGAATACTCCAAAACCACTGGCGGATTTACAGGAACTTTCAGGATTTTTTGCAAGGACAAATTCTGGCGCCTTTGAAAAAAAGCTGCTGTTTGCAGTAGATGCCATCAGGAAATCCGACCTGACGATTTTTATCGGCATGGGTTCCTCCGGCACACTGGCCAAATACGGAGCAAGATATTTTTCCAATCTGGGACATTTTGCGGTGGGGCTGGAAGACGCTCTTTATCCTGTCGAGGCTTTCAATTGTAAAAATACCGTTGTTATTGCCCTGTCAGAAAGTGGTGAAACCCGGAAACTGATTGAAACAATCCATCACTTTAAGCAGAAGAAATGCTGTGTTCTGAGCATTACCAACTCATCTTCGTCAACTCTGGCACAGATATCTGACTGGAATTTTTCCTATCATTTAAATTCCAGACATGTATTCGGAGAATATATTGCAACTACCCAGGTTCCCGTCATATTTCTCATTGAAGCGCTGGCAGGAAGAATATAAAGGAACAGCCTGTTACTTGTCTGGTAACAGGGATTTTCCTATAATACAATCAAAACCAACATGAAGCGAGGATAATTATGACCGAATTAGAGAAATGCATGGCCGGACAATACTATGACTGCCACGACGAAATTTTTCTGGAATTTAAAAGAAATGCCCGGAAGCTTTTGAAAGACTACCACGAACTTGCCTATGAGCAGAAAGAGGAAAAGAGAAGCATCTTACAGCAGTTATTCGGAAGCATCGGCTCCAACGTGTCCGTAGGGCTTCCCTTTATCTGCGACTATGGCAGAAATATCTATCTGGGAGACAACGTGTCTGTCAACATGAACTGCACCTTTGTTGACTGCAACAAAATCACAATCGGAAGCAACGTACTGATTGCATCGAATGTACAGCTCTATACGGCCGCCCATCCCGTGGAGCTGGCAGAAAGGCTCACCCCGGACTGGAAGCACGAAACGGGAGAATATTTCTGCCGCACCTATGCGCTGCCCATTACCATCGGAAACGGCTGCTGGCTGGGAGGCGGCGTGATTGTGCTTCCGGGAGTGACCATCGGCGACGGCTCGGTTATCGGCGCAGGAAGCGTCGTCACAAGAGATATTCCGGCGTCATCCGTAGCTGTAGGCAATCCCTGCCGGGTGATTCGGGAGATTAACATCCCCCCGGAAATCTGACCAATTATCAGCTATGCAGTCAGCCCCCAGAATAGCGGCCACATCACGCTGGTCGCCAGCCGTCCCAGTATATGCAGCAGGATTATCCACCATCCAGTGGGATAATTCGGGTATATCACCGAGACCAGATGGTCCGTTGTCATGGTGCTCCTGTTTATCTGCATTTACAAAATGTATTCCAAATTCCTTGCCTTACATCTTCCCCCGCGCTATAATGCATTTATAGCGGCGTCAGTTCCGAAAGGAGTGCGGTTTTCCGTATCGCCGGTGTCTCGGTTCACACTTTGATTACTCCGGAGGAACACTCGGCGGCTGGCGCTGTCTTTTACTGGCCGCACAACCCTCGCCGCATAAATCCGGTTCCCGTATTCCGCCAGAGACCTTTCACCGTCTTTTTGCGGGTCCATGCAGTAAAACTCTCCATCCTGCGGCATTATTTCCTTCTTCGCATGCACCGCAACGCTTCCCCGAACACGCAGCGCAAGGAAAACCCCCGCTGCCAAAATCAGCAGCAGCACAATCCCGACCGGATATAAAATCCGCCTCCTGCCCCGGCACGTTCTTTTATCCCATGCATCATTTCTGCTCATATACGCTATTCTCCTGCCGCCCCCTGATACTCCTGTATTTTGCTCTTTCCGCCTCAACATAATAATAGTATAATTTTGCAGACAAATTTTTATCGGACGGAAAAGATGCCGGAGGGCTTCTGCCCATGGGCGTGGATTGATATTTACCATATAGAAGCGATTACTCAAGCATGATTTCCTTCACAGATATTTTTCTTATCTTTTCTGAATAAATGCGCATTATCAGTTCATATATCACAAGGAAAGCCGCCAGAGAAATCAGCATCACCGGAACATCAAACTCATATGCCGGGACGCCGGGAATATCCCTGAACACAATATCCGCCATCATTCGAAGCAGCCCATACTGGTATCCCGTTCCGATGGCAAAGCCCACATAGGCCAGCGGCCGATACCCGCCAAGCACCGCTTTGCAGCATTCCTCCTGCGAATAACCAAACACACGCATCATCGCAATGGTTTTTGTATTCCCCCTGATTACCGTTGTTATGGCAAGAAACAGCGTCGTGCAGGCCAGTACCAGTCCAATCAGCAGCATCATTGCGCCCATCATGACGCCTGACAGTTCCTTCATACTAAATGACATTTGTGTCATTGATGAAAAACAGAAAGAGGCAAACACGATAAAAAACACGAGAGTTTTCTTGCTTTTTAATGTGTTTTTCTTAAGGTCTGCCGTAAATTCCCTGTCGGAATCTCTTTCTTTTCCGCGCCTTTTTGCTTTCCCGGAATGCTGAAAGCTGTCCCTCAAAAGGGCCAGCGCCGGTTTTCTGAGCTGAAAGCCTGCGTAAGCCACTGCAAGAGCCGCAAAGGCAGCCGTCGGTACAATCACCAGCCCTGCGAGCAGTACCGGGTGAAAATGTATCAGAATTTCCGGCAGAATTTTATCCTCATTCTGAATTTCATAAAACAGAGGCATCAGAAGGAACGCTCCCCCGAACCCTAATGCTGTTCCAATCAAGATACTGACTCCAAACACCCCGAAGTTCCTGGCAATCTGCAGATTAGAGTATCCCAAAGCCTTTAATATCCCCAGCTCCTTCCTGTGGGTGTCTATGTAATGCCTGATATAAAAAAGCAGCATAACCACTGATGTGGCAAGCAGGCATCCCCCGCTGACCATACTGACCACCTTTGCGGTCGAAACCTGAGCCTCATAAAATGCCAGCGTCTGCGGCATTGTGATTTCCTCTTTTATTCCGACAATATCCATATTGAAGTTCAAAAACATTGTGCACACAAGCACGGCGCAGAAAGCAATAATTGAGACTCCCGTAAGCTTTGCCGCATCCTTTATTCCTACTACCATAGCAATCCTCCATTCCCCTCGCCGAAAAAACGGCTGTGGAAAATCTTTTTACAATATTACCAGCCGATTTCATACGCGCTTTTCTGTACTTTGTTTGTATAAATATCGGAAATTTTCCCGCTGTTCATCCTGATAACCGTGTTCGCCATCTCTGCAATATTCTGATTATGGGTGACCATGACAATGGTAAATCCATATTCTTCGTGCAGCCTGCAAATATAATCAAGCACCAGCCGTCCTGTCTGCTCGTCCAGCGCGCCTGTGGGCTCGTCGAGAAACAGCGCCTTCGGCCTTTTGGCCAGAGCTCTTGCAACAGATACTCTCTGCTGCTCGCCTCCCGAAAGCTCGGCGGGATATTTATGCTGCTTTTCCCCAAGCCCTACTGCCTCGATAATTTTCTTATATTCCTTATTCGACGCCAAATCCGCCCCCATTTTCACATTCCGGGCAACATCCATATCAGGCAGCAGATAGTACTGTTGGAAAATAAATCCGATATTTTCCCTGCGAAACCTTGTCAGCATACTGTCGGAAAGGCCGGTGATATCCGTTCCGTCATAAATCACTCCGCCGCCCTCCGGCGTTTCCAGACCTGAAAGCACATTCAGCAGAGTTGATTTTCCTGAACCGGAAGCGCCCAAAATTACGGTAAAATCTCCGTCCTCAATTTCCAGACTGATATTTTTAAGCACCTGAAACCGGCTTTCTCCATTTCCGTAAAACTTTGTAATTCCTTTTGCCTCAATCACTGTCCTGTTCCCCCTTCACTTTGTCAAGCAGGCTGACAAACACCTCTGTCATCATCTCACTGATTTCCTCTCCCGTAAAACTGCACATCTTTGTGGCGCACAAGGCCGCTATCCCGTGCGTATAAATCCACAAATGCCGGTACAGCTTTTCCGCAGCTGCGCCCTTAATCCCATAGCCGGAGGTAATAGATGAAAGAATGCTTTCGTAGCTCTCGTCTATCAGCGGCAGTACGCTTCCGATACCGGGAACGGCGTCCTGCTCTGTCATAAAAAGAAGCTGAAACAGCTTCGGCTCGTTCATGGCAAAGAGAATATACTGCGTTCCGACTCCCTTAAAAGCCATCTTTTCGGAAAGTCCCTTTTTCACATATTCCCTGTAAAGCGCTCTGGCCGCTTTCATCGTATCCCGTTTTACCTCCTCCATACTCTCATAAACGGTAAATATGGGGCAGGCCGAGCTCCCCAGCTTCTTTCCCAGAGCTCTTGCTGTCAGGCTTTCCGCGCTTTCCTCCCGGATGATATTAAGCGCGGCTTCGACGACCTGTCCTTTCGTAAATCTTGCTTTCGGCGGCATGATTTGCACTCCCTTCCCTTTCTAAGACAATCGTTCTATAACATTCGTTCTAAATATATACCTGTTAATGCCGGAAGTCAATAGAGAAAAACAAAAAAATGCGCTTTTACCTGTTTTGCATTTTTCTCAAATAATCATAAGAATAAATCTTCCTCCCGCATTGCAGGTCATGTAAAAATGCAATCTTAGTTCGATAAGCCCTTACCAGTTTTGTGACTGTTTCATCATTGCCCGCCGTATCTTTCATAAACAGGTCGTAAACCTCTGCGTCTGAGGGAAGTAAACTGAGGTCCACCAGCTTTGGGTCCGTCACATATTTTAAAAGCTCTTTCTCATATTTTTTAAACGAGGTCACTTTAATATCGAGCAGGCCGGAATCGGCTTTTATAAGATTCGTATTATAAAACATACTGTTACCGCTGTCAAAGATTGGCGCCGGTTTGATGAACCGGTACGTTTTACTGTCCCTTATTACGCCGAAATTGTTCAGATGTCTGTCAGTGTTAGTGATTATAAAGTCCGTCAGTATCTGATATTCCATAAACGCTCTGAGGTAATCCTTATCTATGCCGTGCTCTCCGCAATACTGTATATAGGTCTCATAATAATTGCTTTCATTGGATTTTCTGATACTCTTTACAATATCGATTGCCGGTATAAACTCCGTACCTATGTCCGTAAAATTCGGGCAGATGCATCCGGTAATCAGTTGTCCATCCGATGATATTTCAATTAATTCATATGGGGTATATTCAAATTTATTTTGTCTTTTATGTATTTCTGCCGCAAGGACTTCACTTAAGCTTTGTCTGCATGTATTATTGTAGTTGCCTTTTACAAGTCTTCTTGTGCCAAAGGCGTCTATAATCCATTTTTTCTTAAGGTCGCCCTTTAAGGATGCGCTTGGTATGAAGTTTGTTTTTCCTGCTATACTTTTTATATCGTCTCTTAAGTCAAGGGAAAACTTTGACATGAAGTCATTTTCATATAAGTTAATATTTTCCCATTTATAATCGCTGTCCTTTGGGCATATCCAGTAATGGTCTGAAAGCGACAGTCCTAAATTGTCAAGCATATAGTCGATAGTGCTTCCGGAATTCATCCTTGTTAAATCCGTCTGTATATTCTGCCTTGTTACGGGAATCCCTCTGTTCATAATCCATTCGGCAGTCTTATTCTCAACTGTTTTTGAGGATATTTCAAGAAAAGGCAGTCTGTCTGTTGAATTTTTATTGATTACCACTGCCGTAATGCCCTGATTCTCATATTCAAATAACGCCAGCTTTTCGTTTTCATGCATCAAAAAATAAATCATTATTTTCTCCCCGGCCTAAAAAACCTCTTTCGCTATATGTTCTAATTTATTTTTTGCCCTTTCCTTCTTTATATAGCTTTCCACTTCTATCTTTAACAGACCATCCTGTGCCCATTCTTCATCTTTGATATTCGTCCATGTGTCTTTCTCAGATACAGATATCACTTTGTTATCAAAAATTACCTGTACCGTTTTATTATCATCTTCCAAAAGCAGCTTTGCTTCTTTTCCATCGACTGTGAATGTTTTTATAACCTTCATTTTTTACAAAACCTCCGCAATCACCCTCTCCGCGTTGCGGCAGGCGACTTTCTCAATCTGTCCCGCCGTAAAGCCACTTTCCTTAAGCGCCTCAAACAATCGCGGCATCTGACCCGGGCTTCCGATTTCAAGCCTGCCGCCAACGCCGTCAAAATCCGTGCCGATGGCCGGGCAGTCCTCTCCGCCAACATTCATCATATGGCGGAGCTGCGCCACAATCGCCTCCGTGCGGCTTTCCTTCGCCTTCACGTCGCCGGTAAGAAATTCCGGCCCGAAATTAACTCCCATGACGCCGCCCTTATCCGCCAGTGTCCGAATCATTTCATCCGTCATGCTCCGGGGATGGGGATTTATGCTCCGGCAGTTGGAATGGGACGCCACAAAGGGCTTTTTACAAAGAGCCGCCACATCCCGAAAACCGCCGTCGGATAGATGGGACACGTCCACAATCATGCCCAGCTCGTTCATACGGGCAACAGCCTCCCTGCCAAAGTCCGTCAGCCCCTTTTCCATCACTGAGCTGTCGGAAGAATTGGGAAATCCAAAACAGTTTGCATGATTCCATGTAAGGCTGATAAGCCGGATTCCCATGCCATAAAAACGCTCCAGATTTTCTATTTTCCCGTCCACCGCACGTCCGTCCTCCAGCGTAAGGATGCCGGATATCTTTCCCGCCTCCCAGTTGGCGTCGATATCCTCCATGCTTTTAGCCGCCGCAAACGCATCGGGATAACGCATAACCGTATTGCGGAAAATCTGCAGGTTCTTTTCTATATACGCTTCGTCCTTCGGTAAAAAAAGGCCCGCTATCTTCTTTAAGTTCACAGGAGGCATAAAAATGGCAAAAAACTGCGCCTTGCACCCGCCCTCTTTTAAGCCCGCCAGGGATACCATCCCTCCGGGAGCGGAGAGGGTCTTCTTTCTGCCCATCCACGCTTTCATCAGTGTATCACAGTGAAAATCAATATAATTCATCTTCCCTCCTCCTAGTATAATAATGATATAGCCACAAGAGCTATATAGTTAATAAGTTACAAAGTCATATCTGATGAATAACAGAAGGAGAATTCCCTCTCCATCAGAAGTTATAAATATTTATCATGTCTGAGGTTTCCTTAATGCACCAGACAAAATATAGAGGTATAATCACCGAGGCAGGATCATTGACGTTTCCTCCTTGGGAACCAGCAGAGCCTCTGCTGGCGAAACCTCTCAGACAGTCTGTCAGTCCATTCGGTGGTGATTTATGTTTTGGCTGGTTGGGAAGCCCCAGGCTATACCTGTATAAGCCGCTAGGTTGTGTATCCGCCTTTTGGAAATGGATGCCTGCCGGAAAGGATAAAAACATGCAAGACCAAAAAGTACTTAAGATGCCTGAAAACACTCCCTATCTCTCAGTCGGGCTTGATGTCGGGGCAGACTTCACCTGGATGTCCATCATGCTCCCAAATGGTACGCTTATCGGGAAACCCTTCAAGATCGTTCATTCCGCTCCTCAGTCCCGGGAGCTTGCCGTCACAAAAATAAAGGAAGCACAAGAGGCGTATTCTCTTGAAAGCCGCTGCTTCCTTGAGTCCACCGGGATCTACCATATCCCGCTCCTGTGCTTCCTTCGCGATAAGGGTTTTGACTGCTCGGTCATTAATCCTATCATTACTAAGAATAGCACAAATATGAACGTAAGAAAACTGCATAATGATAAATTTGATTCTAAAAAAGCTGCCAAAGTAGGGCTGGATGCTTCCCTGAAGACTTCCGTCATCCCGGATGATGAGGTCATTGACCTGCGCAACCTGGTACGGGACTACTATTACTTCAAGGATCTGCAGTCCGCTGTCGTCCTTAAGCTCACGGCGGAACTGAAAGTATCCTTCCCCGCATACCGGAAGGTGTTCAGCAAGGTCACCACCCAGACTTCCTTAAAGCTTCTGGACGCCTATCCCCTTGCGCAGGATTTTATCGCCGCACCAAAGGAAACGGTGGTGGAAATGATCCGTTCCACAGCACGCTTTGGGGAAAAGTATGCCCTGGCAAAATATGACGCCCTGTACGCCGCCGCAGAGGATGCTGCCGTTTTCGGACGTGCCCTTCAAAGCAACGCCATCCGGATCCGGCTGTATATAAAACTCTACCGGGAATACCAGGGGCATCTGGACAGCATGCTCGAAGAACTGCATAAAGCTGTCGAAAGGCTGGAAGGAACGCCGGTCCGTGACCGGATCTCCCTCCTCCAGACCCTGCCGGGTGTCGGTTTCCTGAGTGCGGTCGTCCTGGTCGCGGAAATGGGTTCCTTTGACCTGTTTTCCTCACCCAAAAAACTCTATGCTTACTTCGGGATGGACCCTGGTGTAAATGATTCCGGCAAGTTCCATGGGGACAGGGTCCATATGTCCAAGCGGGGCTCCGGCCTTGCCAGGCGTATCCTGCATATGGCCGCCATCAACAACCTGAAAGTGGACAAAACAGCAAATGCGCCCGTGAACCCTGTCATTTATGACTATTACATCCGAAAATGTGCCGGCAAGAAAAAGATCGTTGCCGTTGGGGCTGTCATGCATAAAATCTGTAACACCATTTTTGCCATGCTCCGGGATAATAAGCCTTTTGAACTCATTACACCAGAGGAACACTGCAAACGGTACGCAGCAGAACACTCAGGAACTATGAACGCCGCTGCATGATAGAAGTCGGAATCAACTTTAAAAAATCCCATAACAATTGGGTTTATTAAAGTTACCCTTTTTTAAATCAACTGCTCGAAAAAAATTTTTAAACATTTTTCAATTTACCTATTGACATTTCTTAGCTGGACTGGCTGTCACCGGCAGCAGGCCATGTACCGTACTGCCCTATTCCCTGCAGGGTTACTGCTTCTCCCCGCTGACCTTTGCTGCCGCTTCCGCTTCCCTGCGGATGCGCTCTATGTCCTGTAAATTGACCTTACCAGCCTTTAAACGGTAATAGCTGTAGGCAAAGAGTACCGTCACCATCACCAGGATAAAGTACTGGTCTCCCGGTTTCAGTGTGGTCAAAAGCGCCACGCTTATCAGCAAATCACACAGAACCGCCAGTATGACTGTGACGTCAAAAGCCCGCCGGGGCATATGGAAAAAGCCGTTTTCCCATGCATTCGGATACTTCTTTATCAGCCGGAACATCAAAACGTTATTAAACAGGTTGATAATCATTGTGGGAATCATCATCAGGGAAATCAGTTCGTTCAGCCCCATGTCAATCCAGATGGGAACCACGGCAATCACATATAAAATCAGCATCATCACCCAGGGATAGCCCTTTTTCGTCTTTGTGCCGAGAACGGAAGGAAGCCAGCCGTCTTCAATGGTTGCAAGAAGAGGGTGCTGCACGCTGGCAACCGCTCCGTACAGGGAGGTTGCAATGGCAAAGCATGCGCCGCCCAGAATGAAAATCACAAAAACAGGGTAGGGGAAAATCTCTCTGGCTACCACACCCAGATTTTTTCCTGCCACCTCTTCTATGGGAAGAACCCCGGCGGAAACAATGGCAATCAGACAGTAAACCACGGTAATTACACCGGAAGCAATCAGTATCGCCCTGGGAAGGCTCCGCTTAGCGTCCCGGGTATCCGCAGTCATGGCAACCGGCATGGTCGCTCCCTGACAGGCAAAGGCCATCATGGCAATCGCCATAATAAATCCCACCGCGCCGTCAGTAAAATAGCCCTCATGGGGCACCACTGTAGCGTAGTCCACCCGGGGCAGTCCCGTAGCAATGTAAACCAGCAGGGAAACTATCAGGACCGCAACCATAATCAGGTTAAATTTCCCCATAAACTTTCCCCCAGGCAAGGTGGTCAGGAAGAACAGCGTGATGATGGCAAAGGCAATCAGCTGGCTGTAATCTGCAATTCCCGGAAACACTGTGGAGGCGTATTCCACAATGGAAACGGCGTACATGGCAAAAGCCAGACCGGTAAAAATCGTCGAAAGCGCCGTAACGCCCACCAGAAGCGGAGGCTGCAGCAATGCGGCCTGGGAATAAGCGCCGCCGGGCAGCACAAACATTCCCGCCATCAGCGTTTTGTAAGCGTAGGCAAACAGCACCACAAGGTTGGCCGCAACAAGAGCCAGCGTA
>Ga0224740_10039_pt1 | contig 27658 bp, 21 predicted proteins | sample LIM_E_Water_Bulk_FD_161634 | JGI IMG/M metagenome (GOLD analysis project Ga0224740, IMG submission 161634) | Enriched cells from gastrointestinal tract of the lab mouse from Pacific Northwest National Laboratory (PNNL), Richland, Washington... | ecosystem: Host-associated > Mammals > Digestive...
AAGCTCGCGCTTGGCTCGTTGCTTCGCGGGAATAAATATCGCTTCAAAGATAATTACAAGCAAATAAAAGCTGCCAGATTAAATAACCAAAGTAATAAAACAAAAAACACCTACATAACTTGATTGTAAGTGTTTTTTGTTTCTATTTTTCTTCTTTAATGCGTGACACCCCTTCTTCAAGCCAAGTTTGTGTAACCCATCAGCATTTCATCTACTTCCCTTGCTACATTACGTCCTTCCCTGATTCCCCAAACGACAAGTGACTGCCCACGCTGCATATCACCTGCAGCAAACACACGGTCTGTAGACGTTTTATAGCTTCCAGCAGGCGTTTCCACATTTGTCCTGGCATCCAGCTTTACATTAAATGCCTTAGCAACATATTCCTGCGCTCCTAAAAATCCTGCCGCAATCAATACATAATCTGCTGGAATTTCAAATTCACTGCCTGCAATCTCGGCCATATTGGTACGCCCTGTCTTTGCATCCTTTTTTGGCTCCAGCTTGATTAGTTTTACTTTTTTTAATGCACCATTTTTGTCTGAAATAAATTCCTTCACCGTTGCCTGGTAGATTCTAGGGTCTTTGCCGTATACTGCAATTGCCTCTTCCTGTCCATAATCCGTCTTACAGACACGCGGCCACTCCGGCCATGGATTATCCGCCGCGCGTTCATCCGGCAGCTTTGGCATCATCTCCACCTGCACGACTGACTTTGCCCCCTGGCGCACAGCCGTCCCCACACAGTCATTTCCTGTATCACCGCCACCGATTACAACCACATTTTTACCTTTGGTGTCAATCCACCCTTCCTTATTGCCTGAAAGCACATGCTTCGTAGAGCGGGACAGAAAATCTACAGCAAAATAGATTCCCTGCGCTTCCCTGCCTGGCGCCTTGATATCCCTTGGATTGGATGCACCACAGCAAAGAATCACGCTGTCATACTGCTTTAGCAGATCATCCGCCCTAACATTTTTTCCAACATCAGCGTTTACTACAAACTTTACGCCCTCTTCTTCCATTACCTTTTGCTTGCGCTCAATCACCCATTTTTCCAATTTCATATTAGGAATGCCGTACATCAAAAGCCCCCCAATCCGGTCACTTTTCTCATATACGGTCACATCGTGCCCTCTCTTGTTTAACTGGTCAGCGGCTGCAAGCCCGGCAGGACCTGAACCAACAACAGCCACCTTCTTTCCAGTGCGTACCTTTGGCGGTTTTGCTTCCATCAAGCCATTTGCATAACCATATTCAATAATTGCATTTTCATTTGCCTTACAAGTAACTGGCGAATCATTCATCCCGCAAGTGCAGGATGCCTCGCAGAGCGCCGGGCAGACCCTAGCTGTAAATTCTGGAAAATTATTGGTCTGGAGCAGCATCTGCAGCGCCTTATCCATATTGCCCCGAAACAGAAGGTCATTCCACTCTGGAATCAGATTATTTAGTGGACAGCCTGATGTCATCCCATGAATCATCATTCCAGACTGGCAAAACGGCACGCCGCAGTCCATGCAGCGGGCAGCCTGCTCCCTCCTGTCCTTTTCAGTCATCGGAGTATGAAACTCATTAAAATGTTTAATGCGTTCTAACGGTTCTACCGCTGTCTCGTTCTTTCTGTTATATTCCATAAAACCAGTTGGTTTTCCCATAATAGCCCTCCTTATGCCTTATTCTTATATGCATAAAATGCCTCAATCTGAGCCTGCTCATAACTTAATCCATGCTCTTCCATTTTTGCGATCAACTGCAGCATTTTGCTATAATCATGCGAAATAATTTTCTTAAACTTTGGAAGATATTCGCTAAAATGCTCTAAAATCTCTTTTCCACGCTCAGAATTAGTTGCCGCAACATGCTCCTCAATCATTGCTTTTAATTCAAGTACATCGTACTTGTCAGTAACAGGGTCAGACGAAACTAATTCTTTATTAAGCCTTAGGTACAGATCACTATTCTCATCCAGCACATAGGCAACTCCGCCGCTCATACCTGCTGCAAAATTCTTCCCTGTCTGTCCAAGGACAACTACACGGCCTCCTGTCATATATTCGCAGCCATGATCTCCCACGCCCTCCACAACAGCCGTGGCACCAGAATTGCGGACACAGAAACGCTCCCCGGCAATCCCGTTAATAAATGCCTTGCCACTTGTCGCACCATAAAGCGCAACATTTCCAACAATAATATTTTCCTCTGCCCTAAAATTAGAACCCTTTGGCGGATATACTACAATCTTACCGCCAGACAACCCCTTTCCTAGATAATCATTGGAGTCACCAATCAATTCCAGCGTAAGTCCTTTTGGTATAAAAGCGCCGAAGCTCTGTCCACCGCTTCCATGACATTCCGCTGTAATCGTGTCCTCCTCCAGCGAATCGCCAAACCTTTTTGTAATCTCTGAACCAAGTATCGTTCCAAGCGTCCTGTCAATATTGGTAACATCTGCTTTAAGCTTGGTTTTCTCCCCTGTTTCCAATGCCTTTTTCAGTTCTGGCAAGAAGACCTTCTCATCTATTGTCTTTTCCAATTCAAAATTATATTTGTTTTTTGGATTGAATTTATTTTCTTTTTTCTCGCCTGCAAAAGAAGCATCCAAGACAGCATTTAAATCAACCTGCCTGTTTTCCTCTTTTACCTTTATCAAATCAGTACGGCCAATCAGATCATCCACCTTGCGAATGCCAAGCTCTGCCATATATTCCCTAAGTTCCTGTGCAATAAACCGCATAAAATTTTCAACATATTCCGGTTTTCCCTTAAACCGCTTGCGAAGTTCTGGATTCTGCGTTGCCACTCCTACCGGGCAAGTATCTAAGTTGCACACACGCATCATGACGCAGCCCATCGTGATAAGCGGCGCCGTTGCAAATCCATATTCTTCTGCACCAAGAAGAGCAGCAACCAGCACATCGCGTCCTGTCATCAGCTTTCCGTCCGTCTCAATGCGCACATGGGAGCGCAGCCCGTTCATAATCAGCGTCTGGTGCGTTTCTGCCAGACCTAGCTCCCAAGGAAGCCCTGCATTGTAAATTGAACTTCTAGGAGCTGCCCCAGTACCACCGTCATGGCCGGATATTAGTATAACGGCTGCCCCGGCCTTTGCAACACCTGCCGCAACTGTACCCACACCTGCCTCAGAAACTAGTTTGACAGAAATCCTCGCATCCTTATTGCTATTCTTCAAATCATAGATTAACTGTGCTAAATCCTCAATCGAATAAATATCATGATGAGGCGGCGGGGAAATCAGGCTGACCCCCGGCGTGGAATGCCTTGTCTTTGCAACCCACGGATACACTTTCCCACCCGGAAGATGGCCGCCCTCACCAGGCTTCGCCCCCTGTGCCATCTTTATTTGGATTTCCTTTGCGCTCACCAGATAACGAGATGTAACACCAAAACGGCCCGATGCCACCTGCTTAATCGCAGAACATCTATCCTCCGCCTGCCCTGCTGTTGCCAGACGTTCCAGACTCTCGCCGCCCTCGCCGCTGTTTGATTTTCCATGCAGATGGTTCATGGCGATGGCAAGCGTCTCATGTGCCTCCTGCGAAATAGAGCCATATGACATCGCACCTGTCTTAAAACGCTTTACAATCTCATCAACGCTCTCAACATCATCAATTGAAATTCCCTTCTTTGGATAGTTAAAATCCAAAAGGCTTCGGAGCGTAACTTTACTTTCCTTCTCATCCACTGTTTTAGAATACATCTTAAACAGCTCATAATTTCCCGTCCACGCTGCCTGCTGAAGCAGATGAATCGTCTCAGGATTATATAAATGTTCCTCCTTATCTCCACGCGACTTATGCTGCCCGCGGCTTTCCAGCGTTAAGTCTACGCTTAATCCCAATGGGTCAAATGCTGCAGAATGCTGTCTGTCAACCTGTTTCTGAATATCTTCAAGCGTTATGCTGCCCACACAGCTAACTGTATCCGTAAAATATTTTTCAACTACATCTTCTGAAATTCCAATCGCCTCAAAAATCTTAGACCCCTGATACGACTGTATTGTTGAAATTCCCATTTTTGAGGCAATCTTCACAATTCCATGTAGAACTGCCGCATCATAGTCATCAACTGCCGCATAGTAGTCCTTATCTAACAGCCTCCCCTCAATCAGCTCCTTAATTGTACTATGTGCAAGATATGGGTTAATCGCTCCCGCGCCATATCCAAGCAGAGTTGCAAAGTGGTGTACTTCCCTCGGCTCTGCCGTCTCAATCACCATTGCAACGCTTTCTCTCTTCTTTGTTGTTACCAGATGCTGCTGCATTGTGGCAACCGCAAGAAGCGAAGGAATTGCCACATGGTTCTCATCAACCCCCCTGTCGCTGAGGATCAAGATATTGGCACCTTCTTTATAAGCTCTGTCTGCCTCTAAGCAGAGATGATCCAGCGCCTTTTTCAGCGAAGTATTTTTGTAAAATGTTATTGGGATGACTTCACTTCGGAAACCCTCTTTGTTCATATATTTAATTTTTAATAAATCGGTATCTGTTAAAATTGGGTTATTAATTTTTAATACTTTACAGTTCTCCGCATTTTCCATTAACAGATTGCCATCCTGCCCGATGTAAACACTGGTTGAGGTTACGATTTCCTCACGTATCGCATCAATCGGCGGATTCGTAACCTGCGCAAATAACTGTTTAAAATAATTAAATAATGGCTGCGGCTTATCTGACAGCATTGGGAGCGGTGAATCGGTTCCCATCGACGCAATCGGTTCGCTTCCGTTTTGTGCCATCGGCAAGATGGAAGTTTTGTATTCCTCAAATGTATAGCCAAATGCCTTCTGGAGCCTTGCCCTCTCCTCATCTGAAAATTCTTCCACTTTTTGGTTCGGAATCCTAAGTTCTTTTAATATAATAAGGTTCTTATTTAACCATTCACCATATGGCTGTCGGGATGCATACTGCTCCTTTAATACCTCATCATCAACCAGCCCTCCCTTCACCGTATCAACCAAAAGCATACGCCCTGGCATTAAGCGATCCTTTTTTACAATTTTTTCTGGAGGAATCTCAAAAACCCCGACTTCGGACGAAAGAATTAACTGGTCATCTGTTGTAATATAATATCGTGATGGACGCAGCCCATTCCGGTCAAGAACCGCCCCCATAATATCACCATCCGAAAAGAGAATAGAAGCCGGGCCATCCCAAGGCTCCATCATTGTTGCATAATATTGATAAAAGTCACGTTTTCTCTGACTAATACTCATATCATTTTCCCACGGCTCTGGAATCGTAATCATTACTGCAAGCGGTAGATCCATGCCGCTCATAACTAAAAATTCCAACGTATTATCAAGGCGCGCGGAATCTGATCCGCCCGGATTAACTACTGGAAGGATTTTGTGCAGCTCACCAGACAGAAGAGGCGATTCCATAGTCTCCTCGCGCCCAAGCATTTTATCTGCATTTCCAACGATTGTATTAATCTCACCATTATGGACGATAAAACGGTTGGGATGCGCCCGCATCCAACTTGGATTTGTGTTTGTGCTGAAACGGGAATGCACAATCGCAATCGCTGAAATATAATCTGAATCCATTAAATCCGTAAAAAACTGTCTGAGCTGCCCTACCAGAAACATACCTTTGTACACAATAGTTCTGCTTGAAAAAGAAACCACATAGGTATTGTCATTACTCTGCTCAAAAACACGCCTTGCCACATACAGTTTCCGGTCAAAGTCAAGTCCCCTGTCTACCTCTTCTGGACGCTTCACAAATGCCTGCATTATGCATGGCATACATTCCACCGCCTTCTGCCCAAGGATTTCCGGGACAATCGGAACTTCTCTCCAACCAAGGAATTCGAGCCCCTCCTTCTGAATGATAACCTCAAACATCTTTTTTGCCTGGTTTTTCTTTAATTCGTCTTGTGGAAAGAAGAACATTCCAATTCCATAATCCCTCTCTTCACCCAATTCAATACCAAGCGGCACTACAGCCTTTTTAAAAAAGTTATGTGAAATCTGCAGCAGGATACCGACGCCGTCACCAGTTTTTCCCTCTGCATCCTTACCAGCACGATGTTCAAGTTTTTCCACAATATCAAGTGCTCCAGACACCGTATCATGTGTCTTATCTCCCTTGATATTTACAATGGCACCGATACCACAGTTATCATGTTCAAAACGCGGGTTATAAAGCCCTCTCCTATAATGGTCCACAGCTTTGCTAGCTTCTGTAAGCACATTATTCTGGGTTTCTTCTTTTCGCATGTTACTGTTACCTCCTTTAATCTGGCATACTGCCACACATTACTCTGGCTATTCAATCTCACTGTTTTTACTAGGTTAAATGTCCAAATACAATCTACCGAACGTCTTAATGTTACTTCAACTACATTTTCAGCAGATACCCTTGAAGCCTTATCCTTCATAGATAATCTCCAGGATATAACTTCAAAAGCAATAACAAATACTCTTAAAACACGAAAAAAGGGTTCAGCAAATAATATGCTGAACCCCTTTGTTCATCAACTGAGATTGATTATAATATAAAAACACAAAAAAAGCAATCATTATTTTTTTTGACTTTCCCCATACTATCTACGCAGTATTTTCTTTGCAACACTTTTCCCTTTCTTAATCAGGCGGTAACTCCTGCTCTGTTTAATACGCATCTCCCGCTCTGCTATTTTTTGTATCTGCTCTTCCATTTCTAAAAGCAACTCCCCGCATGCCAAAACCAGTTCTTCTTTTGTATATGCCTTTACCGTCTCATTTTCTGGCGCCTTTTCTTCAAAAAGAATCCCTGAGTCTTTATTCAAGTATTTTTTTGCAACGATGCTATTACCTTCTTTAAACTGTTCTAAAAACTCTATCCTCTGGCCTTCTGTAAAACATGCCGCTCTGGAATAATCAGAAGATTTTCCTTCCCTTACAGAGACCTTCTGCATCACTGGAATCAGGAAATTTTTACGGGCACGGAATTCCGGCATCCTATTTAAAATCCGCTTCACTTCAAGACAGTCCCCACTAATACTGCCATTTACAATTTTTTCAGACCCTTTATATTCCTCTGTCAACTCTAAACCGATTATATGAAGGAAATCCTCAACCAGATTGCCATTGCCACCATAATACTGCCCTTTTTCGTAGACACGTACAATTAGATTATCCATACCTATCACAGACGCAATCGTATCTAACTCTGTATCATAATATAACTTACTCTTTTCGTAACGTTTCTTTTTAATATAAGCTGAAAAAGATTCTTTTGAAGTCTCTTTTACCAACTGTGCCCAGTGTGATTGAATGTAGGCATCCTGCCTCCGCAAATAAACAACTACTTTTAGTTCATGGCCTGCCCCAGTAATTTTCTGAAATAAATTCTCCCAGAAATTTTCCATTACTCTGTAACCAGTCCAAATATGTTCGTCTGACAAAACAACATTTTTATTCTGTTGTAATTCCTCCAATAATTTTGCAAAGCCCTGCTCCTGCAACTTCCTCTCTTCATCATACAACCTATTTTTATCATCATCATAATATTCATGTGTCAAAAAATGAGCATTTCGATTTTGCCCAATTCCCTCAAAAGTAAATCCAAAATTTTGGATAAGAATATCCTTTCCTAAGCAGTAAGCCCTGATTTTTAACCATAAAAAACTGAATCATTGAGGTTCCTGTCTTTGGCGTGCCAACATGCAAATATAGTCTTCCCATTTAAGTCAAATCCTCCGCTTTCTTTCATTATCCTCTCCTTCATAACCCCAAAAAATACCACTCAAAGAACCCATTTCTCTTTTCCAGATATTAAATTACCTATATCCCCGTTTTCTGTCAATTCTAAAAAACGAATTCAGGAGACAAAATATTGATCAAATGCCTCCATAAATACTCAATTTTGCAAAAGCTTCCTGAACCGCCACGCCACCTTATGTCAGTTTTGTGGCTTGCGCGGTATGCGTGGATACCTGCAGGCTTGCCCACAGATATCTCCGCCTTACCATCGCAAATCAGGTTGCCTAGCAATAAAAAACGAGGGTAAGACTTCCATTTTCATCTTAACCCCCATCTACTATTCTACAAATAATATTGTCACAATTATGGCTTTTCTGTGGCAATCACTTTTTTTATACTTTTTATAATATTTTAACAGATATACTTCTTTTTATGACAGGAAATTGCTGTCATTGCATTATTTCCTGCCATATAATATGATTTATCCCTCTTAAAACATCTCTATTGTTCTTTATAAGGTTCTACCTTTTCATAGATGTTGGCATAAAGATTATCCTTTAACTCCTTTACATAGGATAATGCATTTTCTACTGGAATCATCTCTTTTATAGATTTGTCCCTAGTAACAATCTCTACACAAGATTCCTTTAAATTTCTTGGACTTACCACAACACGAATTGGAACGCCAAGCAAATCCGCATCCGAAAACATTGCCCCAGGACGAATACCTTCGCGGTCATCATAAATAGTCTCCACACCTGCATCCAGGAGACTGTTATATAATTCATCAGCTGTCTTTTTAGTTTCCTCGTCGTCTGAGCGCAGACAGCAGATATGAACTTCCCACGGAGCAATCGTAATTGGCCAGATTGGACCAAAGTCATCATGATATGCCTCACAAATAGACGCTGCCATTCGGCCAACACCGATTCCATAGCAACCCATAATCGGATATTGCATCTGCCCATTTTCATCAGTATACTGCATTCCCATCGTTTTCGTATATTTTGTCCCAAGCTGGAAGATATTTCCAACCTCAATCCCACGTTTAATCGCAATTGCTTTTTTTCCACAACATGGACATATACTGCCTTCTTGAATCTTTGAAATATCTACATATTTAACAGATGACAAATCTCTTTCTAGATTCAGTCCAGTATAATGATATCCCTCTTTGTTCGCACCCGCAACCATTCCGGAAATTCCCTTTAGCGTAATATCAATATACACTTCTGCTTCTTCTGCTATTTGATATGGCCCGATATAACCCGCAACCAAACAAGAATCTTCTGTAATCTCTGCTGTATGAATTTCTTCCCCTACTAAATTGCGCAGTTTTGTTTCATTAATTTCATAGTCACCGCGGACAAAAGCAACCACATAAGTGTCATCCGAATTTTTCTGATACACAACTGCCTTACAAGATTTTTTTACATCACTCTTTAAAAAGCTGCACACATCCTCAATTGTTTTGCAGTCCGGTGTCTCTACGCAGATAAGCTCCTGCAGTTCCATATTATCATCATTTGTCATTTTATTTTCTGCTGCTTCCATATTTGCGCGGTAGCCACATTCCTCACAGATTACAATGGAATCTTCTCCGACAGGTGTCAATAACATATACTCATGAGAAATACTGCCCCCCATCATTCCAGAATCAGACGCCACTGTAACGACATCTGGAATGCCCGCTTTTTGAAAAATACGGTTATACGCCTGATAACACTTTGCATAATATTTTTCCAAATCTTCTTGGGATGTGTGGAATGAATAGGCATCTTTCATTGTAAATTCCCGGACACGTATCATTCCAGCCCTAGGTCTCGCCTCATCACGGAACTTTCTCTGAATCTGATAAATCATAAATGGGTACTTTGTATATGACTGTGCATACTCCCGAACTAGATGAACGGCTGCCTCCTCATGAGTCATGGCAAGCACCATACGGGAATCACTGCGATCTGTAAATCGTAAAAGTTCATTGCCCACCGATTCATATCTTCCAGATTCATCCCATAAATCTGCCGGAAGAACAACTGGGAATAACACTTCCTGCCCATCTATCGCATCCATCTCCTGACGGATAATCTTCTCAATTTTTGCCGTGATTTTCTTCAATGTTGGAAACTCTGTAAAAATACCATTTCCTACATTTTTCATGTAACCACCCCGCACCATCAAAGCATGGCTGTCAATCACACAATCTGCTGGTCTTTCCTTAAATCTAGAGCCAATTAATCTTGAAAGCTTCATGTTTTCACCTTTTTGGAATTGCAAAATATCAGTAGTAAAGTACCCACAATAAGAAAGTACAACCATAAAGTCATCAATGTACTAATATATACAATTCCTATCCTTTCCTAAATAAGTTAAAAATGGCAACGCCTGTGGCTGGATTGCCCAGATATCAAAAAAGCCCCAAACTGCATCTACAGTTTAGGGCGAATTTCCATCCGTGTTACCACCTAAATTCAGGCAAAGCCTGCACTCTACTGTAAGCTATCACTTACACTGCCTAAGATAACGGGGGCTTTCCGACAAGATTTCTTCTAAATATCCTAAACAAAATACTTAGCTTTCATCCTGTACTCATAGATTGGTTCAGTATCCTTTCACCAGAGCCTTCCACCAACTGACCCCTCTCTATAGGTTTCCAGATACCTACTACTTCTAATCCACGCTCTTTATAAAACTTTATCCATACAAACTTATATCATGTTTTCCATAAAAAGTCAATCCCCACTTTTATTACATAAATAGCATAGCCTCCTCCAATACCAATGTTTTGTTTCGACTCCAGATAGCTGGAAATTCAGAGATTGGCCCTGGGCATGCCGCCCAGCCAACTTCCAACGTTATGCTTGGCACTTTTTGCTTATACATAATGTATTCCCGCAGGCTTCCTATTCCTCCAGAATTTTCTTTCTCATAAGCGGCTGAATCGGCATATCCTGTGATTTGCCTTGCAAGGTCATACATTTTCTGTGTATCTTCTTTCAACTTTCCTTTCTTTGTACACCCCCCAAAAACAATAGACCCTGTGGCATGATAATTTATGACTCCGCTTAATTCCTTCTGCTTAAGGGACTGAATCAATGATACAATCGCCTTGGTTTCTGCTTCACTTGCTGCGCTCTTTCCGCTATACCCTTCACTGCCTGCTTTTCCAGATTTCTTAAACTTATATGGATAATTACGGTTCAAATCCACTCCTCTGGCATTAGCTTTCCACCTGATTGAATCTCCATTGCTTATTTTAGATAGTTTTTTACGCAGATTTGCATTTTTTATTCCGCCAAAACCAGACTGAGATATAGTTACACCGTCAGGATTCGCCATTGGAATATAGTGGATTGCAATTTGGCTAAACACAGTTCCCACATTCTGCCCCGAAACTTTCTCCTGACTGTTTTGCAGATAATATTCAATTTGGCTCATACATACCAAAGATGCCATATACTCTCTAGCGTGAAGCGTCGAGACAACCAACATGCTTTTTGGCGCATTCTGGTTTCCGATTATCACATCGTAAATATTCCTACCATCTTCACTTTTCCCAATCACTTTATAATGAATCAGCCCGTAATATTTCTTTACAAGACTTTTAATATCCTCTTCCATCTCATCATATGAATATTTCTGATGGCTGTCAGAGACCAACTTTTTATTGGAAAAGAGCTTTCCCCTTCCTCTGCCTTTATATGAAAACCCCTTTCTCTCTGTAACAGGGATGATTCTATATGTATAATTCTTATTATATTTTAATTCTTCATCCATAAAAGAACACTTTTTCTCTTGCCTAACAGCGTAAAAGATTTCTGTCCTGCTGCTTTTCTGTATATATAATAAAATTGTGCCTTTCTCACGGATTCCCATGTCAATTTCATCTTTGTTTTACCCATGGATACCGTATGTACTGTTCCTATTTTTTCAGGTACATAGATCTGATACTTTCCTGTCTTGGAAAATACCTTATGCTTCTTATTTCTGGCAGACATTTTAACATAATAGGTTTTTCCATATTGGATAGAAAAAGAATGTTTATGTTTTCTTTTAATGACATCCTTCTTGAATTTTTTGCCCTCCTCTTTTGTATATAATAAATAGGATGAAACATCCTGCAATTTGTTCCAAGAAATCGTAATTTTTGTTTTCTTCTGGCTAATACTCATCTTCAGTTTCTGTTTTGGTTTCTTTGTCGGCTTTGGCTTATTCGTTGGTTTTGGTGTGTTTGTCGGTTTTGGTGTATCTGTTGGTTCTGGTGTATCCGTTGGCTCTGGCGTATCTGTTGATGCTGGTGTAGTAGTTGTTTCTGGCATGATTGTTGGCTCTGGTGTTGCTGTTGGCTCTAAGGTATCTGTCAATTCTGATGTGCCTGCTTGTTTTGGCATCTCCTCAGGTTCTAACATATTGTTTTGTCCAAATATTTCCTTTGGCTCTGCCTTTGATGCCCCAACATGATAGAGACTCTGAATCAAACCAGAATTCCTATTTTGCTTTGAAATCGCTTCTCCTTGTACAGTTGTCAAATTTCCCGTAAAACAGGCAATTGCCAACAATGATGCAAATGCTTTATAAAATTTTTTCATTCTTCCCTCATCCTATCCCAATTATTTTTTCCATCATACGGATTGCCCTGACATTTTTTTTCACATCATGGACACGCACCATATTCCAACGATTCTGCACAGCTAATACTGTAGTCACTATCGTCCCTTCTTCCCTTTCTTCTACTGGAAGGTCAAGTGTAAGGCCAATTACAGATTTTCGCGAAGAAGCAAGAAGAAGCGGCATGCCCAGTTCACGGAAACTTTCCAGGCCGGATAGTACCATAAGATTATGCTCGTATGTTTTTCCAAATCCTACACCTGGATCTAAAATAATCTTCTCCTTGCAAATGCCTGCATCCTGCCCAATTGCTACACTCTTCTGCAAATCCGACAGAACATCCTTCAAAAAATCATTATATACTGCCTCTGTGCGGTTATGCATAATACAGACAGGAACCTGGTACTTTGCAACAATATCCGCCATTGTTCCACAATCCCACACAGAATTTTTCTCTTTCTCCGCAAATATACCGTCGTACTGCAGCCCCCAAATATCATTTGCCATATCAGCGCCGAATGACAAAGCAGCATCCATGACCGGGGCTTTGTACGTATCTACCGATACTGGAATGTCAAAACGCGTTTTTATCGCCTCCAAGATTGAAACCACTCTGGCAATCTCTTCCTCCACAGTTATCTTTTGATATCCTGGTCTCGTAGATTCACCGCCTACATCAATAATATCTGCTCCCTGCTGCACCATCTCTTCTACATGGTACAGTGCTGTGTCTAGCTTATTAAATTTACCGCCGTCTGAAAAGGAATCTGGCGTTACATTCAATATCCCCATAACATATGTATGCGGCTTGTCAAAATCAAATTCTTTTTTTCCAATTTTCATACTTCTCTCCAAAAATATGTTTGAAAATTCATTCTCACAATTTACAATTTCACACTCCGTATTCCTTCGTTACCACACTGTGGCAAAATTGCTTCTAGTTTGATAAGGGTACCACCTACGCTGGTACCCTAAAAACTTGAAAGCACTTTTGTTGTAAGAAAACACTGTGTTCCTTAACAACTCCACTAAGGAACTGTTGAAAAATAACTTTTAATATTACTTGTCTTTTCCTCCGATAGCACCACTCAAAAATTAGTTACATAGCCCGCTATGCTCCTAATTTTTGAGCGGCACTCTCGAAGAAAAATCCTGCGCACTATTTAAAAGTTATTTCTAAACAGCTCCTAAGGCAAAAACTCCTTTGGTATATAATACTTTTATTAAGTCAAATGGACATGCAGGCATGTCCACCTGGCTTGTTGTTTTGCAGGAAAAATTTAACCTTACTCCTGCATTTTATCCCAAATCTCTTGAACCGTGTCCTTAGGATACTTTTCTAAAAAAGTGTACATTTCCTCAATTTTTGTCTCTTCCACTTCCAATGCATCTGCGATTTCCTCAATAGAATAACCTTTGTCTTTCTTTTTCCGGATCAGAGAAATCATAAGCATTTCCCTACCTTTGCGCTCTCCTCTTTCTCCAGCTAATTCTAACACTTGTCCATGCATAATCCGGTCAACCTCCTTTCGCACTTTCTTCTCCTTTTCTGCCACATAATCCACAATTCGAATAATCAATTCACATAAAATTACTGCTTCCTGTTCTGTAAAAGTATCATATATATTTTTGATAATACTCTCATACTCCTGCTGCAATTTCAAACGTTCTGTTTTTTCCTTTTCAATTGCTGGCAAAGTATTTTCATAGCGCAATATGTAATATGGCAGATAAAACAACAGCTTTTTTTGAAATATCTCATCCTTTGTGTAATCCTGCACTTTGATTAAAGGCACAGAATACATCACAACATTACCTTCTGCTAATTCTACTTCCATTGTCAGGGTATCAGGTGTATTTCCAGAATGCCGCAAATATAAAACTGCTGACTTCGGAAATGTCACTTTATACCGCCCGTTTACCTCTTGAATATCATCCAGTGCAATAACAAAATCATATTCAAACATCCGTAGTACAATTGTTCCATCTAGTGTACTCTGACATTCAATGTGATATGTTGCACGCCCAATCCTGACACATGCATCTGTAATCACTTTTTCACCATTGAGCTCCATATGCTCGTTCATTAAGGAAATAATCGGGGTATCTTCCTCATAATCTTTACAAAATACCTCATTAATTACCTGTATCAGTAAATGCGGCAGCTTTTCCACCATGGTACGGAATACATCATCAAAAATGGTGTGATGTATTTTTTTGTTACAATTTTCCATAAAATCTCCTCCTTGCACTTTTTGGTTGCAGGAGGTACTCAGATATCTCCTGCTTTAATTATGAAATAAAAGCATAGATTTCTGAGAATACACATTACGTGTAAAGAAATAAAGATAGCGCTAGCTAGAATTATTAGAATCTTGCTTTTCAATAATTCTAACATATGTTTGCAAAAAGTCAATGGGACTTTCTGGATAAATTACCAAAAAACAAATATACCTCTTTTAAAATGGAAAGCGAACCACAGACAACTATTTTTCCTCCCCTGTTTTCCGCTAACGCCAGTTTTAAAGCGTCCTCCATCCTGCCGCAGTCATAAGCTGTAACTCCCTCTTCTTTTATGATACACTGATACAATTCTCCGCTTGGCAGCCCTCTCGCTCCAGGAGCAGTCACCGTATAGATATTTTCTGCAATAGGAAACAACAGAGATAACATCTTCCTATAAGCTTTATCCCGAAATACCCCTATGATAAATGAAAACTTCTCACCTGGAAAGTATGCCTCCAGGGAATGGCAGAGACTCTTTGCAGCATTCTCGTTATGTGCTCCATCCACAAGCAGGAACGGCTCTCGTGACACCACGTCGAATCTGCCTTTCCAACGGCTTTGCAACAAGCCCTCTTTTATGGCTTTTTCCGTTATTTCTTCAAACCCTTTTTGAACTAATGCTCTAGCTGACTCTATTGCGATTGCAGCATTTTCGGATTGGAACACACCACCCTGCTGCAGTGTATATTCCTCATTTTTATAGAAAAATGTTGTCTGGGCAGGCAAAAAATTCTTTGGGACAATACATTTGTTCTCTATCAAAATAAGCTCCGCCCTTTTTGCACTACAAATCTCTTTTATAAGTGTTTCACATTCCGCCTGCTTTTTAGAGATTACCAACGCATGTTCCTTTATAATTCCATATTTTTCTCTGGCTATATCAGCAACTGTAGATCCAAGTAATTTCGTATGGTCTAAGCTGATTGAGGTGAAAACTGTGAGCAGTGGGTCAGCCAAAATATTGGTAGCATCCAAACGGCCGCCAAGCCCGCACTCCACAACAGCGATGTCTACATCCCATGCTTTAAATAAAAGAAATGCCATAACAGTTTCTATCTCGAAGGCTGTCGGATGGGAAAAACCCTCTGCTACCATATCCTCACAGTGGCCTCTTAAAAGAGTTATTGTTTCGGCTAATTCTTCTTTAGAAATATAAGTACAGGTTGGTCCATCTATCCGCTGAATCCGCTCATAATAGTCAAACACAGCTGGAGAAACATAGCGCCCTACAGTATACCCTGAGATGGCCAGAATAGTGCTTATATAATTTCCTACTGAACCTTTTCCGTTTGTTCCAGCTATATGGACTGCCTTAATCTCACGCTCTGGATGGCCCGCACGCCTTGCAAGTTCTTTCACATCCCGAAGAGAATAGTCACTTCCAAGCTTTTCTTGAATGTGCTCTATATAATCCATCGCTTCTTTCTCATTCATTAAGCTCACCCTTCCAAAGATTTTTTCGATTTATATACACCATCTAACTTATCCCCTATCTTGGTGTATTTTCTTGTATCCAGAAAAAAGGCACCTGCATGTGCTGGTGCCTTTTCCCCAATCTCTATTTCACAATACGAACTTTTAACACACCACTTATGGATGCCAATTTATCCGCCAATTCCTGAGAGGAAGCAGAATCAATATCAAATACACAGTAAGAATACTCTCCTCGGCTCTTATTCGTCATATGGTCAATATTGATTCCCTCAGCAGAAATAACATTTGTAAACTGGTTTAACATCTTTGGCATATTTTTATGTGCAACTGTAATCCTGCCTGCGGTTGAACAGATACCTGCATCACACTTCGGATAATTTACGGAATTCACAATATTTCCATGTTCCAAAAATTCGCGAAGCTCATTGGCTGCCATTACTGCACAGTTGTCCTCTGACTCCTCTGTAGAAGCGCCAAGATGTGGTGTCGCAATTACATTCGGCATCCGCATTACTGCAGGATTTGGAAAATCTGTCACATATTTTGCAACTTTGCCAGACTCCAATGCAACCTTCATGTCCTCATCATTCACAAGAAGGTCCCTTGCAAAATTCAAGATTACAACGCCATCCTTCATTTTATCAAAAGCCTCTTTGTTAATCATTCCCTTTGTATCCTCAAGGAATGGAACATGTACTGTAATATAATCACACTGTTCATATAACTCATCATAAGATTTTAATACAGTAACATCACGGTTAATATTCAACGCATTCTGGACGGAAAGAAACGGATCTACGCCGTATACTTGCATTCCCATACGATTTGCAGCATTTGCTACCAGCACGCCGATTGCACCAAGACCGATTACTCCAAGCTTCTTTCCCTTAATCTCTGTCCCTGCAAAATTCTTTTTTGCTTTTTCCATTGATTTGCTGATATTTTCATCCCCGGCATTTTCCGTTACCCAGCTAATGCCGCCGACAATATCCCTTGCCGCTAAAAGCATACCAGAGATTACCATTTCCTTTACACCATTTGCGTTTGCACCCGGAGTATTAAATACTACAATCCCCTTCTCAGCACATTTATCAATCGGAATATTATTATATCCGGCGCCAGCTCTCGCAATAGCCGCCAGTTTATCAGACAATTCCATATCATGCATTGCCGCGCTGCGGACTAATACTGCATCTGCATCTGCAAACTCCTCTGTCTTTTTGTAATCATCTGTAAAAACATCCAACCCAACCTGTGCAATTGGATTTAAGCATGTATACTGAAACATTATGCATTCTCCTCCTCAAACTTCTTCATAAATTCTACTAGCTTTTCTACGCCTTCCTTTGGCATAGCATTGTAGATACTAGCTCTCATGCCGCCAACTGTACGGTGTCCCTTTAAGTTTACAAATCCAGCTGCGGAAGCTTCCTTTACAAACTTTGCATCCATATCCGCATCACCAGTTACAAAAGGAACATTCATCAGAGAACGGTCTTTTGGCACAACAGTTCCCTTGAAAAGCTTACTAGAATCCAGGAAATCATAGAGAATTTTCGCTTTCTCCTCATTCTTCTGCTTCATTGCCTCTAAGCCGCCCATTTTCTTAAGCCACTGAAAGACCTTGCCACAGATATAAATGCCATAGGCAGGCGGTGTATTGTAGAGGGATTCTGCGTCTGCATGTGTCTTGTACTGAAGCATTGTAGGGGTTCCCGGAAGAACATCCTCTGTGATTAAATCCTCACGGATTATCACAATAACTACGCCAGCAGGCCCAATATTTTTCTGTACGCCGCCATAGATAATACCATATTTTGACACGTCGACTGGTTCAGACAAAAAGCAGGAAGAAACATCTGCTACCAGCGTCTTTCCCTTTGTATTTGGTAGTTCTTTATATTTTGTTCCATAGATTGTGTTATTTTCACAAATATATACATAATCAGCATCATCCGAAATTGGAAGGTCAGAGCAATCTGGAATATAAGAAAAAGTCTTATCCTCAGAAGATGCAATCTTATTTGCCTTTCCGAACTTAGAAGCCTCCTGCCATGCCTTTTTTGCCCACTGGCCAGTTACAATATAATCTGCAACCTTATTTTTCATAAGATTCATTGGAATCATGGCAAACTGCTGCGAAGCTCCGCCTTGAAGGAATAATACCTTGTAATTATCTGGAATATTCATAAGATCCCTTAAATCCTTCTCAGCAGTCTTAATAATGTCATCATAAACCTTTGAACGATGGCTCATCTCCATTACAGACATACCAGAACCCTTATAATCCATCATCTCATCTGCTGCTTCCTTTAATACCTCTTCCGGTAATACCGCCGGACCGGCTGAAAAATTATACACTCTGCTCACTCTATGTGCCTCCTTCTGTAAAATAAATACTATGCTGTTGGAGTCAAAAAGTATTTTGCCCCAACTGATGCTTTGGATTACTACCCACTCTTGACCCTGGCATCATGCTATATCCTTCTAGCTCTTATCTGTTCTGCTCTTTTAAATCCTTTTCATCAAAAGCATCATCCAGATTTTTGCCTGGTGCCACCATTGGAAATACCTTGTCATCACTGTCAATCACACACTCAATCAATACAGGTACGCCTGCAGCAATCGCCTCTTTTAATACCGGCTCTACCTCTTCCTTTTTGGTAATACGGTATCCCTTTGCTCCCATCGCTTCAGCGACTTTTACAAAATCTACACAGTCATTTAACACTGTATGCGAATAACGTTTTCCATAGAACAATGTCTGCCACTGCCTTACCATGCCAAGCACATGGTTATTAAAAACAATCTCAATCACTGGGATATTGCTTCTAGTCGCTGTGGCAATCTCATTCATATTCATTCGAAAACAACCGTCCCCAGCAATATTTACTACCGTTTTTTCTGGCAACGCCGTTTTTGCACCGATTGCAGCCCCAAGGCCATACCCCATCGTCCCAAGTCCGCCTGAAGTAATCAGCGTGCGCGGTTCTTTATATTTATAATACTGCGCAGCCCACATCTGATGCTGGCCTACTTCTGTCACAACAACCGCTTCGCCATTTGTAATCTCATCTAATTTTTCGATAATATATGGTCCCGTCAGTCCCTCAGAATTGTAGTTTAAAGGTAACGCATCCTTGCGCGCCATCACTTTATCCATCCACTCTTTATGGTACTGCTGCTCTAATTTCTTATTAAAAATCTCTAACACCGATTTGACATCGCCAATCACACTAAGATCAACCATAATATTTTTATTAATCTCTGCCTCATCCACATCAATCTGGATAATTTTTGCATTTCTGGCAAATGTCGCTGTATTTCCTGTAACACGGTCTGAAAAACGAGCCCCCACCACAATCAGCAGGTCACTCTCCGCAAGGCTTAAGTTTGCTGTCTTTGTCCCATGCATGCCAAGCATCCCGATATACTTTTCATCTGTCCCCGGATAGGCACCTTTTCCCATTAGGCTGTCAGTAACAGGTGCATCTACCTTTCTGGCAAACTCATACAGCTCCTTTCCGGCCTCCGCGCTGACTGCGCCTCCACCGACAAAGATAATTGGTTTTCTTGCTTTGCAAATTTGTTTTACTGCTTCATCAATACTGCTTTCCTCTATTTTATCCGTGGAACGCGAAATCTCTTTTGGCACCTCCCTCTGATATTCTGCTGAGTCACTCGTAGCGCTCTTGACAATATCAACCAGAACCGGTCCGCGCCGCCCAGTCATCGCAATGGCAAACGCACGGCGGAGTGTCGGTGCAAGCTCTTCCACTTCCTTTACAATAAAGCTATGTTTTGTTATTGGCATCACAACGCCAGCGATGTCAATTTCTTGAAAAGAGTCCTTTCCAAGAAGAGGCAGCCCTACATTACAAGTAATCGCAACCATCGGAACCGAGTCCAGATAGGCAGTCGCAATACCTGTTACCAGATTTGTCGCACCAGGACCGCTTGTCGCCAAACAGACACCAACTTTTCCAGTAGCCCGTGCATAACCATCCGCAGCATGGGCTGCCCCCTGCTCATGGGATGTCAGGATATGCTTAATTTCATCCTGGTGGCGGTATAACTCATCGTATATATTTAGGATTGCACCGCCCGGATAACCAAAGACAGTGTCAACTCCTTGTTCTTTTAAACACTCAATAACAATCTCAGAACCAGTCAATTGCATAATCCAGTACTCCTTTTACTTAATCTCTAGAATTGCCCCTCTATCAGCAGAAGTTACCATAGATGCATACCGCGCAAGATATCCTGTCTTCACCTTTGGCTCCTTCGGCGTCCAGTTTTCTTTCCTCTTTGCAAGCTCTTCCTCAGAAACTTTTACATTAATCGTATTTGCAGGAATATTAATCGAAATAATATCGCCTTCCTCAATTAAAGCAATTGGGCCGCCTACCGCTGCCTCAGGCGATACATGGCCAATCGAAGCTCCCCTGGATGCACCAGAAAAACGGCCATCCGTAATCAGTGCTACACTAGAGCCTAGCCCCATACCTGCAATTGCTGAAGTCGGATTTAGCATCTCGCGCATACCAGGTCCGCCCTTTGGTCCTTCATAACGGATTACTACAACATCCCCGGCAGAAATCTTTCCACCCTTGATTGCGTCAATCGCATCCTCCTCACAGTCAAATACCCTTGCAGGGCCTTCATGTTCCATCATCTCTGGAACAACAGCAGAGCGTTTTACCACACAACTGTCAGGGGCAATATTTCCGCGGAGCACCGCAATGCCTCCCGTGTGGCTATATGGATTCTCGATTGGACGGATAATCTCCTGATTTTTATTTTCACAGCCTGCAATATTTTCCCCTACGGTCTTTCCTGTTGCTGTGATTAGGTCTGTATGTAGCAGTCCTTTTTTACTTAATTCGTTCATAACGGCATAAATACCGCCTGCTTCATTTAATTCTTCCATATAGTGATGGCCTGCCGGTGCCAGATGACACAGGTTAGGCGTCTTTGCACTAATCTGGTTTGCAATATCCAGATTGATCTCCACACCTGCCTCGTGTGCAATAGCAGGCAGATGAAGCATTGTATTGGTAGAACAGCCAAGCGCCATATCAATGGTCAAAGCATTCTCAAATGCTTTCTGTGTCATAATATCCTTTGGACGGATATTTTTCTCCAAAAGCTCCATTACTTTCATACCAGCATGTTTTGCCAGTTTAATTCTCTGTGAGTAAACGGCAGGAATTGTGCCGTTTCCCTGCAATCCCATACCAATCGCTTCTGTCAGGCAGTTCATGCTGTTTGCTGTATACATACCGGAACAGGAACCACAAGTCGGGCAGGCATTACATACATAATCATTTACCTCTTCCTCCGACATCTTTCCTGCAGCATGCGCACCCACTGCCTCGAACATGGAAGAAAGACTTGTCTTTTTCCCTTGTACATGCCCTGCGAGCATCGGCCCACCACTGACGAAAACAGTCGGCACATTTAATCTGGCTGCAGCCATTAAAAGCCCTGGCACGTTCTTATCACAGTTTGGCACCATCACAAGTGCATCAAACTGGTGTGCCGCCGCCATACATTCTGTTGAATCGGCGATCAGATCCCTTGTCACCAGAGAATACTTCATACCGACATGTCCCATCGCAATGCCGTCACATACCGCAATTGCCGGAAATACGATTGGCGTGCCGCCTGCCATTGCCACTCCGACTTTTACTGCCTCCACAATTTTATCTATATTCATATGGCCTGGTACAATCTCATTATAAGAACTAACAATACCAACCAGAGGCTTTGAAAGCTCCTCCTCTGTAAGCCCTAATGCATTAAACAGCGACCTCTGGGGCGCCGTCTGCATTCCCATTTTCACTGCATCACTTTTCATGGATATTCCTCCCTTTCTATTCTGTCTTATATCCGTTCACAGATTAAATCGCCCATCTGAACCGTTCCAACCTGTGTCTTTCCATCCGACATAATATCTACTGTACGGTATCCATCCTTTAACACCTGTTTTACCGCATTCTCTATTGCGTCTGCTTCCGCTTCCAGATCAAAGGAATAACGAAGCATCATTGCCGCTGAAAGAATCGTTGCAATTGGATTTGCCTTATCCTGCCCTGCAATGTCAGGAGCAGAACCATGGCTTGGCTCATACAGCCCAAGCTTCGTCGCACCAAGGCTTGCCGAAGACAGCATTCCAATCGAGCCTGTTACCATACTCGCCTCATCCGACAAAATATCACCAAACATATTTTCTGTTAAAATTACATCAAACTGCTTTGGATCACGGACTAACTGCATTGCGCAGTTATCAACCAGCATATCGGTAAGCTCTACCTCTGGATATTCTGCTGCTACTTCCTTTACTACCTTTCTCCAGAGCCTAGATGAATCCAGCACATTTGCCTTATCTACACTACATACTTTTTTATTTCTCTTCATTGCCACATCAAAGCCCCACTTTGCAATGCGGCGAATCTCATTTTCATCATAAGTCAGTGTATCAATTGCCTTTAATACACCGTTTTCCTCTACTGTTTTTCTCTCTCCAAAGTAGAGGCCCCCAGTTAGCTCGCGCATCACGACAAAATCAAAACCGCCATCAGTAATCTCTGGTTTTAGCGGACACGCACCGGATAACTCGTCAAAGAGAACTGCCGGACGAATATTGGCATATAGCCCAAGCCCCTTGCGGATTTTTAGAAGCCCTGCCTCTGGACGCTTGCTTGGCTCTATCTCGTACCATGCAGAATGTCCCACATTTCCGCCGACAGCCCCTAGAAGTACCGAATCACAGGCTTTTGCCTTTTCTAACGTCTCATCTGTCAAGGATTCCCCGTATACATCAATGGAACATCCACCCATCAAAAGTTCTTCGTATGTAAAGACATGGCCATATTTCTGGCCAATCTTATCCAGAACCTTTCTTGCTTCCCCCACAATTTCTGGACCAATTCCATCTCCCGCAATTGCTGCTATCTTATAATTCATCCTGTTCCTCCAATCCTGCGTGGATATCCACGCATCAAACACTAACGTATAGTGTATACACAAATTAAATCCATGTCAAGTCCGCGTTTACTGCCTTCCCGTGGTGCCAAAGCCCCCCCGGTCCTCTCCTTGCAGATGCCCGACCTCCTCAAATCGGATTTCCGGCTGGTTTTCCATAATGCGAAACTGGCAGATTCTGTCATTTACATGGATTACCGTATCGCGGACCGCAAGTGCAGGCATCCTCCACATATCATTATCACCGCAGTATGAGCCGTCCACAATCCCACAGTGGTTTGTCTGGATAATGCCAAAGTTTTTAAATGTGCTGCTCCTTGGCACGATATGCGCCTCATAACCCGCTGGAAGCTCCATAGCAACCCCCAGTGGGATCAGTTTAAATTCCCCCTTTTTCAGTTCGACTTCTTCTGATGCGCGCAGGTCAATCCAGTCCGACTTGCCGCCAACATAATCCAGCCTCTCAATCTCATCCGAAAAATATTTTATCTTAATCTGTTCCATCGCAATCCCCATTTCTGCACCTTTGCGTTTTTCATATATGGCCTGTCATACTTTCACGCTCAGCGCATTTTTCTCCCTATTTTACTGTATTTACTGGAAAATAGCAATACACAGTAGCAAATGGCAGGACTGTTACATAAAATAATAAAAACCTCTATTTGTATCTTTCGCATTTTTTCATGCAGATACCGGTGCAGCTAATTTCTAGTTTCACCTTTCTAATTTGCTGTACTGGAAAGGAGCTATATGAATTCACTGAAAGCGGCGCAGGATATGCCTGATATCGGCTATTTCCGTGCAAACATTACTTCCCAGAGCGATTCTAAACCAATTTCCGGGGCAACCATCCGGATTAGCGATATCAATAACCCAGAAGATGTTCTGGAAGAAATTACTACAGATTCAAGCGGCCAGAGCGAAACCGTAGCATTAGGCGCACCGCCTGTAGAATACAGTTTGGAGCCGGAATCCAGCCAGCCATATTCCGTATATAATATCCAGATTGAAGCACCAGGATATGAGCCGAGGGAGATTGCAGGGGCAGAAATCCTCTCTGGGCAAACAGCCCTCCAGAACACTGCTCTTCTCCCTCTTGATGAGACAGAACCTGACAGCACAGAGCTTTATGTGATACCACCCCATACGCTCTACGCAGAATATCCGCCGAAAATCCCAGAGGATGAGATAAAAGATGTCACACAGACAGGCGAAATTGTACTAAGCCGCGTGGTAATCCCCCCTGGAGTGCGTAAGGCTGCCAGCATTACTCTGCAAAAAGCACTCTGCCCTGTTTCAGAAGATTTCGGACCGTTCCACCCTCCCAGCGCTTCGCCTGCCCTTCTGCTGCCATTACTTTCCCACTTTTCCGGTATACAGCGGGTGGATTGATAGCACACTGCCAAAGCTGCTCCACAATCTCGCCGGAAGAATACCCGGATTCATGCATAGCAAATATGGCAGACCGCACCAGAAAACTATCATCTGGCTCCAGTATTCGGATACCATCTCTTTTTACAATTCTGTATCCATATGGCGCTGCACTTCCCAGGTAATTACCCGCCAACTTCTTTTCCATCTTTACAAGCGATACCTTGCGCCCGATATCCTTTGCATACCATTCATTTAAAAGGTGATACAACCCCACTGCTGCTGGGTTCGCGGCATAATCCGCGCTGTCAAACCCTTCCGCTGCAGATAACAACCTGACACCATGAACCGGAAAAAAACGTTCCACAATATCCCCTACCTTCCGGTAATCCCTGCCAAGCCGGGACAAATCCTTTACTGCCACGCAGTATATTTGCCCTTGTTCAATCTGTTCTTTCAAACTAACAAATGCTGGACGCACAAAATTCCTTCCAGAAAATCCCAAATCCCGGAAAATAACTATATCATTGTAGATACCTTTTTTTGACAGATATGCCCTGCACACATCCACCTGTGCTTCAATAGATAAGTCCTTGCGGTCCTGATGTTTTACAGATACCCGTGCGTAAACCGCTGCTCTCTTTTCCTTATTCATGCCCTGTTATGCCTCCCTGCTGCCCGCAATGGCTTTTTTGCAAACTCAAATGCCTGTCTTGGAACAATTGGCTCATGTGTCCCCTCAACACGAATCCATTCCTCCGTCGGCACATTTTCCCTAATGGACAATTTATAGCTTATTTTTCTCCTCTTTCCCTGTACCATCACACCTGTATACATCTCATTGTGCAGGATTCTCCGCACTGCTCCAGGATGCCAACGGCTATCCTCCTCCCCTGCCAGACCGGATGCATATGCACTCCCCAATAGTTTTTTATACTGGTAAGGTGACGGAATCTTCTCATCATTAAGGCGGGCACATATTTTTTCTGCAGAATTCCCCAGAAGCCGCAGCGCAAAAATGTACTGCACAACACCCGCAGGTTCCCTGTCTACCATTAGATGGTTTGGATTTTTGTCATCCTTTTTATACCCATACACACAAAAAGCGCCGATATAGGCGCCCTCCCTACGCTTTATCATCTGCTGCATCCTGACTTTCTTAGAAATATCCTGGCAATAACTATCATTGAGGATATTAAGAATCGGCATCAGAAGACTTTGCTCCATAAATTCACTAGTGCTGCTGTCATAGCCATCACAGATAGCTATAAAACGCACATAATGGCTTGGAAAATATTCCTGCAGATAATACCCAGTCTCAATATATTCCCTGCCAAACCTTGATAAGTCCTTTACCAAAATACAGTCGATCTCTCCCTGCTCTACAGCCTGAAAAAGTTCCTGCACGCCCTGCCTTTTAAAATGACTCCCGCTGATCCCATCATCGCTCCACTCTCTGCACAAAATAAACTCTGGATGTTCTGCCACATAATGCTCGATCAGCTTTCTCTGATTCTGCAGGCTATTACTCTCGCCCTCTGTACCATCCTCCCGTGAAATCCTAAGATACGAACCACACCGGATTTTCTGCTCTGGCAGCACCGTCAAATGTTCCATCCAATCAAAACTCCCATTTTTTTATATACTATTTCGCAGAATGCATGGACTATGCCTGTTGAAATATCAATTCTTAGGGGATATTTGGCTCTCCCCATTTTAAAGAAGGGATACTCTGCAATTATCCATCAATCAGATATTTCGCCAATTTTTCACTGTGTACATGATTTGATTTAGTATTCAAATGAAACATTACTGCTCTATTATTGTTTTGACAAGTTGCCAAGCTACACTTCCCTCTCGCAGCAAAGATAATGCTTCTTCGTATTTTACCCATTCTACAGAATCCACCTCAGCAGATAATTTAAAACTCTTCTTTTTTACAACCGCCTTGTACCCAAGCATAAGCATCTCCTTTTTTTCATAAGAATAGCTGCTTACAAACTCCAGTTGTTCAACATCTTGGCCAATTTCTTCTTTTACTTCCCGAATCACGGTTTCTTCCGCAGATTCACCTATTTTCATGATTCCTGCCACAGTAATTATGCTGCCATTTGCAAGATTAGGATTTAAGAAACATCAGGTTGCGTGAGAAAGAAAACTATTTTATGCTTACACTGAAACCTCTGGCACCCCATTGACAAATTGCGCAACCTCCTCCCATGCTTTTTCTGACTCTGGCATCCGGTTCATTGCCATCTGGAACACATGGAACATCCCTTCATAGATGGTTTCTTTCACTTCACACCCGGCACTCCTTGCTTTTTTTACGGCCTCCGTTGTATCGCTCAATAGCATTTCGATGCTTCCGACCTGAAAGAGCATTGATGGGAATCCATTAAATTCTCCAAACAAAGGCGAAATATATGGGTCTGCCGGGTCGTGACTGCCATAATATTCACCATTATAAATCATGCTCTCCCTTGTATTCCCAAACAACGGGTCTTTTGTATAGTTCTCTTCATACGATGCCCCTGAAGCCGTCAAATCCGTCCACGGCGACATCAAAACAGCAGCGCTTGGAAGCTCCAGACCATGATCCCGCAAATAACCACAAAGGGCTAATGCCAGGCCTCCCCCGGCAGAATCCCCTGCCAATATCACCTGACTACCCCGATATCCAAGCCCCTGCATAAAACAATATGCCTGATATGCATCTTTTAGCGCCGCCGGATAGGGATGCTTTGGCGCAACCCGGTAATCCAACGTAAACACACGCATTCCCCCCCGCATATCACTGTAAAACTTTGCAAAATCCCTGTAAGCATTTTTCAGCCTGCCAATATACCCGCCGCCGTGAAGCTGCAGCACTGCCATCTCCGTATTTCGGTCTGGAGGTGTTAAAATTTCAATATCACAATTCTTTATATTAAGCCGTAGGCTCGCATACCCGTCAGGACAGTGCCACGCCGGTTCAATTACTTTTTTCCGAAATGTCCCGTCCTGAATCTTTGGCCCAATCAGACGCTCCGATGTAACAATCCGAATAAACTCCCGCACCATTTTCGCTTGTATACTAATGTCCTCTTTCACGCTGTATTCCTATTCCTTTCCTAGACTGACATACCGTTATCAATATCAGCACAGAATGCTAAATCGCAATCTGGGTATCTCCCTGCCAAAATACTGCAAAGTTAAATATAAAACCTTCTTTTTAGCTCATTCTTTGCCTTCCGAAAACCAATACTTAAACAAAAAGAAAAA
>Ga0224740_10041_pt1 | contig 27446 bp, 53 predicted proteins | sample LIM_E_Water_Bulk_FD_161634 | JGI IMG/M metagenome (GOLD analysis project Ga0224740, IMG submission 161634) | Enriched cells from gastrointestinal tract of the lab mouse from Pacific Northwest National Laboratory (PNNL), Richland, Washington... | ecosystem: Host-associated > Mammals > Digestive...
ATCTTCAGTAAGATACAGCTTTCTATTCTGCAAATTACGCAAATAGAAAAGTTCATCGACCCCCCAAGATTTCAGAACCGCTCCTTCATCGAAGCTGCAATCAATATCATAAAACCCACGCTGGCTCATAAATACACCTCCATTAATGACGGTATCTGCGCTTGTTACGCTCACGTTCCTTGTCAATCTGCTTACAGATTGAAGCTGCCGCATAGTTACTATCAACAATCAACCGCAAATACTTTTCGGCTTCTGGCAGATAATAGTGATGCCGCTTGCTTTTCTGGATACAGGTTCTTACGATCTCTGCACGAGGGAACACCTCACGCACACGCTCCGATTCTGCCTTAGTAATAGAAATCAAAATATTCAGTCCTTTACAATAAATTTTTTGAGTATAGAAGCATCTATCATCCTGATAACCCCCTTTACCCTAATCACTTTTTTGGCGACCTTTAAAAAACTCCCCAAAATGGGATGTTTTTATAAGATTATTGATACTACAAATCTTGCAAAAACACCCCAAAATTGCGAAAATGAATTATACTGCCACTCTTTTATAGCAAAAATCATAGATCATAACATCACCACATTGATTTTCTTGTAATTTGTAAATAGACGTTTTACTCAATTCAATCAGCTTATAAAATTCTTCATTTGGCACCCCAAATAGTATGCCAAATAAAAATCTCGAAATATCTACATAATCTTTTGAGTCAATCAGACCAACTATATATCTCATAGTCTTTTCGCCAATTTTAATATTACACACATAATCAATACACTCTTGCCTAATTTCTTCTGCCAAATCTCTTTTCTTTTTATTTGATAGCCCATCATCATTAGACCATATAGCAGCAATAGATTTTTTAGTTTCCCTGACCATATCTATAATACGATTCACTTGTGGATACCACACTTGTCCATGTAAATTATCGGACGAAACCAAAATATCAGAAAATTTCTTTGGCTTTTTCTTTGCCGATTTCGTTCTAAACTTATTAATAGCTAATTCTAAATAGTCCATACTCGTTTCATGCCTTTGATAAGTCATGCGTCCTCGCTCAATCATGACACTTGCTTTTTCTTTTATTGCTTGTGCTTCTCTATAACTTTCTACTACACCTTGCTTAATATATTCACCATCTTCTTCAACATAAATGTAATATCCATCACGATAACCTTTATAGCTATCAATATATCTAAAGAATAGTGGCCTGATGTGTCGTCCCTTTTCATCACGTACATCATACTTTTTCTTTAAGCACTGTAATTCAAAAGTATTATCAGCCGGATTTTCCCTCTTTGCCGAATCAATTTCCAAATTACTCATAACATCTAACTGTGCAATATCACAGTATAATTCCATCACATCATCAATGCTGGCTCCATGATACAGTCGATCCCAAAGAATAGAATTTAACTCCTGTGAAAGATTGATGATCTCACCAATTTTATTAACACTTGTTTTAATATCTAAATCGGCTTTATCAATATCTGTATACTTTCTTTGATGTATTGCAGATTCTACCAACTTTGTCGGAACCGGGAAAAAGTCATAATTTCGTTTTGCTGCCTGAACTAATATTCTATTATCAGTAAGCATTAGAGTATCACTATCAAAATCTGCTCCAGACAATCGTTCCAAAATATTTTCATTAATACTGTTGATATATATAATCTCTTTTGTAGGATTCATATATCTATCAATTTCTGGACGTAACACGTTTCGAGTGACAAGTATATTCCCCATAGTCACGTGCGGACTTCTGGAACCAAGTAATTCTTTATGATTTTCAAAACGTGTACTATGTACCGTACCAATATCTATAGTGGAACTACCATCAAAAACTCCAATAGATTGTTTAAGCATTTCGATTGGATTTCCGCAAATAGTGCTATAATTTCCCTGCACAAGAATATGACCTAATCTTAAACTCTTAACAAACGATTTTACAAGATCATCTCTAAACTGTTGATATATTTTAGTATCAGCAAATTTATCTGAAATTCCAAGCAACTTATAAATCACATCATTTTTAGATGTAATTGCCTTATTATAAAACTCATCATTTTGTGTTTGATATTGATAACCAATTTGATGGCGCATAGCAGCAATATCAGTTTTAATCATTCTTGCATAATCTAAAGAAGGTTTAACCAACTGTTCGACTTCTTCAAATGTCATTTGTAATGTATTCAATAACTGATAATGTGTTTGTACCATTCTTCCATCAAAATAATGTGTGGGTTTTTCATGCTTCACTACACCAAAAGTATATTCCAAAGTATTAAGCCAATCTTCTAACTTCCCGAATTTCACATATTTAATTGAACTTGGAGTAGTAATTAACTTAATATCTTCAATTCTTTTTGCTATAGTTTCACCGTTCAACTGCCCTACATCAGTTATACCATTATCAGCAAACCACTGTTGAATATTGGCATTAAAACAGCACGACTTAAAAAATCTGGCACGAAGCAGAAGCATACCATGTTCACGTGCATTGGGATTGGTTTTCTGCTGTTGCTTTTGAAAATCCAGAAATACACTTCGATCCATAAGGGACTGACCATCCCAAATGCTGTTACTAATTTCTACGTCCTCAACCTTAGATACCAGTCTACCATCAACAAACCGTGTTGCTACAACCCTATCCCTAAAAACACTCTTATAATCTTTTACAACCAAAATATTTTCAGGATGAATCTGAATTGTATCAATAATGCTACTTAAAGTTAAAGCAATATAAGGCTCCAGTGCGGCAAGATCAATGTCTTGCCCCTTCTTCACTTTGATACCACACATTTCCCACTTGTGCATTTGTCGATAAAGCCGTTCGTCAATAAAGAGACACTTTCCTACACGACTGGAACCAGCACTACGTTTGAATCGTACATACTTAATTCCATCGCATATAAAACCATTTTCGTAAAGTTCTTCTCGAATGTTAGCAACACTATTAAGAATTGGAATATTAGATTTGGCCTTATACATTCCATCTTCATAATAAAAGCACTTTCCAAGAACATCATTAGGTACAGGATTCTCCACTTGTATATCAACTTCAATGCCAACTAAAACTCCGTCCTGCATTGCAATACAATCTTTGAATAACAACTCTTCATAAGCATAACCAAATTTGACATAAACACCGTTCCGAATTCTATTGAATGCTTTGTTGTTGTATTTAAAAGTCACATTGATTACTCTCTGCGTATAATCTTTGCCATTCTTATTAAATGAAAAATCTCTCCGCCGATATACACTTTCATATACTTCCTGCATCTTAATCAAATCCAGACTATAATCAAGCGTATTGATAAATCTCTTTAAATTCAAATCACCATTCTGATCTCGCAGCTTATATCCAATTTTCAATCCCTTATCATTCACCTTGGGAACTAAATAGCTATTTGATATGTAAATATCTTTCCCGTCTAATGATGGAATGTGAACGCCGCTTTCAAGCATTTAATCCCTCCGTTCAAAATGGATTTTTAAGACTATTCACAAACTTAATGTGATCGGGCGTATAGAACTCTGCTGTATCAGGAAGTTCATCACGAAATTCATCTGGAATCTTCCCCTGATACCATAAATTGTTTGTAGTCAATGTTGAACCATCTTTGAATCTGATCCAGAATCTACGACCAGAAAATCCACGAAAGGCTCCGGGGGCATTTTCACCTCCATCACAATAACATTCTCCATGAATAATAATGTGCTTATCTTTTTCAGCAATGATTTCACGCCAAAAGTTAATTGTAAAACACCTACTACTACAAAGAATGTTGCCATGATACTGACTATTCTCAATTTCTTTACCGCAAATTTCGCATTTCAGCAATCTATCATCTCCTGTTGCACGATTATTGACCATACCGTTATTTATCGCTTATAAAGCACTACTGTATGCTTCTTAAAAATATCCTGAATAAGCTGGTGAACAATATTCCAGTCAGCACCGCCATGACCACATCCAATCTGATACGGCATAGCAATAGCCTCAGATGTGGGTACAATATCTGCCAAGCTGCTCATAGCCTTACTAAGCGCAGCAATGTCGGTATACTGTTTCCCATACCCAAACCGTTCTTGTCCAAACAGATTACAAATTACCTTACCATTATCCGCAGGAACAATCAGCATCCGCCCAAGAAGATTCTTCGCTCTATGATCTTCACAGTATTCATGATAACGGCGGTACACATCAGGGTATCTATTTTTAATCTGCAAAGCAACACCACGCCCCATTGCTCCATAACAATTTACTTGATGAGCAATATAGGTTTCCTTGGCCTCCAGCAAATCACCATTAATTAGCTTTACCATTTTCAATTTCCTCCAAAATCTTATAAAATTCGCTACCCTTGATTTCAGTAAATATATCAGTGGGCATTTCAATTTGATTGGCACTAAAAGAACAATACAAGACTCCGTTATGATCAAACAAACGACTTGAACTCTGCCCCATGTATTTATTGTGCCATGCAGGAGAAGGCTTACTAACATTCTTCAAATTTACAACACGTTTTACCCATTCCTTATTAACAGCAGAATTTCTCTTAAAGAATCGAAGCCCTTCATCTGTTTCTTTAGAACAAAGCTGCGTAGCAAATTTAACCTTGTCATTTTCGGTTGGTACAATTCCTATTCTTGTAGACCCCGGACAATATAAATCTGCTTCAATGCCAAACTCACTAAAGAAATCATTTGCAATCTTTTTGTCAGGCTCAATACTATTTCGCCAAGCCCAATAGTCTTTATACAAAGACGTTCCCTCATTTACTGTATAAAATTTTTCCAACAAAAATTCTCCTTTCAAATATGTGTCCAAATTTGATTATTAACAATTCTTGAAATAAGTCCAACACTTACTCCAAAATAATCAGCCAATTCTTTACGATTACATTTCTGTCCCTTGCCTTTCGGTATGTAGTTTTCACGAATATATTTAACATCTTCCTCAGTCAATTTTGACATTCCATTTTTGCTGCCACGATATTGACCATAATGTGAATCAGATGCAAACCGCCAAGTATGGATCGGATTTATTAATTCCATATCCATTGCGTGTTCATAATTATATTCTCGTGAACACCATTCAAGATTTGATAACTGATTATTTCTCTTATTCCCATCTCTGTGATTCACAATTTCAAGATGATCTGGATTAGGAATAAATGTTTCTGCTACACATCTATGTATTCTAATATTCTTATTTTTACCACAAACTGATGTGCAGATTTGTAAATACTCGTTTGTTCCAGCATGAAGTGCATATATTCGCTTGGTCTTGGCGTTCCGAATCCTACCCCATGTCGATACTTCAAAACGCCAAGAATAATCTATGCCATCATACCAAGCACCAGCCCATATTTCTTGTTCCATCACATCATCGACTGAAGCTGCTGCACACTTTCAAAAATCGCATTAGCAGTTTTTATCATATCATCACTACAATTATTTGCTCCCATAGAAATTCTGATAGTACAGCTTGCATCCTGATCATCAAGATACAATGCCTTTAAAACATGAGATGGATCAAGAGAACCAGCAGTACAAGCAGACCCAGCAGACACACAAATGCCTTTCTCATTTAGCAATAGCAACATTGCTTCACTCTCACACTTTGGCAAAGTTAAACTAATAATATTTGGTACACCGCCAGAACAATTCACAACATAATTGACACCAAGCCGATCTAACTCACCCAAAAACAGCTTTCGCAAATGTTCATAATAGGCTCTATCTGCATCAATATTCTTTATAATTTTTTCCGCAGCCTCACCCATGGACACGATCCCCGGAACATTTTCTGTTCCTGCCCGAAGATGATTCTCTTGGCCTCCGCCTGTAATAACAGGCTCCAACTTAATACCACGCCTCACATACAATGCGCCAATTCCCTTCATTGCATGAATCTTATGACCAGACATTGCCATCAAATCAATATGGCTTGTATTTACATCCAAATGAATATGTCCCAATGCCTGAACTGCATCTGTCATAAAAAGTACACCATATTCCTGACAAAGATCGCCAATGTCATCAATAAGCTGAATAGAACCAATTTCATTATTAACTGCCATAATTGAAACAAGGCCAATGGTATCCTTGAAAATTTTCATAACACGTTCCAATTCTTCAATATCTACTCGTCCATCCTCATCAACTGGCATATAAATAACTTTAAATCCATCCTTTTCAAGAACCTTACAAGTATTAAGAACTGCATGATGCTCAATCTGGCTTGTGATAATTGTTGTCTTGCCGTTCTCTTTCAAATAAGGTGCAATACCACGCAAAGCTAAATTATCACTTTCACTACCACCAGCAGTAAAAACTATTTCATCATCCATTGCGCCTATACATCTTGCGATTTGTTTTCTGGCCTTCGCAACCATCTGTGCTGCTTCAGTTCCCGCCTTATGCAAACTACTTGGATTTCCATAACAATCATGAATTGTCCAACAAGCAGCTTCAAAAGCAGTTTTTGAAATTTTAGTAGTTGCTGCATTATCAAGATAGATCATCTAATCCCTCCATCTCACTTTCTTCTTCAAATTCAGGCTCTAACATTTCAGATGGATCAATATTCCCATCACTATACTCGCCTACATATTCTGCATATGCTTTTTTATATTCTTGACGATTTAATTCAATACCAGATTCAATTTCATCATCTGTCAATGACTCGCCGCTACGACCAGAATCAAAAAAATCACACAGCACATCACTTTCACATTGATCATGCCAAATACAATCTACGCAAGAATAATTTTCGCTATTTTCCATTTCAAAAATCCACTCCTATTCATTATGCTATTCCTCCTTTTCTATTGAATATATAGTTATTAGTCAAATATCAAAGCAACAAAGTCACTTTCTTTAGACTCTTTCCCATTGTACTGTTCAGTAGAAGAAATATGCAATATTTTTTCTGCTCTCGTAATTGCAACATACATAAGCCGCTTTTCCTCATCAATGTTTTCGCTTTTCTCATGGGGCAACAATCCTTGATTAACTCCAGCAACAAATACAATCGGAAACTCAAGTCCCTTAGACTTATGAATCGTCATAAGCTGGACGGAATTAGGATCATGCTTTTTCTCCTTTGAAAATTTCATCATAAAGAAAATAAACCGCTTTGCATCATTGTAATTCGAGGCCATACGCTGAAGCATATTTAAGTTATCAGTGCGGCTATCATCGTTGTCACACAAATCCTTTGAAACATAAGAATCCAGATTCAACGTTTCCCGCAAATCAGCAATCATATCTGCAACTGTTTTATACTTTGACTCACTAATTGACTTGATCGTTGCATGGATACTATTTACGCTATTTTTAACTTTCCAATTAGTTCTACTTACTCTAAACATAGCACAATAAAGAGACATTTTTTCTTTTCTGGCAGTACGCTTAACTTCTTGTAAAAACGATTGACCAAGATAACGATTAGGACGATTATAGATATATTCAAATGCTTCGTCATCATTTATATCACAGACCAACCGCAAATACGACAGAACAATTTTAATTTCACGGCGATCAATAAACGACATACCATCTACAATCGAATATGGAATTTCGCTTCGATACAGTGCCGTTTCAAAATTCTGTAACTGAGCATTTGTTCTGGTCAAAATTGCAATATCTTTATAATTATATCCTAATTCAATATATGTCTGAATCTTTTTCGCAATCCCGCTTGCTTCTGCATTTTCATCATCATACCTTGTATACTGTGGTTCTTCAAACCTTTTCTTATCAGCAATGCTTTCTACATAATGTCGATGCTTTGATTCTGGAATACATTCAGCAAAATGATTTGCCGCTGTTACAATATTCTGACTACTCCGATAGTTCTTGTTCAGGTGAATAATTCTTGCGTTAGGCCAGTCCTCATCAAAGTTCATTACAAACTTGTTATCGCTGCCCCGCCACATAAAAATATTCTGGAGTGGATCATCAACAACAAAAACATTCTTATACCTTGCACCAATCAATTTTATAATTTCATACTGAACTGCATTCGTGTCCTGCATCTCATCAGCCAAAATAAACTGATACTGCTCCTGACAATACCGAAGCCCCTTTTCGTTAGTGCTTAAAATTTCATAACACTTTACCAGCATATCATCAAAATCCAACTGATTATGCTCGGCTTTATATTTCTCATAATACTTATATACTTTCCCGAACTTTGTTGATGTGTCTGGCTTTTTCATCTGATTCTTTTGAATCGAAATATAACTTAAAATATCTGCAATTTCTTGTCCATCAGGCTCCTTTTCTCTAAAATAATGCTGTAAAATTTCCTCAATAATCTTAACTTTTTTCCAATCCGCATCAAGAATTTCAAAATCCTCTCGATTAAATTTTCTTACAATGCGAAATCCAAAGGAATGAAAAGTTTCGACATTGATAAATTTCACATACCCCGGAATCATTTTAGTAAGTCGCTCAACCATATTCTCTTTTGCTTTCTTGCTAAATGTAATTGCCAAAATCTTTCCGGGTTCAACATCATAATCCCCAATCAACTTTACAATCCGATTTACAAGCACTCTTGTCTTACCGCTGCCAGCCGATGCAATCACATTACAACAGCCCTCATAAAAATCAACAGCTTCTTGCTGAACTTTGCTAAGTTCCATTATCTTTTTCCTCCAAATTCATTTTTGCTCCACAATGCGGACAATACTTGGTTTCTCGTTCATTCCACATATCACAACAACTGGATACTACGCCGCTGCTTACTAATACGCCAGACCGATATTGTTTAGTCCATTGTCCATAATGAACAGGTACAGCTTCTATCTCTTGTTGCCTATTAATTACCGACAGTGCATTGGCCTGAAAACCAGTACCGCACATCTCGTACATTATATCTTCATAAACAGCGGCACAATCAATCAGTTCCATCCCGTTTACCTCCAGTTCCATATTCTACTTCATATCCATACCTCTCTTTCATGGTTTCTTGATAGTCTTTTTCTTGAGCGGACGGCAACATTTTCATAACGTCATCTGCTCCATACAGCAATGTAATATCAGACAATCGTTTAAACTGTTCTATGTAGTTGCTGCCCAAGGCTGCATTCTTTTCCAACCGCTTTTCAGCATTGGTATCCATGATTGCTTTCAACACTACGCCGATTTCCTGCCGCCGCTGATCAACAGTCTTTTCATTAAAGCTACGCAGAATATTTTTACATTGTTGTTCATCTACTCGCCACAATTCAAATGCACGACAAACAAACAAAATTCCATGCTCTTTCATAAGACGAGTTAATTCACTGGCATAACGCAACGCTTTTTTCCCATACCATTTTTCACTATCAGATAAAATCTTTGCTTTACGGCTGGCCTTCTCAACCAGTTTAGAATACAGTTTCATTTCATCATCAGTGGCTTTTCTAATTTGGGCTTGCTCCACAATGATATGTCCATTCTCAATTTCAGCGGTCTTAGGCATAATTCCAATCATATGTACTTCGTTGTAAATCACACAATTCATTGCTGCCAGATATTTAATACATCGCCTAATATAATCATCAATTCGATTATCAGCCTTATTGAAATATTCTGAAAGAATATTTGCATCAAAATCCGTGTCAATTACTACTGAATCCTGATTGTACTTCATCTTGGTATAGTTTGAATTTACCATGCTAACAACCTGTGCTAAATCCATTGATGTAATTACTGCCTTACGATCCTTATACCCCTCACCAAAAAGGACTTCATACAAAATCAGTGGCGCAAGATATTGGTAAATGCCCCTGTGTATTTTGGAATCATACAATGATTTTGGATACTTGTAGACCTCCAGCACTGTATACTTTTTGGTTGTTACATCATACTCATAATCACAGTACCTTGCCAACGTGTCCAAGAACATACTTTGATATTTGCCGCTGGCAAACTTTTCTTTTCGGTGATAGGATCGCCGCTGTGCCTCAGAGCAGACTTTATCTACAAGTACACTTTCATTGTAAGTCCCACGCTTTAGTCGAACTTCACGTTTCTCGATTTTTTACACTCCTTTCAAAATTGCCGAAGTTGCTATCCACATTAAAATCCTCAAAACCGTTGCGGCACAATGGATTCAGCGATTTTTGCTATGCACTTTTTAGCCATAATTAAATATATATAATATTATGGCCTTTTGGTGCATACAGGAATCCCGCAGAAGCAAGCCAAATTGGGACTGTTTCAGGACTTTTTTCTGGAGGGCAACTATCAAATACAGTTGTATTATTTCATGAACTTGCCGCAGGCAAGTGAATGACAGCGAAGGCAACGCCGTAGGTGTTGGCAAGCTGAAATCTTACCTCCCGCCGATTAAAGCCCATGTCTTTCAATAAAAGCATCCATTTCAGACTGATCCCGCTTTATATAATGATAGGTAGTTCTAATATTACTATGCTGTAAGAACTGCGATACCATTACTTCATCTTGTGTATCTGTACTTGTAGAGATCATGTGATAAGGATTAGTTTTACGCAGCGAGTGTGTCCCCATGTGCATATCAATGTCCAGTGCTTTAGCTGCTCTCTGGAGCATACGCCGCATTCCATCCACTGACATAGGCTCTGTCGGTTTCTTCCCATTCGGGAATAGCCAATCAGACATTTTGTACTGACCAAGAGTATTGAAATATAAAGTCAGTGCATCTCTGGCCTTAGTATTCAACAACACAATAGACTTCTTCCCGGTCTTTTGCTCATGGTCGAATGTCACGTGTGTTTTAAATGACCCATCTGGATTCAGAATGTCATATACATGGAGTGCTAATATATCCCCCGCCCGTCTGCACATATTCAAAGAGAACACAAAATAGGCGTAGTCCCGGATGTTATTGTTCATCCAGCCTTTACGATTCAGAAAGTAATTCTTCAGTCGTTCAATATCATCCAGCGAACGAATAGGATCAGTAGGATTGTGATTGCAATGATCACGTTCTACATAGTCCTGATCCATGATAGGAGCAGCTACCTTTTGTGTGGCTGTTGTTTTTTCTTGCATTAGCCGTCCAAGCATCTGTTCCAGTTCAGGAGAAAAGGTGATAGTCATTTCACCAGCATTGATAGCTTTTTTGCTGTTCATCGCAAAGCCCTCCATTTTGATTGATTACACCGTTATTTGCTGCGATCAAAAAACATCCCCGAAATAGGTGCTTTTCTATTATCTATTATACATGATTGCATATATAAAGTCAAGAACTTTTTTGAATATTCCGTTATTAATTTTTAGCGTATCTTTGTGATCATCGAGTTAGCCGGGATACATATTTCCCATTTTGGGAGATTTCATCGGCCCAGCTTTAGATTAAAAAATGAAATTATGCTGGCCTATTTAAATTTGCGGTTGGATACTTTGACCCCATTTTAGGAATCTTCTCCGATGACAATTCCGATGACAAAATGCGGTTTGGATGTTGAGTAGGTGTACTTTACCTTTTTGGCAAAATGAAAAAAGTTTCAAAATGTAAACTAACCCCCACGCATAGCGGGAGGGATCAGGCGGGAGGGCGTGGGCGGTTTGTCCCCATTCTGGCGGGTTTGTTCGGCATACACCAAAAACCGAACAAACAGCCAGCAGCCAGCCAGACGGCGCAACAGGGCGGACGGGATCAGCCCGGAGGCCAGCGCAGACGATCCCGGCACATTCCCGGCATTTCTGGCGGGTTTATATGGTGCTTCGCCGTCTATCGCCTTTTAACGCCGTTTCCCGCCTTTTTGACATTTCCCCATATCCCAACATAGGCCAGCACACAAAACGCCGTTAGCGGCCCTTAAAATGCTGTATACAGGCCAGCGCACATGATCTACCTTCCTGCCGTCACTGGCATAAACCGCACATATAACGGATTAGTCAATAATGCACAATTTCAGCTTTTGCTTTTTATGCAATTTTGAAACAAAAAAGTTATTGACTTTCCCGTTATGCGATGCTATACTTTAGCCATACCAAACGAAAACAACAAACCGCCGCAAATAAGTCGCTTGATATAGGAGGCAAGCGCAGAGGCGGGAGGCGTTAAGGTCAGGCCGTGAACCTTGAAAACTAAATAAAGCCGTTCCTTCCCCTGTTATATAGGTGTGATACTAAAAGCGTTGACTTGTCCGCTTTTAAGTCCGCTGGCCTACTTTTTAAGTAGCTTACCATTTTGTGGGTGAAAATCCCTATAATAACTTAATGAGGAATTGAGGGGAAATAAAAGAGGCTTAAATAACGATATAATCAATCAACTATTCATGCTAACGTATGGAGGTTATAAAATGTATCTTGAATTATCGCTTGACGGCAAAACCAATATTGAACTTGCTAAAAAGTTTCAAAATGGTTTTTGCTATCGTGGTATTTATGACCACGGTAAACGCATTGCACAACTTGAAGTTGTTATTGACTATGGCGAACAAGGATATACTATTATCAACGACAAAACCGGATTAATTACTGTTATTGGAATAGAGTTAAAAGATTTTGATAAAGTTATTAAACAGTTACGGCGTTTAGGCTTTTCTGGTTTTGTTGGTGTATCACATGATGAAGAACATTGTGATGAAGAATGGTATGATCCTAACTTTTTTATTTTCGTGAAAATCTAATTTTCTTTTGTCCGCTAACGTGGATTTTATTCCAGCATTTTACAGAGCTATTGGAGCATAGCAGATCAAAAGGGCAGAAGGTAAACTGCGATAATTAAACCACAAAATTGATTGAATGATTGCATTTTGACAAACAAACCACAATAAAAATTGTTGGAGTCCATGCAATAGCTATAAATCACGTGTTTTTCTGAAGGGCTTTTCACGCACAAAAAGCCCTATCCCATGAACCATTAAACCACAATAAAAAATTTATGGAGGTTTTCAAAATGACAGTTAAAACAGAGTATCAGGCATGGGAGGCCGTTACCGCATTCTTCCCCGCAGAGTATAAAAAAGATGAAGAGTCCAGCGCAAGAGCGGGTTATCCTGTTTACAGAAGTATTGAAAATCACTATGATTATTTTTGTATGTTGGGTGATAGGATCGAAGTAAATTTCTCCAATGGCAAAACTGTCAATGTATGGATTAAACCCGATCAGAAGCCCGAAGTCAGACAGCACAAGCCCGAAGCAGAATTAAAAGAAATTGCCGAAGGTATTAGTCAAGAAGTAGTTATCCGCACATATGAAAATGGTAACAGCAGAGACACACGGCGCAAGGCAACAGTAAAAGAAAAGGCCATTATTTACCGTGTAGCATATGGCGCATTGTTGGGACTTAATTGGGGCGAAGATTGCAGATCATCACAACTGGCAGAGCAAAAAATCATTGATACGGCAGAATTTACAATAGGTTTATTTATTCCCGATTGTAACGGCTACGACACGATTTATATACCACTGAAAAAGGCCGTTGCGAATTGGACGAAGGAGGCCACAAAATGAAAACAAAAAATATTGACGTTCACGGCGTTTATAGCCTGTTTAACACTGGCGGGATCGAAGTACATATTGAAGAAGGATATGATCCGTTTGTATACTGGCGTTATTCCATTATTGACGAAGGGCCGCTAAAATGGCACAAGGCAAAAATCAGCTACACCCAAAAAGGCGCATTTTTTCGGGCTGCTGGTATGCGGATTTATCTATCTGAAGTTATGCGAGTATAACGGTTTAATCAATAGCTGACCTAACGGCTACACGGGGAGAAAGTGAAGGTATATCATGAAATACAAGACAACAAAAAAGGCGATCCGGGAAATGGGCGATCCGGTTTATTGCGTGGGATATGCTAACCTTCAGAATTTGTTCCGGTTTGTTGATCCCTTTGCCTATAGTACACGGGCCGAAGGTTGGGCTTGCGATTATTACAGCGTGGGAAACGTGATTATTTCAACAGGCTATTCCCCCATTGGGCGCAAGACTGATTATAAACTTTGTCGTGAATATGACAAAAAAGCGGCGGAAATTTTGCGGGACTACACTCTCAAATGGGAACAGCAGCGGGATCAGTTGGAAAACCTGATTGAAGAATTTGTTGAAAAGTTGACGGCATAAAGGGGAGGAAAAACAAAATGAAAACGATCAGAAACAAGACTGTAAACCAGACAATCCGCAAGTATCTTCTTGACAATATGGATTTTAGCGGATATGTGGGATATTTTGACGGCATGGACACGGAGCCGAAAACCAACACGGAAAAAACGCTTGCAATCTGGAAAATTTTCCAGAGTGAAAAAGGTTGGGAAGTGGATCGTATCGGAAAACAAGCCGCTTTTATAAACTGGCTGCAAGGGCTGGCCTCTGCTATGACGGTAGACTTCACCTATTACGATCAAATGCGCTTAATGTCTGCATGGTTTGACGTTGACGAAGATACAGCGTTAGAAATGGCGGAGCGTGGGGATTTTTGGAAACGTTGCACAACGGTATATTTTGAAATGCTGGCAGACGCACAAAAGGCAGCGGCATAAAAGGGAGGTTTATAAAATGACTATTCATAAGGCAAAAGCCAGCGCATACAACGAAGTAACAACAGCGGCAGTATATGATTATATGCGACAGTATTTAGCGGAAATTTCCCGTATGATAGAGCCAGAAGAGGACGGAGGAACAGGCAACGCATACAAGGCAAAACTTCAGCAGATGGAAAAAGTAAATCGTACAACATTAAAGACTTGTGCGGCAGAATTGGAAACGATTGTTAAACGGCTGAAATATGCTATTGATGGACAATATTAAAAGCTGGAAAAATGAAGCGGTTTTCTGAAGGGTTTTCCCCGCAACAAATAAAGCCCTATCCCATACACCTATAAACCATAACGGGGAAATTATGGAGGTTTTAATAATGAAATATTATCGGGTCAAGCCAGAATTTGACGGGAAAACTCTGTATAAAAAGCAAAGGCAGCGGGGATATAGCAGCACTTATAAAGTCCCTAACGGCTACAATTTAATTGCTAATGAATTGTTGGAGGTTGGGAAAATGAATAATAGCAAGTTAAATGAATTGTTTGATATATGCTTTAATTGCGAAAATGAAGAAAGTACATGGTGTGATGATTGTCCTATAAAGAAAAAAATAGATTTGCTACAATATAATGAAAGGGGCAAAAATCATGATTTATGAAAATATTATTTCTGATATTGATAGTTGCATTTATGAACCGTGGAGAATGTGCGGCGAATATGAGGACGGATTTACTGTTACCGTGGGCGGGAATGATGAAGAAGATTGTATGCAACGGCTGATTGACTACAGGAAAAACACGGTGATTTAACATGGTATTCTGGTTATGTAGATCAGGACTATGCAGCGGGAGAATATATCGGTAGAGAAAATTTTTATTGATTAATTGGAGGGCTGGAAAAATGGTAAAGTTTGAAATTAGACAAATTGACGCATTGAATTTTGAAGGCGAAGGCTGGCATTGGAATACCTCTTATAAAATGGGCGAGTTTAAGACAAGCGCAACAGATCAAAAAAGAGCGTTCTTGTATGCCCTTCACAAAATGGGGATCGTGTGCAAGCGTGGAAGAATGGCGGTTGTTAGTGACGGTGATATGTACGAATTACAAGATAGACGCACAGGGGAGCCGTTGTTTGCAGCTATTCCATGTTGATAGTGGAAAAATAAGGAGGATTTAATATGGATCGTCAAGAAGTATTTAATAATATTCTTTCTAATCTGGAGTATGACAATATTAACTATGACGTTGTTTCAGAATGCGGGAAAACAGTTGTTTATATTCATTGTTCTAATGGGACTATGAAATTGACAGTTGATTGTTAGGAGGAAAACCATGATTGATAATAGCAAGATCAGAGCGGCGGAAAAATGCCTGATTGATAATGGCATAGAGCCAGACGAAGCAAGCACTGTATTACAGGCAATCGGATATATTCTTCTTGATACAGAATTGTATCCTGATACATTGGAGGAAGAATAATGTTTGTTTATAGTGTGATTGGTTTTCCTATTGGTGGAGGTTGGGCGACATTCCATAGAGAATATAAACGGCGCAAGAATGCGGAAAAACAACAAAAGAAATTAGCGGTTAGCGGAAATTTCAAAAGCGTTATGTTAAGACAAGAGGAAGTCTTAATTGACAATGGGAAAGATTATATATCTATTGACAGTCCTCTTTATTCATTTGAACGTGACGCAAGCGGAAAAATCACAAGAAAAGATTATGGACGGAGGGTAACACAATGAAAATCTATGCAAGACAGATTATGCCTGAATTTCAGGATAGCAGGATTTTTGATGATGATGGAAACGGCGTTGAGTATATCAATGTATGGGGAAATAAGGACTACCAGAGCCGTACAAGCAGCGTGTTTGATAGGGTAAAAGAGTGTCTTGATGCTGGAGAACTGGCAGAGGATATTGAAGCGGTTATGGAGAAAAATCCTTCGGCAATCTATGGCAATATCACGGAGGCCATTAATAATCAGTTGTGGCGTGACGATGGAAAACCCTATAGCACACGGCAGATCGGAAAACTGAAGCAGCTTGTTCTTCGGTATAGTGAATGCAGGAGCAGCGAAGAGGATCAGATTTTGGTTGACGTTCTTTCTATTGTAACAGGGGAAGAATGGGACTATAGGAATATTCACGGCTGCTGTCAAAGTGAATGGAATACCGTTTATTATCCCGTCAAATATTGGACAAAGGAAAGTCTGGACGCTTTTGAAACAATGTATTTCAACACTGGATCAGAGTGGATCGTGCATGAGGGCGACACGGAGCCGACAAGCCCTGAAGAAATTGACGGTTGTGCTTACTATTGCGTGTCGTGGAATGATGAAGGAATTAAAAAGGAGTTGGCAGAAGCAGCGGGAGGAAATGTGGAGGACGTTGTACTTTATAAATATTCTGGATCGGTTAGCATTCCTACTTATAAAGTAGCTTGACCATAGCAGAAAAATAAAGCCATACCGCAGAAGGGAAAATAAAATGGAAAAAGGGTTTAACAGATCGGGATTTATGGCTTATATGGAGCAGGAATTTCATATGGAAAACTGTATGTTGCGTGGGATTGTGGAAAACCTGATTGAGTATGGGCATAAGCATGAACAAGTTAGCAAGGATCAGTTTGTGCAATGGCTGGCTGATATGATCCCGGAAATTTCCTTCGGAGAAATTGCCGCTTTTATGGAGGATGATTGTTTGACAGAGCATGGAAAAGCGGAAAAACAACAGGCATTGCAAATGATGGAATGCCCTGTATATTAAGGAGGCGGGAAAGTGGAATACATAGATAAAGAATGGGAAGAACTGGAGCGTAAAGCGGAAAAAATAGAAAAGATCGTGCGTACTATTTCAGGTTGGGCAACAGCAATATTCTTTATCCTGATTTTGGGTAAGGCGGGAGCGTCCGATTGTGGCGCACCGTGGGAAGAAATTTTCCCGTCAACCTTTATCTATTGTGGATTGATGATCGTATCATTCCATATATGGGAGGCTGCTGGAGGCAACCGAATAAACAAATAACTATATAATCAATAAGGAGGCGGAAAAGTGATATATACAATTTGTGGCGTTCCTTGTATTGAAGTCTGTATAGAAAGTGACCACAAACAATCATTCTTCTATGCTGGCAGATACTTTGTAAAATTATCAGACTACTACACAGAGGATTGATGAAAATGAATTGTCCACAATGCGGAAAACCTATCTTAAACAGGCATTATGGCGGGTTATGTCAAGGTTGTTACAAGTATTTCAAGAGCGGTGGAACGATACACAGTATTCCAGTAGCGGGAACAATCGCCTATGACGATCAGGGAAAAATCATATGTCACATTTGCGGAAAATCGTTTGTGCGGTTGGGAAGTCATATCAAAGAAAGTCACGGCTTGACTATAGCAGAGTACAAAGAGCAGTTTGGTTTGTGTCACGGCACACGGACAACGGAAAAATCCTATTCCAACATAATGAGCCGACACGCAAAGAACAACGGCATGGATCAGCAGCTTTTAGAAGCAGGAAAAGCAACACGTATTAAAAAGGGCGATACGCATATGCGAAAAGGGAAAGAAGTTAGATTGCAGGAGCGGATCGACAAGCGCAAGCGGAGATTTAAGAAATAATCCATAGCGGAAAAACTATCAAAAACTATATTTATTAAAAGGAGAATTATCATGAATAGACTTAATGTACAGTGGACGGCAAAGACTCTGGTAAATCAGATGAAGCGTGGAAACGTCAATTTTGACAATGCGGTGCAGCGTGGCCTTGTGTGGGACGTGGAAAAGAAGTCTCTTCTCATTCACAGTATGGTTTATGGTTATGCGATCCCCGCTATGTATTTCACACGTGATGAAAACAAGGTGTATGACAGTCTGGACGGAAAACAGCGGAGCAATGCAATCTGTGAGTTTATGAATGATGAATTTGCCCTTGTTACCGATACGCCTCCCGTGTATGACGATGACGGAAACATGGAAGATATTAGCGGCATGACATTTAGCCAGTTGCCTGAATGGGTACAGGATCGGATCAATGAGTATTCTCTTACGATTTACTATTATGAGGATATGACAGAGCAGGAGATCAGGGAGTTCTTCAGGCGGTTGAACAATGGCAAGCCCTTGACGGCGGTTGAGTTGACCAGAGTAAATACGCCTTGTCTGGTAGTATTCCAGCAGCTTGCGGAACATGACGCTATCCAGAATGTTGTCACGGCGGCTGGCAAGCGGCGGTTTACCGATGAAAACATTGCTATGCAGCTTTACCATATGGCAACCGTGGAAAACCCGGACTTCTCCACAAAGTCTTTCCGTGAATGGGCAAAGTCTGTTGAGACTGATAATGAGGTTATCGGAAAAATCCAGTCTGGCCTTGACGCTTACTGTTCGTTCTTTGCCGAACTTGATCCCGCTGCTGACAAGAAAATCCTTCGGACGATTAAGACACGGACGCACTTTGTTAGTTGTGCTTATTATTGCTATCTGGCAGTACAGGAAGAGGCCACACAGGATGAGATCAACCAGACGTTGCGGACGTTCTTTAGCGGAAATCCTTCTACCTCTGAAGATTATAACAAGACTGTCGGCAGCGGCAGCGCAAAGCCCGGAGCGGTTCAGACACGACAGCGGATCATGCAGGAGTTGGCTGGTGTAAAGGCGCAAAAAGATACCGATGCAGCGGAAGAAAAGATTGAGGCCACACAAGATCAGCAGGATCAGAAGCCGTTGCAGGAGTCCGAAGTGGAAAAACATGGTGAAACTGGTGAGCAGCTTACCATTGAGGATGGAGAAAAGCAAGAATAAACCATAGTGGAAAAGCTGTCCTATCTGGCTATACGGGGAGAAGGAGCAAACAATGAAGATTTATGCGGAATGGGAAAATAACGGTGTATTTGATAACGGATTATTCAATAGTTGGGATGAGTACTATGCAGCATTTTTCAATCCTGATATTGAGTTGTTGTGTGTACGTGTCATTAATTAGGAGGGCGGAAAAATGAGAGTCAAAACAGTGTATGTCAAAGATAAGCAACGATTGAAATTAAGTGATTTTCCGAATTTCAGTGTAACAGGTAGCATTACAGGAATAAAAAAGATTTACGGTAAGGACGCATTGCTTGTCCGTTGCGGCAGTTGGATTTATAACGTAACCAGTAGGCCAGACATTTACTATAGTGAAGCCCATTAATTGAAAAGGAGTTTGGAAAAATGTCAATGAGTTTTGAAGATATGGTTCGTTGCAATCATTGTATGAAAGTATTCCACCAGAATGAAATTATTTATGATGAAGGAAAAGACAAAGAGTTATGCCCTTATTGCGGAAAAGATGGTGGATTGATGGACATAGATGAAATTAAACTGGCGATCAATCATGAAAAGCTGGCAGCGTGTGGATTTTCTTTTGATAACTGGAGCGATATGTACTTGTATATTAAGTCTCTTGTGGAATGGCTGGAGTCCCACAATAAAAATTATACAAAAGAGCAGTATCACAGGATCGACAGCTTGAAAGAAATTCTTGATTGTATTGATTATGGAGTATAGGCAGCAATACCAGAAAGGACGGAAAATATAATGAACGATTTTTATGGGCTGGAAAAGTTGATTGAAGATAATGGAGGCATTGAAAATTTTCGTTGCTTTACTCAAATGGGCAAGATTGAAATAGTTACGCCGTTTGGATTGTGTATGGTATCTGGTGATAAGGAAACATGGACGGAATGTAAGATTGATGAAAGTCGTTATAAAGTTTCAGATGGCTATAAAATTACTTTACGTTCTATTGATCCAATGTTTACATACAATCATTATTATCAGAGCGATTTTATGAGCCTTATGAAAAGTGGATGGATTATTGTAAAAACGAGTGATAAACAAACCATACAGCATATTAAATGGTTAGAACATCTTTGCGGAAAAGCATATGTAGTTCATGAGGCCGATATTGTAACTGAAGGAGAAGTGGAAAAATGACCAGCATTGTATATCAAGATCGGTCAAGTGGATCAATGTACCTTTACAAACCAAAATATCCAGCACAACGGAGTATGTTTGAGCAGAAGCGTACAGAACGCATTATAGCAGCACTGGAGGAATTACGGCACGTTGCAAATATTAATATCTTTCTGCTAAAGAAAAATCATTTGCGGAAAATCGCAGAACACAAAATATAATGGAGGTTATTGATATGAAAATCTATGTTGTTCTTGATAATTGGAATACTCATTTTGGCAATAGCACGAACATTGAGGTCTTTACCGATAATGATAAGGCACAAGCATATATAAAGGAACAGGTGGATCAGGCAATTAAAGATTGGGATTTTAATAGAGATGAAGAGACTGATGAGCATTACTTTTGTATTCTGGATGGCGCAGCTACTATTCGTGATGATTGTGACGTGGAAAATTGGGTTGTATTTGAAAAAGAAATTGAGGTGTAAAAATGCAAGTATATATTGTTTGCGGCGGTTGTGTTGACGATCATCATATTATTGCTGTATATAGATCAGCAAAGAAAGCGGAAAAACGTGTGAAACAGGAGAATGAAAAGTGCAAAGGACTTCATGCTTACATTGAAGTATACGAAATTGAAAAGTAAACCGCAAAGCGGAGAAAGGAAAAGTCAAAATGAAAATTAGGACATGGATTAAATATGAAGAAAGTTATATCCCGAAGGGGTGTAGGAAATTTCGTTATCGGGAATGTGAGGATCATGTAAATATTACATTAGCGGAAACGTCAAAGGACAATCTGCGACTGGCTTTTGAAGATAATTCCTTTCAAGGGCAAGGCAAAATTTATCTGTATAACGGAAAACTGTGGAGACTTGCAACTATCAATGATATTTGTGCTGGCGGTGAAGATAAATATGGTTATCATACTCCGCTGGAGGCCCTTGTATATTGGCGTGAGCATAGCAGTTCATATTTTAGGTTTGGTTTTGATCGTGAACGTGGGAAGAAAACCAGCAGAGCAGCGGTGATTGGAAAAGCTATAGCTGATATGAGAGAGTATCTTTTGGTTGACGGAAACTTGTATATAAAAACCAGTGTTCCTTTTTACTGCATTACAACATTCGGTTTAGGCATGAATCATGGTGGAACTGGTTTGTTTGTTCATTGCAATCGTAAATGGAGAAAGAAAGAATTTGACGCATTACACGGAAAAGAAGCTGTACAAAAAGCAACAGAGATTGCACTTCAGCGTGGAGATACAGAAAGTGTACCGCATTTTCATGAAATGATTGTGGTGCATATGCCTGAATTAGTGAGATAGGAGAACGTCATGGAGCGGAAAAAGCGGTATCAGGTAAGACACAGTAAGAATGAACGGATCGATACATTGACCAGACTTTTGAATAGTGAAGGCAATGAGATTAGAACTGGCGATTATATCAAATTAAGGGGAACAAATTATGATGGTATTGTTCTTTGGCATAGAGAAGCGAAGTGCTTTGGAATTTTCTTTGGCTTGTGGTACTTAGACAGAAATCCTTATAATGCAGATTGTTATGGGAAATTTATTGCAATCAACAGCGATCAGGGTATGAGAATGGATTTGATACCGATAGATCAAAGTGAAGCCGTATATGACAACATTAATATTGCAAGGTGGAAAAATTAATGAAAAATATTGCTATGTTACCAGTACGTTGTATTTCAATTCGTGAATCAAATCCAACGCAAATTACAGTTGGACATGGATATGTGGTTGATCGTTTATCAATTTGGATGGATGCAGATGGAGATGCTTATGGTGTTGTCTATGATTGTAAAGGAAATCGTCTTGGAAATATGCTATTGAAACATTTTAGCTGCTTATGAGGTGATTCAAATGGAAAAGACAATCTTTGGTGGTAGACCTAATAACCCAGCAGCTTATTGTAAACTTCATTGTGGATCATTGACGGTAAAGGAAATGAAGCGTAAGGGCTGTCTTGGAAAACAATGCAGACATTTACAAAAGAATGAGCAGCATGAATATTGGCGGCAAAGAGAATTGGCAAAGGCCAGAAAGAAAAGTGTTAGTGGTTTAGAAATAAGTGATTACTTGTCTTGAAAAATTGATTTAGACAATGTATAATAGCAAAATAAACACAAAAGCAAAATGATATATGGGGGGCAAAAATGAAACGGTGTTTTTATCTTACTTGCGAAGGGATGAAACAGGGGTATCTTGTTTCAAAAGATAATAATTTTAGCGTAGTTGTTGATCTGGATGGTAATGAACTCATATTAAAAAATTGGAAGGTTGAGGAAAACCTTTAATACAATTTCAAGTGCGCTGAACTATGCGTCAGAATTATGCAATGATGGAAAATCTATTAGCGTGGAAATAAAAGACACGCAGAAAAATGAGATGTTATATGAATTTATTCCAGATCGAAAATAATAATAAATTTTTATATGTTATATAGGAGGTTTGCGATGACTTATAGTGATTTATTAAGAAACCGCTATTAAAAAGCGTAAAGCTATTGCAGAAATTAATACAGCATTAAAGGGGTCGTGTGGTTTTTTGATTGAGGAAGAGATTAAGAAAGACCCCGGAAAAGTTGCTTGGAGTTATCTTGCTAAAGAGTTTTGTGAAAAACTTGCAGAACACGTAGATGAATTTATTGAGCAAGCAGGTGGAGTAGATATAATGGAGGCACGTGAAATCGGAGAGATTTATATGGCCTATGAAGATGGAGATTCGAATATTTATAATTATTTACCAATAGAAGCACAGTTATTTGAAAAAGAATAAGATAACAGGCTATATGCCAGAAAGGAAAAGTAACATGAATAATGAAATCTTTTATGTATTGGTTGACGATCATATTGTTACTCGGCAGGAAGTGGAAATGGCGTTTTATGTGACGCATGGGTATCATAATACGCATAAGCATGAGCAGGAATTTTTGAGGTGGTTGTATTCCTTGCTTGGGAAAACTATTAAACAGGCGATCTTGGAATATGATATGCAAGTGGAAAAACTGGCACAGTGCCGTCCGATTCTTGCTATGAAGCTGTATCGTGAACGTTATGGTGGTACTTTGGCTGATGCGAGAGATTATGTGGAAAATCTTCAGAATAGGTCTTGACAATAACGGTATAATCAATTATAATTAAGGAGCGATGTAAAAATGAAAAATAATGTTTTGATTATTAACTATTCGGCAATCATCACTTACCGCAACGGCGAAAATCGTGGATATACAATTCAGGCAGGGAGCCAGAAAGAAACATTTGAAAAACTGATGAATCATGTAAATTTCAATTTGGTGCGGAAAGTTGAAATTGCTGAGATCATCGTGGATGAGGATATGATTAAATAAGGGAGGATTCAATAATGAACGGAATTGTTATAACCGAAAAGAATTTTAATAGCGTGGCAGCAAGAATGGTTAAATTCTTTAATGGTGCAGATATTATTCAATGGCATTCTTTTGATTGCGGTATGAAGCAGCATATTCCTACTGATTTTATTTCTAATTCTGAAATCGAAAGAGGAAAACATATCAGATGTGTATATCGTTATCCGTGTGTCTCTGCTAAAGTTGGCGAGTCTGCTGGAAGGAAATACATTGCGATTCGTCTTAATAATGATTGCGGTTGGTGTTATGAAATCGGTGATGTAGTTAAATTTTGTGGAAATCGAATTCAAACACGTACTAAATTTATTGGTAGCGGCTTTGAATGGTGTTATGACACATATCAGCTTTGGGATGAAAACGGAGGCTTTAAGGATATTCAGCCCGAATATGAATGGCCTATTGATGATTGGGACTATTGATCGGAGGTAGTGGAAAACTATGGACAATATTGTAGAAGTTAGATTTTTCCAGTGTACGTGTAGTAAATGTAAGCAAGTTGTTGAAAACAAACATGGCTGGGCTGATTTACAAGAGAACGGATGGAAATGGATTGGAAAAATGTTACTATGTCCAGAGTGTTATGCTCCATATGAAAATCTTGATCCCCAAATAGGAGATACCGTTCGTTGCTTGGTACAAAGAGATTCATATAGACAGGTACAATACATGGAAACATATCAAGTTTGTGAGCGTATTGAGAATGAACCCGGAGCAATTTATGTAGACCTTCGGGATGGATGGCAAGCAAGATTAGATCGTGGCGAATATGAAATTGTTAAATAAGGAGTATAGTCATGGACGATTTGACACTTGGAATCATTGATGCTGTTAAGCGTGGCAAGAAGTCTGGTAAAGAATCTATTATTGATTTTCTTTCAGAATACACAGGAACACCGAAAGAGCATTATTCGGATAGCAAACTTATACAGATCATTCGTAATGCGTTTATAGATTATCTAAAAACAGCAGACAATCCAGCGTTTGAGGTATGGCAATATTTTGATGCAAAGCGGCAGCAGGAAAATTTCGAAGATGTTTTTCCAGCGCAGCATAAAAAGTATGCGGAACGTGATAATTGCATGGACATTGATACAGAAGCAATTCTTTCTGCATTCCGTTTGACCTGTGTTCAGAAAGATGGGAAATACGTAAATGGATTTAGAGAAAGCTGGAAAAATCATGATTAAAACTTGGGAAGTAACGGCAGAAATAAATATGGATGCCTCCAGATATAAGACTGTAACTGTAAAGGCAAATACTAAAAGAAAAGCCAGACAGTTTGCAGTTGAAAAGTTGAAAGCTGATGGAGCATTTTTCGTTACAAACATTTCTATTAAGCAGATTGCTTAGAAAGGAAATTTATGAAAGTTGAATTAATTGACGTTTGTGGTCAAACTGACACAATAAATAAAGAGGTAGAACGTTTAAAACAAGATGGATTTTTTATCACAGGGCAACATGGCGGTGGAGAATATGGCTCTTGTCTTATTTTAAAAAGAGGCGAAACAGAAGATGAAATTAAGCAAGTTAAGCAAGAAGCTGAAAAACACGAAGAGTATGTCAAATCATATTGGGATTGGCATAATAAAGTTTATAAATGACGAGAAAGGAATTATCTTATGAATATTCAGGAAGTTTTGAGCCGCCCGGAGTATCAGTTTATTCAAACAAACCCTCATCTTGGGGGGTCGATGCTGTTTGCAACATTCGGTGGTAGTCATTCATATGGTACAAATGTAGAAGGATCAGACATTGATATTCGTGGATGTGCTTTTAATTCCAAGACTGATTTGCTTGGAAGAACAAATTTTGAACAAGTGATTAATAATGCGACAGATACTACAATCTATTCGTTCAATAAGCTGATTGGTCTACTGGAAAACTGCAATCCGAATACAATCGAAATGCTTGGCTGTAGGCCAGAGTCTTATATGTTCTATCGTCCTATTGGAAAAATGATGGTAGATCAGCGAAAAATGTTTCTGTCGCAAAAGGCAGTTGGTTCTTTTGGCGGATATGCTACACAGCAGTTGCGGCGGCTGCAAGCTGCTCTGGCACGTGATCGGTATGACCAGAGTGAAAAGGAAAAACAAATTCTGTCCTCTTGTAAATCTTCTATGACTACGTTCAATGACCGTTATAAAGAGTTTGAGGAAGGTGCAATCAATCTTTACATAGACGATTCTGAACGTGAAGATTTGGACACGGAAATCTTTGTAGATGTTTCGCTTCAGCATTATCCGCTGCGTGACTATAAGAACATCTGGAGCGATTTGAATACAGTTATAAAAGAGTATGGAAAGATTACACAGCGGAACAAGAAAAAAGATGACGCACACCTGAACAAACACGCTATGCACCTGATCCGTTTGTATCTTATGTGTATCGACATTCTTGAAACTGGTGACATTGTAACCTATCGGAAAAATGATCTACCTTTGCTGATGGCTATTCGGAATGGTGAGTATCAGAAAGAAGATGGAACATTCCGACAGGAGTTTTATGATATGTTGGATGTATATGAGCAGCGGATGCAGTATGCAAAGAAGAACACCGATCTGCCTCCGAAGCCTGACTATAAGAAGATCGAAGAATTTGTGATAATGGCAAATTTGGAGGCAATTAAGATTACTGGAGGATAATTATATGCGATGGCTTGGAAGTTTTGTCGGTGAGGAACAAGTTATAAGAAAATTTGCGTTCATAGCCTCTATAAAAGTTAAATCAAATTTAGTTTCCATGTTTGCCTCCATATTTATCAATCTATTTTTCCAATAATACTTATCTCAACTCCTATGCCAACAAAATTTGAACAAAGTGCAAGCACAGTTCCAATGGGAAGTTCACAATGCTTTTTGGCATGACGAATAGCCGCTTTTACGCTACGAATTTCTCTGCTGTGGGTTGAACAACCACGACTATTTTTATCCAACAGCCCTAATCTAATAGCATCATCCCAATTAAACCATTTGTTTTCTGAATCAAACCACCAACATACTCCATTTACCGATTTTGAAATAGTAATATTCCTATAAATTGGATAACGAAAAGTGTCTTTAAAACTACTGCAATTAAATCGAAATCCTTTTTGATTAAAATATTTTACACGAATTTTATTTTTCATTCTATTCTCCTACAATAACGAACAGAAATTTCTTTCCCCATTTAATCATCATACAATCTGGTTTTCCCAGTGTTATATTGTACTTTTGATTATTTCTACGAACTTCATTTGTAGATGATACAATTCCGGCCTCTTTCATAATTGCTGGTAAATATCTGGTTTCTGTAAATAAAGTCTGTTCTTTTTCTATATGTTTCCAATCCTCTTGATCTAATGCCAATAATGACTCTGGCGATACAAGAGGTTTTCCAATTACTACATTTGCAATCATAATATTCTCCTAATCTTCAAACCAATCATTGTGCCATGAACTTCCATGCCAAGTTTGATGGACATATACAAATTCCAACCATCACCATTCCCCATTAGCTTTAATTGGTAAGAATGCAAATTTTCTTACAACCTGTTCCTCACCAACAAAATTCCCAAGCCACCGCATATATTATCCTCCAGTAATTTTTATCGCTTCTTCATTTAC
>Ga0224740_10046_pt1 | contig 26293 bp, 14 predicted proteins | sample LIM_E_Water_Bulk_FD_161634 | JGI IMG/M metagenome (GOLD analysis project Ga0224740, IMG submission 161634) | Enriched cells from gastrointestinal tract of the lab mouse from Pacific Northwest National Laboratory (PNNL), Richland, Washington... | ecosystem: Host-associated > Mammals > Digestive...
AAAATAGGGATTATTTAGGAAAACATTGGAACAGAAAATTCATTCGTGCAGTACAAGCGGTCTTGAACTCCACAAAAGGAAAAATTGGCAAAGGTGTTGATTTTTTTGAAGAGACTTTTGGGTGTAACTTGGATGAATATTACAAGATTTTATGGATGCCTGAAACTTTTATTATATACAGGAGAAAATATGACCAAAATCTTAGAGAACGACTTGCTGAAAAATACACGGAACGTTCTGAGGAAGATTGTGATTTGGCAAATGAATGGTGGGACAAATTTCGTGCGCTTTCGGATGAAAAATTAGAAAGAGCTAAATCAATTATTTCCCTGAATAAATTTAAAGAGGAAGATTATGAGTGTACTGACCCGGAAATCCTTGAGATATTATCGTATTACAGGATAACGAGGGATATTGCAGAAGGAAATAATTAGGAGGTACTTTGTATGGCAGAAAGCCAAAATATTGAATGGAAAGAATCATGGCGCGACGAATATCTGAAATGGATATGCGGATTTGCTAATGCTCAAGGAGGCTGTATTTATATTGGTGTAGACGATGCGGGAAGAGTTATTGGCGTGCAGAATGGTAAAAGGCTCTTGGAAGAAATACCAAATAAGATTCAAACAAATTTGGGGTTTCTTGCAGATGTGAATCTGCTTTCAAAAAATGATTTGGAATATATTGAGATTATTGTAAGTCCCAGTAGTTATCCAGTTAGTTATAAAGGCGAATATCATTTTCGAAGCGGTAGTACGAAACAAGTTTTGCGGGGGACAGCTTTAACGGAATTTATATCCTCAAAAACTGGTATACGGTGGGAGGATTCTGTAATTGAAGGAGTAGCTGTAGAAGATTTAGATAAAGAAAGCTTTGATATTTTCCGCCGGGAAGCAGTCCGGAGCAAACGCATGACGAAAGATGATTTAAATATGAGCAACGCAGAACTTCTGGACAGTCTGGATTTGCTTAAAGATGGAAAACTTACCAGAGCTGCGGTGCTTCTTTTCCATCGGACACCACAAAAATGGATGTTTGGAACTTATACAAGAATCGGCAAATTTGGAAAAGGTTCTGATTTGCAGTATCAGGATGAAGTAATAGGATCGTTATTTATGCAAGCTGAACGTGTAATTGAATTGATTTATTTAAAATATTTAAAAGCTCCTATCACTTATGACAATTTAACAAGAGTAGAAACTTATCCTTTTCCAAAAGATGCAGTGCGGGAGGCGCTTTATAATGCACTTGTACATTCTCGTTGGAGTGCTGGAATACCTATACAGATTCGTATTGAAGATGATGCAATGTATATTAGTAATGAATGCGTATTTCCCTCCGATTGGACAATGGAATCCCTGTTACAAAGGCATCAATCCCGACCATATAATCCAAAAATTGCGAGGGCGTTTTTCAGAGCCGGTTATATTGAAAGCTGGGGGCGAGGGATCCAAAAAATATTTGAGGTGTGTAACGAATACGGAGCTTTACAACCGGAATATGTGGTACATTCAGAAGATATTATGCTAAAGCTGGCTGCTGTTTCAATAACTGATAAGCACGTTTTAAAGCTGGATTCTAAAGCGGAGAATACAGCTTTGAAAATGAAAATCGTTGAATATTTACAAAATCAACCGACAGCAACTCAAAAAGAATTGCAGGAAGCTTTAAACGAAACAAGGACACATATACAAAAAATTGTTAAGGAATTGGTGGGTGAGGGAAAAATAGAACGTAAAGGTGGGAAACGATTTGGATATTGGGAAGTAAAAAAATAGAATTTCTCCAAAGCTGTTCTAAAGCTCCATTTCAGCTTTGGAACAGCTTTGGTAATGTTTAAAGAAAATATTCAGGTAGTTTTATAATAATATTATTTTGCTGATATGGGGCTGTTGCATTATCGTTAGCTCCTTTGGATAAAGAATTTTACCACGGTTCTAATGAATCTTCCGCATCTATCCATATCTGCATACAACCATCAAGATATAGTGTTGCATATTTAAGAGAATTATCTATCGCCAAAGCATTTAAGGCACATTCGGAACATGGCGTTGTATTTAATCCTTCTTCCGCTTTTTCGCAGTCTATCCGTAGAATATATCCGTCAAAAGTGGTTACGTCAATACAGTTATAGAGCATATTATATGTTGCATGAATAAACCTCATATTTTTTCGTCCTTTCTTCTTGTGTTTTGGAGAAATTTGTGAAAGCATTCTAATCAGTTCTTCCTGTCCTGTTCATTTCATGTTATAATTCTTGATAAGAAAAACTCGTGTAGCAAGTTTTTCTTATATGTTACAGGTTTTTCTTTCCCTTATTTTTGCCCTTATGCGAGTTCGTAACATGAGGGAAAAGGATATAACACAAGGGAAAGTCTAAGGGCAAACTCACTTGCTATAAATTTAGTGTTTTCAAGGGTTTGCGGACTTTTTGAAGATTAGATATAACAGTTATTAAATGCTATAAAAAGTGTCTTATCAGAATTCTCATTTGTAAAGGAGATTACTATGCCAGTCAATATAGCAGAAACATTTGAATTACTGTTTAATAAAAATAATAATGTTGCATACAAGGCATTGCAGGAATTGCAAAAACAAAGCGAAGAAACGGATTGCGTCTATCCTTATATGGACAGATTAAGCAATATGCTTGATAGTGATAATTCTTACTAGACAGCTTTGAGAGCCTTGCGAAATTCACAGCGGATAGGGAACAGAAATACAGCCAGCTTGAAAACGTGCATTTGTCAAAGGGGCAGAAACTAAACCGATTAAAGGAACTGTCAAAAATGTACGCCCTCTTTGCCCAATCCAAGCTACCTATAAGGAGAGCCAGTCACTCAAAGGACTTGCTAAGATGAAATACGATAGGGAGCCTTGATGCCTGTAACAGGAAGCCAAAGGCTGAACTGTTACATTTGGTGTTATTAAAAGAGTATTTCTTATTGACGTAACATATGTTTTCTATTTATAATATTTGTTAGGAATTTGGTAAATAAGTTTATTGATAATAGAATAAAGAAATGAAAGAGGAAAAAATAATGGGTGGATTTTTTGGTGTAGCAGCAAAACAGGATTGTGTATTTGACTTATTTTTTGGTATTGACTATCATTCGCATTTAGGTACGCGGCGCGGCGGTATGGCAGTGTATGGAGAGGACGGCTTTAACCGCGCAATCCATAATATCGAAAATGCACCGTTTCGTACAAAGTTTGATAAAGATGTGCAGACCATGAGGGGGCATTTGGGAATTGGCTGTATTTCGGATTTTGAACCACAGCCATTAATTGTACGTTCGCATCATGGAACGTATGCTTTAACGACAGTAGGTAAAATTAATAATATTGAGGCGCTTTCCGATAGTTTGTTTCAGAGCGGATGCTCTCATTTTTTGGAGATGAGCGGCGGGGATATCAATGCGACGGAAATGATTGCGGCTTTGATTAACCAGAAAGAAAATTTAATAGAAGGGATTCACTACGCATTGGAAGTAGTGGATGGTTCTGTGTCTTTGTTATTAATGAATGAGGCAGGTATTTATGCAGCGCGTGATAAGTATGGAAGGACACCGATTGCAGTTGGCAAAAAAGAGGACGCCTGCTGTGTTTCTTTTGAAAATTTTGCATATAAAAATTTGGGTTACACAGATGAACGGGAGTTAGGGGCTGGTGAAATTGCTGTAATCACAGAAAAAGGCTGTGTAACGCTGGTGCATCCCAATGCAGAGATGAAGATTTGTACATTTTTATGGGTGTATTATGGATATCCTTCAAGTTCTTATGAAGGTCGGAGCGTGGAAAATATGCGATATGAATGCGGTAAGAGAATGGCGCAGCGCGATCATGTTAAGCCGGATATTGTTGCAGGTGTGCCGGATTCTGGTATTGCCCATGCGATCGGTTATGCGAATGAATCGGGCGTGCCGTTTTCCAGACCGTTTATAAAGTATACGCCAACATGGCCGCGATCTTTTATGCCGACAGTGCAAAGCAAGCGGAATTTAATTGCAAGAATGAAGCTTTTGGCAGTGGACGAGTTAATCCGTGACAAAAGTTTGCTGTTAATTGATGATTCCATAGTGCGCGGTACGCAGATGCGGGAAACAACGGAGTTTTTATATCAGAGCGGTGCGAAAGAAGTGCATATTCGTCCGGCTTGTCCGCCATTAATGTATGGCTGTAAATATTTGAATTTTTCGCGCTCGACGTCGGAGATGGATTTAATAACAAGGCGTGTAATTGATCGGTTGGAAGATGGGAATGTAACAGAGGAAGTCCTTCAGGAATATGCAGACCCCGAATCCCCGAAATATGAGCAAATGGTGGAGGAAATCCGTAAGGAATTAAATTTTACGTCGCTGCGGTTTAACCGGTTAGATGATATGTTAGATGCCGTTGGCATTGACAAGAGTAGACTGTGCACATATTGCTGGAATGGCAGGGAGAAATAAGGAGGAATTAAATTGCGCTATTTTAATACAGAGGGACGTTGTAAGCCCGATGAGCATTATATGGTAGGGTTGGGGGATAGGCTGGATCGGATAAAAAAGCTTTTCGTGGACAGAGGAAAGTATTTTGTGATGAACAGGGGCAGGCAGTATGGCAAAACAACTACGTTAATGGCGCTTGCGGAATATTTAAAAGAAGATTATATTGTATTGGCAATGGATTTTCAGTTGATGAGTACGGCAAATTTTGCAGATGAGCAGACATTTGTTGCAAAGTTTGCTGGCTATATGGAAAATTTGCTGTTGAAACAAGAACAGTTAGCAAATGATTTGGGGTCAGAAGTATTTCAGCGCCTTCATGCTCTAAAAGGCAGTGAAAACAATTCAATGGATGTTTTGTTTTGTGAACTTAGCAGAATGTGCGAAACGTCAAAAAGACCGATTGTTTTAATTATCGACGAAGTGGACAGTGCGTCAAATCATCAGGTTTTTATTGATTTCCTTGCACAGCTTAGGGGATATTATCTCAATCGAGAAAATACACCAATTTTCCGTTCAGTGATTCTTGCAGGGGTGTATGATATTAAAAATTTAAGGCTGAAAATCCGTCCTGATGATCAACACCAATATAATAGCCCGTGGAATATTGCCGCGAAATTTAATTTGAATATGAGTTTTTCGGTAGAACAAATTGCGGGAATGTTGCAGGAATATGAAACAGACAATCATATAGGAATGGATATTCAATCGGTTGCGCAGGAGATATATCAGTATACTTCTGGTTATCCCTATCTTGTTTCTGTGATCTGTAAGTTGCTTGATGAAGAAGTACCTGATAGAAAGGGATTTGAGGATTTAGCAGATGTGTGGACAAAAGAAGGTGTTGCGGAAGCAGTAAAGATGTTATTAAATGAAAATACGCCATTATTTGATAGTATGATTAAGCAAATGGATACTTATAAGGAAATGCGAAATATAACAGAGCAAATTTTGTATCAAGGAAAGCGTATTCTGTTTAGTCCGGCTGAAAAATATATAAATCTGGGACTTATGTTTGGATTTTTTAATAATGAAAATGGTCGGGTCGTTGTTTCAAATCGTATTTTTGAAATGTATTTATTAAATATGTTTATTGCCGAGGAATCTATAAACAGTGACGTCTTCCGGCAGGGGCAGAGTGACACTCCACAGTTTATTAAAAATAAACGGCTGGATATGGAGCTGATACTACAGAAGTTTGTCGAATATTTTCATGAGATTTATGGTGATAATGATCAGAAGTTTGTCGAAAATTATGGGCGTAAATTTTTCCTGCTGTATTTAAAACCGATTATTAATGGCACAGGCAATTATTATATGGAAGCACAGACAAGAGATGCAAGGCGGACAGACTTAATTGTAGATTATTGTGGCGAGCAGTTTATTGTTGAATTGAAAATCTGGCATGGAAATGAATATAATGAACGCGGCGAACAACAGTTGACGGAATATCTTGATTATTTTCAGCAGAAAAAAGGATATCTGTTAAGTTTTAATTTTAATCAAAAGAAAGAAACGGGGGTTCGAGTGATAACACTGGGAGATAAAACAATCGTGGAGGCGGTTGTTTAAAAATTATCAACATTATAATTTATACTGCTTAACAGTTAAAATTTCCGAGTAACCTGACTACATAACGTCAGCCATATACGTTTAACGAATGCAGAACGGTAAATTCTGGCGTTATGTAGTATATATTCAAAAACAATTAGATTTTCCAACAACAATTAATTAAAATAATAACAAATCTTGAGCGTTTCTTGAGATTTTCTATTTAAACTTTTCTTGTATCAATCAATAGTAAATGTGAAAACAGAGATGTTTTGCTGTAGCTAAAGCTGTAGGAAACCATCGAATAAACGGTTGTTTACGCATTTATTGAGAAAGGCAGGAAAAGAATCTTATGAATATCAAAGTAAAAGAGTTATCCAAAATTTATGGCAGCGGTGAGAACCGTATTGTGGCACTTGACAGAGTGAATATGGAAATCGGGGCAAATGATTTTATCTCGATTATGGGGCCGTCGGGCAGTGGAAAAAGTACACTGCTGCATTTGTTGTCGGGGCTGGATAAACCGACTTCGGGAAGTTTAACATATGATGGCAAGGAAATCTATTCCTATCATGATAAGGAACTTTCAGCGTTTCGCCGCCAGCGTATTGGGTTTGTGTTTCAGCAGTTTAATCTGCTTCCGGTTTTAACCGCAAGAGAAAATATTATTATGCCGTTGCTATTGGATAAAAAGAAACCCGATGAAGCATATCTGGCACAGCTTACGCAATTGCTGGGCATTAGCGGGCGGCTGACACATTTACCACATGAACTATCTGGCGGGCAGCAGCAGCGTGTCGCCATTGCAAGAGCCTTAATTGCACAGCCGGACATTATTTTTGCCGATGAACCGACCGGAAATCTCGACAGCAAAAGCGGCGGGGAGGTTATGGAAATGTTACAGAATATCTGGAAAAAATTAGGGAAAACGCTGGTAATTATTACGCATGACAATCGTGTTGCGCAGATGGCAAAAAGACAATTTACCATTGTGGACGGGATTTTATCGTAAAGTGGCAGATGGAAGGCTTGACAAGATAGGGAGAAACTGGAATGTTAAAGGGAATAAAATCGTATCAAATGTTAGCACTCAAAGAACTTTGGGCGCAGAAAGTGACTTCTGTATTAATCTGGATTGCAGTAGTACTTTCGACAATCGCAACAACCGTTATGGGGCAGTCGGTTGGTATTTTACAGGCAATGCGGATTCATCAGGCAGAGGGGCTGAATGGAAACCGCTACGCAACATTTCATCAATTAACTGCTGAGCAAAATGCGGTACTTTTGGCAGATGCACGCCTGAAAGAATTAGGAAGCTGGATTTATTTGGGAAGCACTGTATTGGGAAACAGCGGACTTAGTTTACAGATAAGGGAATACCAAGGCACAGCGTTAGATATATACCCTGAGATGAAGAAGCTGAAAGAGGGACGGCTTCCCCAAACAAAAGGAGAGATTGCACTTTCGCAGGAGGCGCTGCAGTATCTTGGATTTCAGGGAACGGTCGGTGATAAAATTTCGCTTCCTTTGGAAGTGAGCAGGCAGGTAGACCACAGACTGCCCTATCAATATACAGCGGATTTTGTTTTGACAGGTATTTTGGAGAACTGGTATATGGGACGTATTAGCGGCATTATGGAAGGCATTGTCGGGGAGGGAACTGCGGTGCATCTGCTGCCGGAACGGTATCTGCTGTACTCAACAGACTTTAAAACAATCAACAAAAATACGCTTCAACAAGTGGTCACAGATTTGGCAAAACAGTTAAAGATAGAAGATGCCTATATCCAATATAATTGGGTGCTTCTGGACGCACTGGGCATAGATTATGGTGAAAAAGACACAGCAAGCGATGCCGGAGGGTTTCCGTTTATGATGGCAGCCTGCGTGCTGACTGGCATATTGATTTTGCTGGCGGCTGGGTTGGTTATCTACAATATTCTTAAAGTTGCCGTTGCAAAGCGTATCCGTGGATATGGAACACTCCGTGCCATCGGATGTGAAAAAAATCAGCTTTATTTATTAGTGACAATTCAACTATTGATACTATGTGGAGCAGGACTGCCTTTTGGGGTTCTCTTAGGAGGCGCTTCCACAAAATGGATTTTAACGGCAGCGTTGGGAGGATTGGGCAATCCTGATATTTTTATGGCAGAAAATATGCAGGAACTAAATGCTATGGTAGTCCAGAACAGCACATGGAAAGGGATTCCACTGCTAATCAGCGTTGGCGTAACGGTATTATTTGCAGTGCTTGCGGCATTTCCGGCAGCACGGTATGCGTCCAAGGTTTCTCCAACAGTTGCCATGGGCGGTCAGGCACTGCGTATCAAACGCCACAGCCGAAAGACAAAAAACATACGCAGCTTTGAAGCATTTTATGCACGTTTGAATTTAAAGCGCAATAAAGGGCGTACAGCGATTACAATATTATCAATGGTAATGAGCATTACGGTGTTTGTTGCTTTGCAGGGTTTCAGCGGGCTTTTAGACAGCAGCAGTTCTGTAAAAAATATGCATTTGGGCGATTATGCCGTAACCAATGAGAAAACTGGTATTTCGCCGGAGGCAATGCAGCAGTTGGCAGAAAATGAAATGGTTGCGGATTTGCGTGCTGCAAAACTAACAATTTATGAATCTAATCAAGATGGAAAAGTACCTATAGAAAACAACCTAGCACTACAGCCATGGGAAACGCTGCAAATTGCATCATTAAATGAAGCATGGCTGGAAAATTATGTATCAGGGTTAAGTACACAGGATTTGGAAGATTTAAAAAAAGGCAAAGCTTGTATTATAAAAAATCCAATCCCGCTTTCCTTTGAAGGACAGACAGTAACGATCACAGAATTGCAGATAGGCGATCGGATTACAATAAACGGGGTGGAACTGCGTGTTGTAGGCATAACAGATGAGGCTATTATAATTAACAATAGCGGTTTTACCAATGGTGTTCAAGTAATCGCGGCAGAATCTGTATACAATGAGATAACAGGAAAAACGTTGTATACAGAAATGTATCCTATTTTAAAACCGGACGCAGATGAACAAATATTCGAAACATGGCTGGATCAATGGTGCGAGGGAAATGCAGGGACACATTGGCTGTCATACCGTGTCACAGATAAGGAACTGGCAGAAAGCTTCGCACAGATTCGGATGTTAAGCTGGGGACTGATATTGTTTATCGGGTTAATTGGCGTGCTGAATATTATTAACACCGTTTACACGAATATCCATACGCGTGTTAATGAAATTGGAATGCAGCGTGCAATCGGAATGAGCACTGGAAGCCTATATCGAACATTTTTATGGGAAGGTGTCTATTACGGGCTGATTGCGTCTGGGATCGGTGCTGTAAGTGGGTATATTTGTACGATTTTTATACAGGCGGCAGCAACCGACAGCCTGCAGCTTGCGCCAGTGCCAATTGTGCCTATTTTGGAAGCGGCGTGCGTGTCTGTAATCGCCTGTATTGCAGCAACTGCCTTGCCGCTGCGGACAATTGCACGGATGAGTGTTGTGGAGGCGGTAGATGCTGAATAAAGGACTGGACGGGAAATAAGAGGGTTTTATAAAACATATAAGGATGCAAAGCTGAAAAATTAGAAATATAGGGTGTGGCAATGCTATGCCCTATATTTTTGTGGCAAATGGAGATTGGATTTGCTTTTTGTTATTGAGGGAGTTCACGGTGAAAGTTTTCACAGAGTGGATTTAATATTTTTATGTGATTACTTGGGAAATGATCCCAATGCAGCTTATCAGTGAAGATTTAGCCAAGGAAAGCGGTTTAAAAATTGGAGAAACCTAAAGATTGAGGGAGGTTATTTAAAATAATTTTGTTATAATACAGCCTTGTTAAATAATAACTGTTACATAATTTTTGAAACTATTAAAATATTTTCTTGACAATATTATTATTTGATGATATCATAATGATATCAAATAAATATGTAAAAATATATTTATCATATTAAAACGCTATATTTTTACGCATAGTATTTAGAAGGAGGCAAGGGATATGGAAGAAAAAATGATTACAGGGAAAAAACATGGTATGGCGGCTTTGTTTGGAATTCTTTTGTTGTTTGCATTGTCAATTGCAGCGTTGATTGCTGGGGGAATGATAATTGACAGCAGCGGAAATCCTGTGCTATTTATTATAGCAATCTTTGGTTTGGGGGCGGCGATTATTTTATGCGGAGGTTTAAAGGTATTAAAACCACAGGAAGCGCTTGTGTTAACCTTATTTGGCAAATATATGGGGACGTTAAAGGAAGATGGATTTTATTTTGTCAATCCGTTTTGTTCCAGTATCAATCCGGCGGCAAAGACGAAGTTAAGCCAAAGCGGGGATGTGAACAATGGGGGAGTAGTAAACAGTGCAGCAAATGTATCAGCAGAAGCAACGAGCAAAAAAATCTCTCTTAAAATTATGACATTAAATAACAGCAAGCAAAAAATCAATGATTGTCTTGGTACACCGATTGAGATTGGCATTGCAGTAACTTGGCGGGTTGTCGATACGGCAAAAGCAGTATTTAATGTCGATAATTACAAAGAATTTTTATCATTGCAGTGCGACAGCGCCCTGCGGGATATTGTGCGGATTTATCCTTATGATGTTGCGCCGAATGTGGATACGACCGGCGATGGTATTGCAGACGAAGGAAGTCTTCGTGGTTCCAGTGAAATTGTTGCGGAGCGGATACGTGGTGAGATTCAGAAAAGAGTAGAAGAAGCAGGAATTGAAATTGTAGAAGCGAGGATTACATATCTTGCCTATGCAACAGAGATAGCGGCGGCAATGCTGCAAAGACAGCAGGCATCAGCGGTGATTGACGCAAGAAAGATGATTGTGGACGGTGCCGTTGGAATGGTGGAAATGGCATTGGAGCGCTTGGGCGAGAAACATATTGTGGAACTCGACGAGGAGCGAAAAGCAGCAATGGTGTCAAATTTGCTGGTGGTTCTTTGCGGAAACCGCGATGCACAGCCGATTGTTAATTCTGGCAGTTTGTACTAATATATTAGGAACTGTTCAGAAATTACTTGTGACAAGTAATTTATTAATAGTTTCTTACTATGCTAGATAAAAAAGTGCCCCAATCAAAGAAAGAAAGGAGTGCCTTATCGGGATGGGAGAATCGGGAAAAAAGCAGGTACCTCTTAGGCTTTCCACGAAATTGTATGATGCAATTGCAGCTTGGGCGGAAGACGATTTCCGCTCCGTAAACGGACAAATAGAGTACCTGCTGACAGAATGTGTACGACAACGCAAGAAAAACGGAAAATATGTTTCAGATGAAATAGATGTGCCGCCGGAATTGGATATTCATTAAGGGACACATTATATACTGCAAACCGCCAGAATTTACAGTGATGCCGTCAGGAAAGTATATGACTGGCGGTTCGCAGTCTGGTTGTACTGTAAATTTAATCGGTGTGCAGTATAAATTGCTATTGGATTAATTAAGGCTCGTGCTGTATTTCCCGCCTTTATGCCAAGTGATCGTCAGGGGCTGCAGGGAATAATCGGTTATGCCATATCCTGAATCAGTTAATGAAACTGTAAATGCCGCCATGCCGCCTTTGATACAGGAAGCTTTTGGCTGAGCACTGATATAGTTTCCGATAGAATAGTAGATCAGCATTGGATGCCCGCTGTCGCTTTTTAATATTTTATAGGGCTGCAACGCATGAGGATGTGTGCCGACGACCACATCCACTTCACAGTCTAGGAAAATCTGTGTCCATTTTCTTTGAAAATCATCTATCTGCTGTGTATTTTCCGTACCCCAATGGGCAAAAACAATCACAAAGTCAGCGTTCTGTTTTGCCAGTGCAATATCGCTGCGGATTTGTGTTTCGCTATTGAATCGATGAACCATATAGGGCGTATTTTCTGGAAGCTGGATACCGTTGGTGCCGTAGGTGTAGTTGAGCAGCGCAAAGCGGATGCCATTTCGGGTAATTATCTCATAAGGACAATAATCCGTTTCATCGGTTGTCTGTATGCCAAGACATTTTATATTGTTAGAGGAAAAAAATTCCTTTGTAAAATCAACGCCGCCGCTTCCTTTATCCAAAATATGGTTTGTTGCGCAGGTAACAACATTAAATTTCGCATCAACAATTGCCTGCCCGACATTGACGGGCGTGCCAAAACGTGGATAATCGCTGTACTGTTGCGGATTGTCGGTTAGGGGTGTTTCCTGATTAAGAACGGCAATATCACTATTTTTGATAACATCTTGTATATTTTCATATAAAAAGCCAAATGTGGGCTCTTGCTGCAATCCATAGCGGTAAATCGGTTCATGGATAAGATTATCGCCAAATACAGTAAAAGACACATCTGTTTTTTCTTTTGTAAAGCCCCAAAAATCCCAGAACCAACTGCTGACGATTCCGTCTAAATCAGTTAGCCATAGACGGACGGCAGGGGCGGTTTCGCCGTTTGTGCGCATGGTGCGGGCTTGAAAACCGATATAGGAGGACATCCATTTTGGCTGGACTTTCGTATCCTGTAATTCATATACGAAAAGATGCTGTGACCAGTTTGACTCATCTTTTTCGATCCAAAAGGGCTTATGCCTGCCAAAGCGGCCGATTTTCCAGCAAAGCAGTATGAGTTCGTCAGTATTGTCGTTGTCAATATCACAGCATAGAGCCTCTTGTACTTTTATTGTATTCGGTGAAGTCCAGAGAAGGTTGCCGGAATGCAGAACTTGTACAGATTTATGGTTAAGTTGGATTTCATAGACACCCGATTGATCCCAAAATGTTTTATGATTCCATGTAATCCAGTGCGGGAGAAAGACGCCGTGCAGCCATAGGGCATAGAAAACAGCACCGACGCCAAGAAGCGCCGGCACGATAAACAATATTTTCTTGAATAATTTATTCCCAATGATAGCGGTAAGTTTCTGTCCAATCGGGTTTCTGGATTTGTTCTGGAACTTCATAATTATAATTTCCCTCATCGTCCGCCTGCATACCAATATAGTGGCGCCATTTGCTGTCGGTCAGTCTGTCGTCAAGCGGCCACGGGAATTGGTAGAAAGAGTATACGCTGCCACGTGCGATTTTGAGTTTACCGTCCACTTTTACGACGACTTCAATGGCAGCCGGCCCGCCGGTAGCCATTTCTAGGACAGTGCCGTTGGGGTCTGTCGCAACATCTACAACAACTGCCGCTGGATATTCATCGGCAAATATATGTTCCGAATTTGCTTCATCTTTGATTGCGTCATACCAAAAATGTTCTAAAAGTCCTCCGTAGGTGCGGATAAATTCATATTCCTCGTCTGTCAGTGTTTCTTCTTGCAGTTCTTTGTTGGAAATCGTGAACAGTTGGTTTGCTATCTGTGATAGACGCGATAGGTTTTCTTCGTCAGCAGAATTTAACATACCATATGTTTTCAGTCCTTGTGCTGTCTGATCGGCAAGCGTGGCAAATCGCGTATAGACAACGGGTTCGGGTTCAACATAGCCCCTGTCATCGGGCTCTTCGTCATATCCGCCGCCCATTTCTGCCATAACCTGCTTGGAATACAATACCGTATCGTGTTTTAATTCTGTAAAACTTCCTGCGAAACATTCCAGATTTTTCTTAGCCCATTCCTCATTTTGCATAAACATGGGATAGCCTTCCCCTTTACGCTCCAGCAGTAGGCGCAATGTATTCAGCCAGTTTGCGTAAAGACTTGCAGACCACAGTGTCTGGTTATTTTTTGAGAATGCATTTCGCAGACGTTCCATATTTTCTGTGTAGTTTGCATAGTCTGTGGCACCGTCTTCCTGCAAAAGCTGTAATGCTAAATCGCTGCCAAGCGCTGCCGGTACATCAAGCACGTCCGGAAGCATACGCTTTAAGCCTTGGCTGTTTTCTTGTACATTGCTGTAAATAAGCTGCTGCATAATCGCTGCGTCGATACTAAACCGCTGTCCCATAAAGCGGAAACCTTTTATTACATTGTTCTCATCATCTGCAATGGGAATGGAATTGATTAAAGGTATCGGAAGCTGTGCTGTCATCATGCAAAACTGTGCAAATGCGTCAGTATTACCGATAAGCGCATCTACTGTAAAGGAATCGCCGTATATTTCTTTCAGAATTGGTGCATATTCACACACACTTAAATCGTCACTGGCGCCTGCAAAAAAAGAGGTTACAGCATAAATTGCCTGCCATAATTCATACGCTGTTGTATTATCAGTAAGTGCTTTTGTAATAAGAAGTGCGCTGCGGTTTAACGCCTCATTATCTTGCCGAAAATGGATTCTGCCATACCACATCATGGCTTGAAAATATTTTTCAAGTTGTTCAGAACCTTCATAATATCCGCGGGGGATATATTGGGAGTAATCTTCGGCATCTCCAGTAATTTCCGACAGCGCAATCCCGCCTGCTTCACGGATATTTGCGTATTCGGTCTGTACAATATCTTTTACATCATCAATCGGTACTGTATTTTCGTCAAGCAGCATAGCGCCAACGGTAAAAAATGCCACGTTGCACTTTGCGGCGCTTTCCCATTCGCTGTCCTTTAATATTTGATACTGCGCAATACTTTCCTGCAGCATTTCATTGCTAAGTGCAAGCACACGCTGCGAAAGTGCTTCTTTTTCGATATTTTTTAATAAATGGCTAAAATACAGGTGATAGGTATGCATAAGAGAATCAACTGTTACGAAATTTGGGATAAGATTATAACGGTTTTGTTCATAACCTTCAAAAAATTCATGTCCGCCGTTTTCACTGACAACAAATCCATTTTTTACCAATAACGCTGTTTTTGTTTCATTATAGTAAAACTGCCATAAATTCTCAATATTGCTTAAATCGGGTTCAATGGTGTATGGTGCAACCCGCGGTGTGACGCTGGGAGCCGTACCGCCGGAAGAAGTCTGAATAAGTAAGGGGCGATTGCCGATACCTTGCTGTATGGGTAAAGCTGCAGCAGATTCACCGTTGTTGTCTATATTTTCTTCTATCTGTGATGCGGAGGAAATTTCTTCGCTTTGCGTTGTGGCGGGGCGCTGTGTTTGATTTGTCGCCGAATTAGGCGCTGCGCAGCCACCAATAAGATGCGCTGTAACCGCAGAGATTAGAATAAATGTAAGTGCTTTTTTCTTCATAAAATAGCTCCTCTCTTTGGGGTGAAGGAACTGTGTTATTCTCTTCTGCCCTCTATACTAATAATACTGTCAAATGGTATTTGTGTCAATATTTTGTGGGATATTGGCTGTAGATTGTAATTTAGCAGTTACTTTTCGCAATCACGCCAAAGTAGTGAGAATCATGTGCCAAAATGCTTGCCCTTTAGCGTTTTGTATTACGGATGAACGGCTATATTTCTGTATTTACAATTTTGACTGGGTTTGGTAAAATAGATATATTTTATAAGTGAACAAAGAAAGCAGGATAACAATATGGAAAATAATCATACAAATTGGAGCCAGTCTGTAACGGGCGTTGTGATAAATAATGGAAAAGTATTACTGGCAAGGCACACTTACGGCGCAGGAAAAGGTCTGCTTATTGTGCCGGGCGGTTATGTTGAATATGGGGAATTGCCGCAGCAGGCGTTAAAGAGGGAGTATCTTGAGGAAACAAATACCGTAGTAGAGCCGAAAAATATTATTGCTGTAAGGTTTAATGCGCACGACTGGTATGTTGCATTTCGGGCGGAGTATATTTCCGGCGAGGCGGTTTCGGATAATGATGAAAACAGCGAGGTGGTGTGGCTTGCCGTTGAGGAAGCGCTAGAAAGGGAAGACGTTGCGGATTTAACAAAAAAATTAATTCGATGCGCATTGGACGATCAAAGCGGTCTTACGCCAATCCCCTATTATGGAAGCCAAAAAAATGGAAAAGGATATTTGTATGGTGTGTCTTCGTTCCAACAGAAAAGTCTATTAGAAACAACATTAAATACCAGAGAACTTGGCGGATATTTGGCAGAAAGTGGACTGTACACACGAAAAGGTGTGCTGTTTCGGAGCGATTTTATAAGAAATCCCAATGAACATGATATTACATATTTAAAAGAAAATAAAATTACAACAATTATTGATATGCGTGGCGCTGACGCTGTGCAGACCGCTCCAAGTCCTTTTGCGCAGATGGAACGATTTCAGTATTACCATGTTCCGATTGAGGAGGGCGGTAGTATACCAGAATCAGTTGCAGCAGTTCCTTTAAGCTATTTAAAAATTGCGCAGGCAGCAAATATATATCAAGTTTTTCGGTATATTGCAAATGCACCGGAGGGGGTGCTGTTTCATTGTGCGGCAGGAAAAGACCGCACTGGCGTGGTATCGGCAATTTTGCTATTGCTTGCAGGCGTATCCGATAAAAACATTATTGATAACTATATGCTGACAAAAGAATGTAATCAAAAACGTTTTGCCGCATTGCGGGAGAAATTTCCAGAAACTGATATCAATATTGTAATACCATGCGAGGACTATATGGTGCAGTTTTTGCAGCTGTTTCGAGAAAAATATGGCAGCGCAGAAGCATATTTGCAGGCAATTGGGATAACGAATAAGGAGATTATGCAGTTGAAAGGGAAACTGCTTGAATAACTAAAAAGGGGTAACAGATAGTCTATCAATGGCGGATGACGAGAACTGCTTGGATAGCAAAAGAAAGGGTAACAGATAGTCTATCAATGGCGGATGACAAGAACTGCTTGGATAGCAAAAGAAAGGGTAACAGATAGTCTATCAATGGCGGATGACGGGAACTGCTTGGAAAACAAAAAGAAAGGGTAACAAATAGTCCCTCAATAATAGATAGAGAGAAAGGTTAAAACGATTGATTGGTATATGTGCAAAGCGAGGGTATGGAAATGAAAATTTTATTGGTGGAAGATGATGTGGAAATCAGCGATATGCTGAAGAACTTTTTACATACAGAAAATTTTGAGGTGATACCAGCATATGACGGGGAGGAAGCAATTGAGAAATTTTTTGCAGACAGTTATAGTTTGGTGCTGTTAGATCTTATGATACCAAAGCGTAATGGAATGGAGGTTATGAAAGTAATTCGAGAAACCAGCATTGTGCCAATAATTATTTTATCCGCAAAAGAATCTGATTCGGATAAAGCGCTGGGATTAGGGCTGGGGGCGGACGATTATATTACCAAACCATTTTCTGTAACGGAAGTGCTTGCAAGGATTAAAGCCAATATCCGCAGGAGTACGCAGTATGTGTCAACAGCAAATTCCTTTGTGTCGAATCTATCAGCTACAGCCAATAGTATGATTGCAGCGAATACTGTTGCTGGCGGCAGCTGGCTGGCAGATGGCTATATGGGTGAAAATATAATTAAGAAGGGCTGCCTTGCGATGAACACCGATAGCTATTCTCTTGAAAAAAGCGGAAAAGCGATTGAATTAACAGCAAAAGAATTTGAAATATTAAAGCTTCTTATGAAAAATCCCAAAAAGGTTTATACAAAAGAGCAAATTTACTCTCAAATATGGGACGACGCATACCTTGGAGATGAAAATGCAGTAAATGTTCATATCAGCCGCCTGCGCAGCAAAATAGAGGATAATCCACGTGATCCCAAGTATATTGTGACGGTTTGGGGCATTGGGTATAAGCTGGGGGATATCTAATGAATGAAAGTATATTAATAATGTCTCTGACAGCTGTAATTATGGTGCTATTGTGCGTGATATTATACCAGCAGTTTGCGTTTCATAAGGGAATGGGGAAAAATCTAAGGGAAATCAGCCAAAAAATTGCAGATATTTTGGAGCAGGACAGCGCAGAACAGATTATGGTTTTTACAGATAACAAAGAATTAATTTCATTGTGTGGACAGTTAAACTGTCTGCTGCTTGACCGTCAAAAAATCAAAATAGATTTTAAACGGCAGGAGGAATCATCCAAAAAAATGCTCTCCAATATTTCTCATGATATTAAAACGCCTCTGACGGTTATCCTTGGCTATCTGGAAATTATGCGCCTAAGCGACAAGGAAAATGTATCGCTGCAAAAAGTGGAGGCGAAAGCGCAGCAGGTAATGGAGCTGATAAACCAGTTTTTCACACTTGCGAAGCTAGAAGCCGGTGACACACAGATGGAACTGATCAAGGTGAATATCAACGAACTTTGTCGTGAAAATATATTGGGATTTTATGATATTTTACAGCAAAAGGATTTTGCCGTGGAAATTTCTATACCAGAACAGGATATTTCTGTGCTGGGCAGTGAGGAGGCGATTCACCGGATTTTGTCGAATTTAATATCAAATGCTGTGCGCTATGGAAGTGCCGGCGGCTATATCGGACTGACGCTGCGTGAGGATGAAACCTATGCATTTGTGGATATTGTAGATAAAGGCAGGGGAATAGAGCGTGCATTTGCTGCCAGCGTTTTTGAACGGCTCTACACAATGGAAGATTCCCGCAACCGCAATATTCACGGAAACGGGCTGGGACTAACCATAGCCAAAAACCTTGCAAACCAGTTAGGCGGTGATATTACTCTGGAAAGCGAGCCGAATGTGAAAACAGTTTTTACAGTGCAGCTTAGGAAAGTATAGTAAGGCGTATTATACTCACGAGCGATAAACTTTACCATATTATTTAAGATTATTACGCCCGTGAGTCGGCGTTATTGGCAAATTTTGGCGTTCGCCAGTATAAATGGCACAGCATTTTACTTGCCTAAATCTCTGTTTGCGGCGTTGGCATCAATCAAAAATCAAACAAAATATTTTTTGAGATAGCATCTTGGAAATAGTGGAAAACTATGGAAAAGATGTTGTTTTTATGTTGAAAAACACTTTCAAAGTATGGATTGGTAGTCCGTTAATGGCAGATAAGGATATTAAAATGTACTGCGTTAATATGTGCAATATGTAAGCATATTTTGCATAAAAATGCTTTATTTTTTGTGTTTTGTATACATAAATACCACTAAACTGCTAGAAATAGGTGAAATATTTATATTTCTTTCGAGAAAATTCGTAAAAGTATTGACAAATTTGTGAATGTAAAATAATATTAATATACAACTATTAAAAGCATCTAAATTTTGGATGCTTTCGTTATGAATGCACATGGGCACTTAAAATGAAGGTTGTCGGCATAGCTGACGAGTACCCGGTGCGTGAGTAGGAAGTTCTACTCGATTAAAATATGTGAAGGCGGATTTCCCATAAAATCCTATTTCGCAAACAAAAAAGGAAGGAAGGAAAAGGCATGGAAGAAGCAAAAAAACTCTGTAAAAAGAAACGCAAATTAGCAAAAAGCATTTTTAGTTTAATGTTAGTATTTGCTATGGTCATTTCCAATGTACAGATAGCACCGGAAGCATTTGCGACTGTATGGGCAGCGGAAAGCGAAACAGCAATATCCGGTGAAACGGCTGAAGCAAGCGAAGTCAGTGAAGGCAGCGGGCAGAATACGGAAGCCGCCCAGGACGAAAAACAAGCTGACCCCGCGAGCGTATCGAGTGGAGATGATAAAAATACTGGAACGGAAAAAACTGAAACAATAGACAAATCAAGTGAAAAAGAATCTGTAAAGTCTGAAGAAGCGGCAGAAACAGAAAACGTTCAAAAAACAGACGAAAAGACAGAGGAAACAGAAAGCAATCAGAAGACAGACGAAGGTAATAAGACAGAAGAAACAGAAAATAATAAGAAAACAGATGAAGACAATAAGACAGAGGAAACAACAGAAGAAAAAACAACAGCGGAAGATGAAACAAAAACAACAGATACGACAAATACAGAAACAGAAAGTATTACAGAAAGCACTGAAATTTCTGAGTCGACCGAAAACGCAGAAACGGAAGAAACTACAGAAGAATCAAGCAAAGATAATAATGAAGGCGATACAGCTCCAGCAGAAGGTCAGGTAAATGTGATTTTGCATTATAAGAATTCGTATGGATGGAGTGATGTTGCGGCGTACTTTGGAAAACACAATGGTGAAGGTTGGGATGGAGATGCACTTAGCGGAAGCTGGCCGGGAATAACCGGTGACAATCTGCAAAAAGATGCAAACGGATATTATACAGTATCATGTGAAATACCAAAAAGCAGTGGATTTATTATTATTTTTAACAATAACAACAGTGAAAGTAACGAACAAGCACAAGATATTATTATTCCATCAACGGAATTTACAGATGTTACTACATATGAGCGTTGGGTTTGGATAGAGAGATATGACGGCGCTGAACCACAGTATTTTCTTTCAACAACGCCTGTAATTAGTCCGGAAGTAAATGATGGAATTGTAACCTTCCGTTATAAGAACGAATCTGCAAAGTCTGTAAAATTAGCAGGAGAAATGACGGGATGGGCGGAAAATGCAATTGAAATGACGAAAGATGCAAATGGTATCTTTACCTACACAATGGAAGAAGCATTAACACCGGGGGAACATCAGTATAAATTTATCGTAGATGATAAATGGATATGTGATCCGAATAATGACATAGTAAAGAGTAACAACAGTATTGTAATGATAGAGGGAGAAGACCCCAATAAAGTCATTAGCCCTGAAGTCAACGGAAACAAAGTAACATTCCGCTACAAAAACAGCGAAGCAGAAAACGTATATGTACGCGGGCTGCAAATATCCGATTGGGCAGTAACCGATGACTATAAAATGACAAAGGATGAGGAAACGGGTATACATAGTGTTGAAATTGAACTGCCGCATGGCGGATATGAATATAAATTCTGGTATAAAGATAGCAGCGGTGCAGAACAATGGATAGCAGACCCCAATAATGAACAGGTTGTTGGAAGTACTGGTAACAGCTATGTTTTTGTATCGGGCAGCAAAGAATATGAATACACAATTCACTACTACAATCCCAATGCAGATGTTCCTACATCAGCAGCAGGACCAGATTTACATATTTGGGATGAATGCTCTCCGGAAGATATGGTAGGAGATTATAAATTTACAGAGATTACAAAAGATGCGGAAGAAGAAGGAAAGACATGGCTGACAATGAAAGTAAAACTTCCATATCCGCATATTACTGCGATTGCCAGACCCAAAGGAAACTGGGACGAGCAGGATAAAGAATACAAATATGAGATAACGAGCGGAGAAAAAGCAGAACTTTGGTATGTATACGGAAAAGGAATTTATGACAAAAATCCGTTCCTTGCATCATTTGAATATACGATTCATTATTTTAATCCCGATGCACCAGATCAGGCAAGCGATCAATCCGATCTGTATATTTGGGAACCCGGCACCAGCAATCCAGGCGGAATCTTTACGTTTGATGAAAGCCTGATCTATGAAGATATGGATAATGATATCACATGGCTGACCGCAGAGGTTGGTGTTCCTTATGCGAACATTGGTGTTATTGGAAAACCTTATGCCGGAGAAGACAACTGGGAGGACAAGGACAGCGATAGAAAGTACCAGCTCAAAGGCGAGGCGAAAGAAGCAGAACTTTGGTATGTTCATGGCATAGGTATCTATGAGAAAAAACCCAATTTGAATTTGGAGTCAATAGAAGCTTCTTTACAGTTGGATTCTATGGATTATACACAAAACAATGTGCTAACGATTATTGCAAATGGTGATGAGGAATCCAATGTGTTGGTTAAAAGCGCATATGTGGATGCTTCTGAATTGGGCATTAGCAACAAGTTAGTAATATCTCCAGAGCTGCTTGCAGTTTCTCTTTCCGTAAGAGATAACATTGCACCCGGAACTTATGCGTTGCCTGTAACAGTGGAAGATATCCGTGGAAATCAGTTGCAGACAAAAGCAACCATAACGGTTACACAGAAAGCAGATGGCGAAAACGATTTTAACTGGGATGAATCTGTAATTTACTTTATGGTAACAGATCGATTCTTTGACGGTAACGAAGGCAATAATGAAGCAAATGGCAAAGATGGTGATTATAATACCTATGGAAAAGACAATCAAGGTTTGTATCACGGCGGCGATTTTGCCGGTGTAACAGCAAAACTGGATTATTTAAAAGATTTGGGCGTGAATACGATATGGATTACGCCAATTGTAGAGAATGTAAAAGGTGTTACGGTTGGCGGAGAAGGCAAAGATAAAGTACCATACTATGCTGGATATCATGGTTACTGGGCAAGTGATTTTACGAAATTAAATCCTGCGCTTGGTACAGAGGAAGAATTTGAAACCTTAATCAATACTGCGCATGAAAAAGGTATGAAGATTATGGTTGACGTTGTGGTAAACCATGCAGGATATGGTATGGAAGATACAGATAAGTTTGCTGGTATGCTAAGGGACAGCAAAGATGTAGTAGAAGATAACCATGAACTTGGCGGATACCAGGCAGGTCTTCCAGATTTCCTGACAGAAATACCTGAAGTTAGAGATCAGATTATTGAGTGGCAGGTAAATTGGGCAAAGAAGGGTGTTGATTATTTCCGTGTAGATACAGTACAGCACGTAGATGATACGACATGGATGGCATTTAAAAATGCACTGACCGAAGCCAATCCGAATTTTAAAATGATTGGTGAGTATTTCGGTGCAGGATATAATAGTGCAAACGGCGGCAGACTGGGCAGCGGACAGATGGATTCTCTGCTTGACTTTAATTTCAACGAGTGGGCAACCGACTTTGTAAACGGTAAAATATCTTCTATAGAAAATAATCTGGCAAACCGCAACAAGGCATTGAACAACACCTATTTAACAGGGCAGTTCCTAAGCAGCCATGATGAAAATGGATTCCAGCAAGAATTGAAGAACAAAGGATGGGGTGCAGAAGCAGCGGCAGCAGCTTCTTATGTAGCAGCGACGTTACAGATTACAGCAAAAGGACAGCCCGTTATTTATTATGGTGAAGAAATTGGCTTGTCAGGAAATAACGATTATCCTTACCAGACAAACCGTTATGACTTTAACTGGAATGAACTGGATAAGCAGAAGTCACAGGATAGCAGCATTTACAACCACTATAAGAAGATGCTTGCAATTCGAAAGGAATATTCCGATGTATTTGCAAAAGGTAACAGACAGGTTGTTATACAGTCAGATGCAGATGGATATGATGTGGTTTCCAGAAGTTATCAGGATACAACACTTTATATTGGAATGAATATTAAGTCGAGTGCACGTACATTAAAAATTCCTGTAGATGGCAATGGTATTACAGGATACAAGGATTTGTACAGCGGCAAGACGTATCCAGTAGCGGCGGATAATAAGATTGAAGTAGCTATTCCAGCAGCAGCAAATGGTGGTACGGTGGTATTGGTAGCAGATAGCTATAAGGCAGGTTTGATTGCTCCGGAATTGACCATTGCAAAAGGAAAAGAGTCAGCGCTTCCAGCACAGTTAACCAAACTGTCAGAAGATGGAAAGAAAGAATTGGTTGATGTAACCTATTCTATGACAGCAGTGGAAGGTGTAACACTCAATGATAAAAACAAAAAAATAACGATAGCAGAAACTTTTACAGGAAAAACTGTAGAATTGACAGCGACAGCAGGCAGCGATACAGTGGTAATTACCATTAAAGTGGTAGAGGATAAAAATGAGATAACCGTAAGATTGCACTATAACAGACCAGATCATAATTATACTGGTTGGAATGTCTGGACATGGGGCGATGGATCGAGTGCAGTGGTTCAGTTTACTTCTGACGACGAAGCTGGCGGAAAAGTTGCAGAAATAAAGCTCGAAGGACGTACTGCAAGTGTTATGAATTATATTATCCGCAAGAGTACGGAAAGCAACGAGTGGGAAGAGAAAGATCCCGGAATGGACTGCTATATTGACCTTTCCGATATCCTTTCTGGTACTGTGGATTACTATGTTGCATCGGGTCAATTCCCCGGAACCAGAGTATTAGGGGATGATGTATTAATTGGTGTCAAAATTCGTTCGGCTGTATATAACAGCAGTAAGAACGTGGTTAAAGTGCAAACAGGAATCCCAATTCCGGGTACTTTGGATGGCATATTTACCTTAAAGACAAAGACAAAGGACGAAAGCGAAAAAGAAACCATAATACCAATAACAGCGGTAAGACTTGTAAACGCAGAAGAGAATACATATGAGTTAAGCCTTGGAGTAGATTTAACAAGTGCAGAGGCAATGGCGAAAGAGTATGTCCTTGTCTATGATGGTCAGGACTACAATGTATCCATGCCGAGTCTGTATTCTTCGGAAGTATTTGAAAGTCAGTATACCTATACTGGAGATGATCTTGGTGCAACATGGACCAGCAGCAAAACGACATTCAAGGTATGGGCGCCGACAGCAGAGAAGGTACAGGTAAACTTATACGAATCTGGAACAGAAGGAACGGACGATTTAATTAAGACACTGGATATGATAAAAGGGGATAAAGGTGTTTGGTCTGTATCAGAAGCGGGAGATTTAAATGGTACCTATTATACCTACAAGGCTACTATTAATGGAGAAGAACAAGCAGAAGCATGTGATCCTTATGCAAAGACAACCGGTGTAAACGGCAATCGAGCAATGGTTATCAATATGAATGCGACCAATCCAGCAGGATGGGCAAGTGACCGTGGACCGAATGCAGGAATGAGTTATACAGATTCCATTATTTATGAGTTGCACGTTAGGGACTTTTCGATTGATGAATCTTCAGGAATTTCGGAGAAAAACAAAGGAAAATTCTTGGGACTGACAGAAACAGGAACCAAAAACAAGAGCGGACAGACAACGGGTTTGGATTATCTAACGGATTTAGGTATTACGCATATTCATCTACTTCCTTCCTATGATTATGCGACAGTAGACGAAACAAAGCTGGATACGCCACAGTACAACTGGGGTTACGATCCGAAGAATTACAATGTACCAGAAGGCTCTTATTCAACCGATCCTTATAATGGAGCAGTTCGCGTAAAAGAAATGAAGCAAATGGTCAAGACACTGCACGACAATAATATTAATGTCATTATGGACGTAGTGTACAACCATGTATATGATGCAGATAAGTTTAGCTTTAACCAGATCGTGCCAAAGTATTTCTCAAGGACAAATGCAGATGGTACATATTCAAGCGGTTCTGGATGCGGTAATGATACGGCGTCAGAGCGTGCAATGGTAAGAAAATACATTGTCGATTCTGTAAATTACTGGGCAGACGAGTATCATATTGATGGTTTCCGCTTTGATTTAGTAGGTTTGTTGGATACTGAAACGATTAATGAAGTTGTAGACTCGGTACACGAGAATCATCCGGATGTAGTATTCTATGGTGAAGGCTGGACAATGGATACGGCACTCAGCAAAGACAATATTACAATGGCAACGCAGACAAATTCTACAAAGACACCAAAATTTGCGTATTTTAGTGATACAATCCGTGATGCCATTAAGGGAGATAACTTTAATGCTGGTAATACAGGGTTTGTTCAAGGCGCAGATGGCAAAGAATCAATTCTTGCAGGCTGCTTTGTTGCAGCAACGAGTTGGTGTAAGAGTCCGACACAGACGATAAATTATGCCTCTTGTCATGATAATTACACACTGTGGGATAAGATTTCCGTTTCACAGCCAGATACTTCATTGGCGGATCGCATTAAAATGAATAATCTGTCAGCGGCAATCTATATGACATCAGAGGGAATTCCTTTGATTCATGCGGCAGAAGAATTATTAAGAACAAAAGTGGACGAAAAAGGAGAAATAATTCATAACAGTTACAATTCTTCTGATTTTGTAAATAGCATTAAATGGTCAGATTTAGATAAAGAAGAATATAGAGCAGTTCGGGATTACTACAAGGGATTGATTCAGTTCCGTAAAAACCATGCAGCATTGCGTTTAACTTCTGCGCGTGATATTAATGCCAATGTAAAATATAAGGAAGTTGGCAAGCAGGTAATGCTGTTTGTAATCAATGGTAAGGACAGAATTAAGAACGAAGTATCCGATGGTATTGTAGTAATCTTTAATGCAGCAAATTCGGAGAAAGAGATTGATCTGTACAAATATGGTGTTGTCAAGGGCGATTGGAACGTATGCATCAATGACAAGTTTGCAGGCATTAAAACGCTGGACACAATAAAAGACGGAAAAGTAAAAGTAGCGCCGATATCCGCAATGGTTCTGGTGAAAGGCGAAGGCACAGATAACGATTCCATCTATGGAGATAACGAACAACAGAAGATAGAGCATCTGCGGAAAGAATTGCAGGATATTATTGCAATCTATGAGAAGCTGCAGAAAGCAGACTATACAGAGGAAAGCTGGAATGCATTT
>Ga0224740_10048_pt1 | contig 26177 bp, 17 predicted proteins | sample LIM_E_Water_Bulk_FD_161634 | JGI IMG/M metagenome (GOLD analysis project Ga0224740, IMG submission 161634) | Enriched cells from gastrointestinal tract of the lab mouse from Pacific Northwest National Laboratory (PNNL), Richland, Washington... | ecosystem: Host-associated > Mammals > Digestive...
AAAGCAATTGAAGATATGGGATTTTCAAAACCCTCACAAATTCAAGAAGAAGCAATTCCAGTTTTACTTACTGGAGTTGATGTAATAGGCCAAGCACAAACAGGAACAGGTAAAACATTAGCATTTGGGAGTGTTCTTTTATCTAAAATAAATCCCTCTAATGATAAATTACCACAAGCGATAATTCTTTCGCCAACTAGAGAGTTAGCAATGCAGATTCATGAGGAAATGAATAGAATTGGAAAATATAATGGCAGTAAAATTACTTGTGTATATGGTGGAAGTGACATTGAAAAACAAATTCGTACAATAAAAAAAGGAATTGATATTATTGTAGGAACACCTGGTAGAGTAATGGATTTAATGAGACGTAAAGTTTTAAAACTTACTAATGTTAAATTTGTTGTTTTAGATGAAGCAGATGAAATGTTGAATATGGGATTTGTTGAAGATATTGAAACAATTTTAGAAAAGGTAGATGATAGTCGTCAAACAATTCTTTTTTCTGCTACAATGCCTGCAGGAATCAAAAAGATTGCTCAAAACTATATGCATGATGATTTTCGGCATGTTGCAGTTTTATCAAAACAAACAACTGCAACTTCTGTAAAACAATTTTATTATGAAGTAAGACAGAAAGATCGTTTTGAAACATTATGTCGTTTGATTGATGTTGCAAATGTAAAAACAGGAATAATTTTCTGTCGAACTAAAAGAAGTGTTGATGAAGTTACTGAACAAATGCAACAAGCTAATTATAATGTTGAAGCGATGCATGGTGATTTAAGTCAAAATCATCGTATGAATACACTTCGTAAATTTAAAAAGGGAACAATTAATTTTTTAATTGCAACCGATGTTGCTGCAAGAGGAATTGATGTTGAAAATGTAACTCATGTAATTAACTATGAGTTACCACAGGATATTGAATCATATGTTCATAGAATCGGTCGTACTGGTCGTGCAGATAAAGAAGGTTTAGCATATTCCATCATTACACCAAAAGAAAAGAATTTTTTAAGACAGATTGAAAGAGTTACTAAGTCAACAATTACTAAAGTTGTTATTCCAACACTTCAGGAAATTTCAGAAGCAAAAATAGGTGCGCTTGTTAGTGATGTGGAAGATGTTATTTTAGCAGGCAATCATAAAAAGTTTAAACAATTAGTTAATGAAATTGATCCAACATTATTAGCTGATTTTACTGCTGCCTTATTATATATGAATTATCAAGATCAATTAGGGTATAATTATACACGTGATAAAATTCAAGAAGCTAGTGGTAATGAAGGTGGTAAAAGTAAACGTAATAATAAAGATTTTACAAGGATCTTTGTTACTGCTGGTTCAATGGATCGAATTAAAGTTCCACAAGTTATTAATTTCTTTGTAAGTAAAGCTGGAATTAAAAAAGAAGATATTGGTGAAATTGATATTAAACGCAAGTTTACATTTATTGACATCAAAAAGAAAGTGGTTAATAAAGTTGTTAAAAATTGTAATAAACAAAAGATAAATAACCGTAAAATTGAAATAGAAATTGCTAATAGGAAGTAGTTATTTATAGATTTAGATTGTATTTTAGTGATACAATCTTTTTTTTGTAACAAAATATGATATTTTCAAAGCGCTTTCACTTGAATGAATGGGTGAAGATGTGTATAATATACTCATGGATTAATTCTAAGGAGGATTATATTAAATGAAAAAATATGTTTATATGTTTAGTGAAGGGAACGAAATGATGCGTGACCTTCTTGGTGGTAAAGGGGCTAACCTAGCTGCTATGGTCAATTTAGGTTTACCAGTACCACAAGGTTTTACTGTTACTACAGAAGCATGTAATGAATATTATGCTGATGGTAAAATCATCAATGATGAAATGAAAAAACAAATTGATGATTGTCTAGAAAGATTAGAAAAACTAGCTGATAAAAAACTAGGTGGATTAGATAATCCTTTATTAGTTTCAGTTCGTTCTGGGGCAAAATTCTCAATGCCTGGGATGATGGATACAATTCTTAACTTAGGTTTAAATGATGAAACTGTTGATGTTATAGCTAAACAAACAGGTAATCGTCGTTTTGCTTTTGATAGTTATCGTAGATTTATTCAAATGTACTCTGATGTTGTTTGTGAAGTTGATAAAGAATTATTTGAAGCTAAATTAACTGAATTAAAAACAGCAAAAGGATATGAAAGCGATTTAGATATCACAGCTGATGATTTTGAAAATACAATCATTCCTCAATATAAAGAAATTTTTAAAACTCAATTAGGTAGAGATTTCCCACAAGAAGCTAAAGAACAATTAATGGGAGCTATTCTTGCTGTATTTAGATCTTGGAATAATGATCGTGCAATTATTTATCGTAATTTAAACGGAATTCCTCATGATTTAGGAACTGCAGTAAATGTTCAACAAATGGTATTTGGTAATATGGGTGATGACTCTGGTACAGGTGTATTGTTTACTCGTAATGCTGCTAATGGAGATAATCATATCTATGGTGAGTACTTAATCAATGCTCAAGGTGAAGACGTTGTTGCAGGTATTCGTACACCACAAAAAATTGCTAAATTAGAAGAAGATATGCCAGAAATCTATAAACAATTAGTTACAATTGTTAAAGGATTAGAAAAACATTATAAAGATATGCAAGACTGTGAATTTACAGTTGAAAATGGTAAATTATATATTTTACAAACTCGTAATGGTAAACGTACTGGTAAAGCAGCATTAAAAATTGCTGTAGATTTGGTACATGAAGGTTTAATCAATAAGTATGAAGCTATGACAAGAGTTGAGCCTGATCAAATTTCACAATTATTGCATCCAAACTTCACTTCTGCTGCATTAGCTGCTGCTGAAGTATTGATTGAAGGGTTACCTGCTTCACCTGGAGCTGGTGCTGGTAAAGTTTATTTAACAGCTGAAAAAGTTCATGAACAAGCTGTAGCTGGTGAAAAGGTTATTTTAGTAAGACATGAAACTTCTCCTGAAGACATTCAAGGTATGGTTGATTGTGAAGGTATCCTAACTTCTACTGGAGGAATGACAAGCCATGCGGCTGTTGTTGCTCGTGGTATGGGTAAATGCTGTATCGTAGGTGCAAAAGCTTTATCAATTGATTATGATGCAGGAACTTTTACAATTGATGGAAAAACTTATCCAGAAGGAACAGAAATTTCATTAGATGGTACAAGTGGTAAAGTTTATATGGGAATTTTAGATTCTGAAGAATCTGAATTAACAGGTGACTTTGCTGAATTAATGTCTTGGGCTGATGAAATTAAGAAATTACAAGTTCGTGCTAATGCTGATAGTCCTCGTGATGCTGCTGTAGCTATTAAATTTGGAGCAGAAGGTATCGGTCTATGTCGTACAGAACATATGTTCTTTGAAGGGGATCGTATTGAATATGTAAGACAAATGATTTTATCTGATACTGTTGAAGAAAGAATAAAAGCATTAGATGAATTATATAATTTCCAAGTTGAAGACTTTAGAGGAATTTACCGTGCAATGGTAGGATTACCAGTAACTGTACGTTTATTAGATCCACCTCTTCATGAATTCTTACCACATACTGATGAAGAATATCAAGCAGTTGCTGATAAATTAGGTAAGACATTAGAAGATGTGAAAACTAAAGGTGCTACATTGAAAGAAACTAATCCAATGTTAGGACATCGTGGTTCACGTTTGGCAGTTACTTATCCAGAAATTTACAATATGCAAGTTAGAGCAATTATTGATGCTGCTATTGATGTTGAAAGAGAATTAGGATGTACAATTGTACCAGAAATCATGTTACCTTTAATTGGAAGTGAATCTGAGATTGTTTATGTAAAAGAAAACGTTACAAAAGCAATTGATGCTGCGATTATGGCTAAAAATGCTAAAATCGAATATAAGATTGGTACAATGATTGAAATTCCAAGAGCTGCTTTAACAGCTGATGAAATTGCTAAACATGCAGAATTCTTCTCATTTGGTACAAACGATTTAACTCAAATGACATTTGGATTCTCACGTGATGATGTTGGAAGTTTCTTACCTGAATATATTAATCGTAAAGTAATTCAAGTAGATCCATTTGTATCATTAGATCAAAGTGGTGTTGGACAATTAGTTGAAATGGCTGCTTCAAAAGGTCGTAGTGTTCGTCCTAATATTAAATTAGGTATTTGCGGTGAACATGGTGGAGATCCTGAATCAATTAAATTCTGTCATAAAACAGGTTTATCATATGTTTCTTGCTCACCATATCGTGTATTAATTGCCCGTTTAGCTGCTGCACAAGCTGCTGCTGAAGAAATTATACTAGAACATACTACTGATAAAGTATTAGTAGCTGATAAATAGTAATAAAAAACGTCTCTTTATATTAAAGGGATGTTTTTTCTTTTTATACGATAATAAATTTGTTATAATTATATCGGTGATAGAATGAAAAACATAGTGATTATAGCTACTGGTGGAACAATTGCTGGAAGTGGTAAAATTGGTAAAGCGACTAATTATCAAGCTGGGAAAATAGATATTAAAGAAATTATTGATTCTATTCCAATGATTAATGAGATTGCTAATTTAACAGCTATTCAGCTTTTCAATATTGATAGTAATGAAATGAATGAACAATATTGGTTGTGTCTAACTAAAAAAATTAATGATTTAGCAAATCAGGATAATATTGATGGATTTGTGGTTACTCATGGAACTGATACATTAGATGAAACTGCATATTTTTTAAATTTAACAGTTTGTACATACAAGCCAGTTGTTTTAACTGGAGCGATGAGACCAGCAAGTGCAACAAGTGCTGATGGACCCATGAATTTATATCAAGCAGTTTGTTTGGCCTCGAACGATGAAGCTTTGGGTCATGGGGTAATGGCACTGTTTTCAAGTACGATTTATTCTGGTAGGGATATTCAAAAAGTTAGTAATTTTAGAATTGATGCATTTGATCAAAATCATTTTGGTTGTTTAGGATATATGTATGATGATAAAGTGCAAATGTTTTCAAGAACGTTTAAAAAACATACGATTTTATCTATGTTTAGTAAGAGTTTACCAGCTGAATTACCTTCTGTGGGAATTGTATATTATTATGCTGGAGCTAATGTGCAACTTTTAACAATGATGGCAAAAATTCATCAGGGTATAGTAATTATTGGTAGTGGAAGTGGGAATTATAGTAAATTATGGTTAGAAGAAATTCAAAGATTAAGTAATGAGGGAATTATTTTTGTACGTGCTTCACGTGTTAATCAGGGAATAGTTTATGAAAGTTCAATTTTTGATCCTCTAAATATATGTATTCCATCTAATACACTTTCTGGGCAAAAAGCTAGAGTTTTATTGATGTTAGCATTAAGCAAAACGACTAATATTAATGAAATAAAAAAAATATTTGATGAATATTAAAGGAGAAATATTATGGAACGGATTAAACTGAATTTAGATAGCATTGCAATGATGTTGTTTTGTGCTCGTTTAAAAGCATATAAAGAAGCTCCTTTAACTACTGATGAATGGTTAATGATTGAAAAAATTATTAAGAAGAAAGAACTATCTGGTCCTGCTAGTTTACTTTCAATGACTAAAGATGAGTTAGAAAATATTTTAGAGCTTGATGAGTTTATAGCTTATAAAATGATTAAGCGTTTAGCCACATTAAATGTATTTTTAAGTATTTTAAATAATTTAGAACAAAATGGAATAAATATTACTACTAAATATGAGAATAACTACCCTCAAAGATTAGTTAAATATTTAAAGAAAAGGGCACCATTATATTTGTTTTATTGCGGAAATATTGATATCCTTAAAGTTGGAATATCGTTGGCTGGTTTGACTAAAGTAACTAAGAAAGATCGTACTTATACAAAACGTTTACTTGATAAAATAATTGGAGATGATTTAATATATATATCTAATGATAGTAAAGGTGTTGATGGGATAGCGTTTAAATATGCTTTGCATCAAGGGTGTAAGTGTGTTAACTTTGTATGTGAACGATTGACTGCAAAGCAAAGTGATTATCGTAAATATTTAAAATCTGGTCAATTATTGATGTTGAGTGCAGAAGATCCAAATAGTTATTTTGATATTACTAGTGCAATTGATCGCAATAGTTATGTATGTGCGCTTTCGAAATATCAGATTATTGTTTCGACAAGTATTAATAATGGTGCTACATGGTTTACTGCTTTACAGAATCTTCATAATAATTGGACTATTCCAATGGCAATTGAAGGTTTGTATTTGGGAAATGATCGTTTACTAGATATCGGGGTTACACCAATATATATAAAAGATATTATATCAGATAACTCATTTGATCGGATATATGAAAAAAATAAAAAATCATTGGTAGATGCTGAGGTAAATATTGATCAGATGTCAATATTTGAGTTTATAGGAGAATAAGATGAAATATGATTATAAAAAGTATCCAATTACGACAGGGGTAATTGGAGTGTGTATATTGGTGTATATTTATACAACAATTAGATATGGAGTAGATATGAATGCTAATGAGGGATTGGAAACTGGTGGATTTAATCCGATTTTAGTAGTTTATTTTAATGAATATTATCGATTGATTACTGCTAATTTTATTCATTTTGGTTTAATGCATATTTTTTGTAACTGTTATTCACTTGTGAATTTAGGTTCGGTTATGGAACATTTATTAGGACAAAAGCGTTATGCAATTGTGTTAGGAGCTTCAATGATAGCGACAACTTTGTTACCATGTTTACTTTTTTTTGTTAATAAAAGCGGGGCGTATAGTGTGATGGGAGGAATCTCAGGAGCTATTTTTGGGTTGATTGGGGCGTTATTAGCTTTGGCAATAAAGTTTAAAAATATATATGCTTATTTATTTAAACAAATTTCATCAAGTATATTATTGATGTTATTAATTTCGGTTTTAGTTCCTTCAATATCTTTAATAGGACATGTTGCAGGAATGATTGGTGGTTTTATAGCAATGATATTGATAATAAAATTAATGCCTTTAACTATTTGGCAAAATAATAAAGAAACATCAAGTCATAATAATTTAATGAATTAAACGAATGTCAAAAAAGGAAGTGAATTGACTGTCAATTAGCAATATAGATAAAAGTGTTTGTACAATCATAAGTATTTAGCAAAAAGTATCAATTGCTTATGCTGGAAAAGTTGATGCTAACTTATAAAATTATGATATTATTATAGATAGGATTGTTTCTTCATTTTTTCGTATTTTGTGGTATACCATTTCTATTTGAGTGTACTACATATTATGAAACTGGTTAATTAATTTATATAATGTGTTAAAATATGAATAGGCATAGAAACGGAGGAAAGTATGAAAGAAAAAGTAAAAAAGGCAATAATTCCAGCTGCAGGGTTGGGAACGAGATTTTTACCTGCAACAAAAGCATTGGCAAAAGAAATGTTACCAATTGTTGATACTCCAACAATTCAATATATTATTCAAGAAGCGGTTGATAGTGGAATTGAAGAAATTTTAATAATTACAAATTCTAATAAACACGCAATGGAAAATCATTTTGATAGGTCGTATGAACTAGAAGCTCGTTTGAGTGAATCTGGGAAAATGGAACAAGTTAAAATGATTCAGGATATTGCTGATATGGCAAATATTTATTATATTCGTCAAAAAGAGCCTAAAGGATTGGGACATGCTGTTTTATGTGCTAAGTCATTTATTGGTGATGAGCCTTTTGCTGTATTATTAGGAGATGATGTTGTTGTTAATAATGATGCTAAACCAGCATTAAAACAGCTAATTGATGCATATGTATATAAAGAAGCGTCAGTTGTTGGTGTACAGACAGTAGAGCATGGTGAGATTGACAAGTATGGAATCGTCAGTCCATCTAACTCTTATCAACGTGAATGCGGTGGACGTTTAGTTAAATTAAATGATATGGTTGAAAAACCAAATGTTGATGAGGCTCCAAGTGATATGGCTGTACTTGGACGGTATGTCTTAACTCCTAAAATATTTGAGTTATTAGAAAATCAGGAAAAAGGTGCAGGTGGTGAAATTCAATTAACAGATGCGATTAAACGTTTGATGGATATTCAGGCAGTCTATGCTTATGATTTTGAAGGTATTAGATATGATGTGGGAGATAAATTTGGATTTATTAAGGCAACGATTGATTTTGCTTTAAATCGAGATGATTTAAAAGATGAGGTTCAAAAATATATAGAATCAATTGTAAAGGGTGGTAAATGATGAGTTTTCAGGATAGATATAGTGAATATAAACAAAGGAAGGAAGCAAGAGATTTTTTTAATAAAAATAATAATGAGAAGGTCTGTAGTAAAGATTATGTTATTGCTTTTGGGGCTGGAACAGGTGTTTCAATAGTTTTAGGTTTTATTATGGAATGGGTTACATTTAAAATAGGTTTTAATTTTTCTTATTTCACTATTCTTGTGGGAGTTTTGCAGGCAACTGCAATAAAGAAAGTATTAAGAAAAAGTGGTGTGCAGTTAGCTATTATTTCAGTGGTAACATATCTATTAGGGGTAATTGTTGCACAGACTTTGTATGCAGCTATATCATTACCATACTTTAGTATTGGATTGTTTTTTGAAGTGTTTAAAACATATTTTAAATTTATGATTGTAGGAGATTTTTTAGATACCATTATCTATTTGTTAGGAGCAGCAGCTGCTTATATGGCATTAAAAGATTAGAGAGTTTAAAAAGCTTATTTAAATTGATTTTAAGTAAGTTTTTTATTTATGGAATTAATAGATGGAATATTTGGATTATTATGAAGTCATTATGATTAAAAATTTTAATGTTTATTTAGTGTGAAGACATAAAGGTGGTTAAATATAGAATTTATTTTAGGATAAAAGTAATTGTATAAAAAATTGTTTTTTATACTCTTCTTTTAGTATTTATAACTAGCAAATAAATAAGTGTCGTAGTATAATATAGTTATGCAAAAGGAGGATTTTTAAAAATGGCTAAAAAGTTTTTATCTATGGATGGTAATACTGCTGCTGCGCATGTGGCTTATGCATTTACGGAAGTAGCAAGTATCTATCCTATTACACCTTCATCTCCAATGGCTGAAAATGCTGAGGCATGGTCTGCCCAAGGTAAGAAAAATATCTTTGGTTCACCAGTCAATGTAATTGAAATGCAATCAGAAGCTGGAGCTGCTGGTGCAGTCCATGGTGCTTTACAAGGTGGTGCCCTTGCAACTACTTTTACGGCATCGCAAGGGTTATTGTTGATGATTCCAAATTTATATAAAATAGCTGGGGAATTATTACCAGGGGTATTTCATGTATCTGCAAGAGCTCTTGCAACTAGAGCATTAAATATTTTTGGGGATCATCAAGATATTTATGCTTGTCGTCAGGTTGGAATGCCAATGATTTGTTCGCATTCAGTTCAAGAAGTAATGGATTTAGGAGGAATTGCGCATTTAACAGCGATTAAATCTTCTGTTCCAGTGATGCATTTCTTTGATGGGTTTAGAACATCTCATGAAATTCAAAAAGTTGAAGTAATGGACTATGATGTATTAGAAAGTTTGCTTGATAAAGAGGCATTGGCTAGATATAAGAAAAATGCAATGAATCCACATACAAATCCAATTGAACGTGGTGGAGCTGAAAATGATGATATCTATTTCCAAGGTCGTGAAGCTCAAAATAAACATTATGATGCTGTAGTAGATGTTGTTGCTGATTATATGAATAAGATTTCTGAAATTACTGGAAGAGAGTATGCGCCATTTACATATTATGGGGCAGCTGATGCATCTAGAGTAATAGTAGCAATGGGATCTGTTACAGAAACAATTAAAGAAACAATTGATGAAATGAATCGTCGAGGAGATTGTGTTGGTTTGATCAAAGTACATTTATATCGACCTTTCTCTGCTAAATATTTGTTAAATGTATTACCAAGTACAGTAGAAAAAGTTGCTGTTCTAGATCGTACTAAAGAAATGGGAGCAACTGGAGAACCTTTATATTTAGATGTAGTTAGTGTTCTAAAAGATGTTGATCATGTAAAGACTATAATTGGTGGACGTTATGGTATGGGATCTAAAGATACTACACCTCGTCAAATTAAAGCAGTTTATGATCATTTATTAGAAGATGATCCATTTACTTCATTTACGATTGGTATTAATGATGATGTAACTCACTTATCATTAAAAGAAGATCCAACATTCCATGTAGATGCTGATTATACAGCTTGTTTATTCTATGGTTTAGGGTCTGATGGTACTGTATCAGCAAATAAATCTTCAATTAAGATTATTGGTGATCATACTGATTTATATTCTCAAGCATATTTTGCTTATGACTCTAAAAAAGCGGGTGGAGCAACACGTTCAAATCTACGTTTTGGAAATACACCAATTAGAGCAACTTATTATGTAAATAATGCTGATTTTATTTCTTGTTCATTAGATAACTACGTAATTAAATATGATATGTTAAAAAATCTTAAAGATGCTGGAACATTCTTATTAAATACTGAGTTTTCTAAAGAGGAAATAGTTGATTATTTACCAAATCGTGTAAAAAAACAATTAGCTGATAAAAAAGCTAAATTCTATATTATCAATGCTAATAAAATAGCTGGTGAAATTGGTATGGGTAGAAGAACAAATACAATTCTTCAATCTGCTTTCTTTGCTTTAAACCCACAAATTTTACCAATTGATAAAGCAGTTGAATATATGAAAGAAATGGCTAAAAAGACTTATAGTAAAAAAGGTGATGCAATTGTTCAACTGAATTATAAGGCTATTGATGCTGGTAAGGATGCTATTAAAGAAGTAGCAGTTGATGCTTCTTGGTCTGATTTAACAGTAACTACAACTAGAAGTGCCACTGGAGATGAACATTTTGATGAGTTTGTTTCTGTGATTAATAGTTTAGATGGTTATGATTTACCTGTTTCTGCTTTCATGGATAAACTAGATGGTTCGATGCAATCGGGAATAGCAATTAAAGAAAAACGTGCAATTGCAACTGAAGTGCCTCGTTGGAAGAAAGAAAACTGTATCCAATGTAATAACTGTGTAATGGTATGTCCACATGCTACTATTAGAGCATTCTTGTTAGATGAAGAAGAAATGGCTAATTTACCAGAAAATATTGGTGATGATATCTTAGTTCCAATGGGTAAAGATATGGGTGGATTGGTATATCGTATTCAAGTTTCACCAGATAACTGTGTTGGATGTGGTTTATGTGTAACTGAATGTCCAGGTAAAAAAGGTGAAAAGGCACTTGAAATGGTACCAGTAAAAGAAGAATTAAAACATGCTAAATTAGCAGACTACATGTATGAACATGTAAGTTATAAAATAGATAAGTATCCTTTAACTACTGTAAAAGGTGTTGGATTTATGAGACCTTATTTTGAAGTTTCAGGAGCATGTGGTGGATGTGGAGAAACTCCATATTATCGTCTAGCATCACAATTATTTGGTAAAGATATGATGATTGCTAATGCTACTGGATGTAGTTCGATTTATAGTGGATCAACTCCTTCAACACCATGTAATATAGATAAAGATGGGCAAGGACCTGCTTGGGCAAATTCATTATTTGAAGATAATGCTGAGTTTGGTTTTGGTATGAAACTTGCTGAAAATTATAAAGCTGATCATCTATTAAGTGTTATTGAAGCTAATAAAGATGATTGTGAACCTGAATTAAAAGAGTTGTTAGAAGAATATATCGCAAGTAAAGGTAACCGTGAACAAGAAAGAACAATTGTTGATAAGATGTTACCGTTGATTATCGCATCTAAAAATGAAGAAATTAAAGAATTACTAGATCAAGAAGGAGATTTAGTAAGTAAATCTCAATGGATCGTTGGTGGAGATGGTTGGGCATATGATATCGGTTATGGCGGTGTTGATCATGTTTTAGCTAGTGATCAAAATGTTAATATATTAGTATTAGATACTGAAGTATATTCAAATACTGGTGGTCAATCATCTAAATCATCTCAAGCTGGTTCGATTGCTAAATTTACAGCAGGTGGAAAGACAGTTGCTAAAAAGGATTTAGCACAAATTGCTATGGCTTATGGACATGTATATGTAGCACAAGTTGCTATGGGAGCTAATCCAATGCAAACAATTAAAGCATTTAAAGAAGCAGAGTCATATAATGGACCATCATTGATTATTGCATACTCACCATGTATGGAACATGGTATTAAGGGTGGTTTATCTAATCATCAAAGACAGCAAAAAGATGCTGTTGCTTGTGGATATTTCAATTTATTAAGATATGATCCACGTTTAGAAGATGCAGGCAAAAATCCATTACAATTAGATTCTAAAGAACCTGATTTTAATAAATTTAAAGATTTCTTGTTATCTGAAAACCGTTTTGCTCAATTATCTAAGATTAATCCTGAGCATGTTGAAGAATTGATGGAAAAATGTTTAGCAGATGCTAAAAAACGTAGAGCAAGATTAGATAGAATGTTATAATTAGTATTTAAAGAGCAGAGGATTTTTCTTCTGCTTTTTTATTTACCTGCAAAAAAGCTGATTATTTTATTACTTTTATAAAATTTGATAAAAAATCAAAAAAAATGTATAAAATTCTTTACAAGCGGGAATATAAGTGTTAGAATGTGTATGCGCTTGAGGAAAGCGAGATCATTGAAAACTAAACAGAATTAAGAAACACACGTCAATATCCGGAAGGATAGAAAAGAAAAAGAAGAGCTAAACAAACGAAGAACTGTTTAAAAGAATAAACAATGGAGAGTTTGATCCTGGCTCAGGATGAACGCTGGCGGCGTGCCTAATACATGCAAGTCGAACGCGGGCACTTGTGCCCGAGTGGCGAACGGGTGAGTAATACATAAGTAACCTGGCCTTTACAGGGGGATAACTGCTGGAAACGGCAGCTAAGACCGCATAGGTAGGGACACTGCATGGTGACCGTATTAAAAGTGCTGCAAGGCACTGGTAGAGGATGGACTTATGGCGCATTAGCTGGTTGGTGAGGTAACGGCTCACCAAGGCGACGATGCGTAGCCGACCTGAGAGGGTGACCGGCCACACTGGGACTGAGACACGGCCCAGACTCCTACGGGAGGCAGCAGTAGGGAATTTTCGGCAATGGGGGGAACCCTGACCGAGCAACGCCGCGTGAAGGAAGAAGGAATTCGTTCTGTAAACTTCTGTTATAAAGGAAGAAAGACGGATGGAGGAAATGACATCCGAGTGACGGTACTTTATGAGAAAGCCACGGCTAACTACGTGCCAGCAGCCGCGGTAATACGTAGGTGGCAAGCGTTATCCGGAATTATTGGGCGTAAAGAGGGAGCAGGCGGCAGCAAAGGTCTGTGGTGAAAGACTGAAGCTTAACTTCAGTAAGCCATAGAAACCGGGCAGCTAGAGTGCAGGAGAGGATCGTGGAATTCCATGTGTAGCGGTGAAATGCGTAGATATATGGAGGAACACCAGTGGCGAAGGCGACGATCTGGCCTGCAACTGACGCTCAGTCCCGAAAGCGTGGGGAGCAAATAGGATTAGATACCCTAGTAGTCCACGCCGTAAACGATGAGTACTAAGTGTTGGAAGTCAAATTTCAGTGCTGCAGTTAACGCAGTAAGTACTCCGCCTGAGTAGTACGTTCGCAAGAATGAAACTCAAAGGAATTGACGGGGGCCCGCACAAGCGGTGGAGCATGTGGTTTAATTCGAAGCAACGCGAAGAACCTTACCAGGTCTTGACATACTCATAAAGGATCCAGAGATGGATAGATAGTTATATGAGATACAGGTGGTGCATGGTTGTCGTCAGCTCGTGTCGTGAGATGTTGGGTTAAGTCCCGCAACGAGCGCAACCCTTGTCGTTAGTTACCATCATTAAGTTGGGGACTCTAGCGAGACTGCCAGTGACAAGCTGGAGGAAGGCGGGGATGACGTCAAATCATCATGCCCCTTATGACCTGGGCTACACACGTGCTACAATGGATGGTGCAGAGGGAAGCGAAGCCGCGAGGCGAAGCAAAACCCATAAAACCATTCTCAGTTCGGATTGTAGTCTGCAACTCGACTACATGAAGTTGGAATCGCTAGTAATCGCGAATCAGCATGTCGCGGTGAATACGTTCTCGGGCCTTGTACACACCGCCCGTCACACCATGAGAGTTGATAACACCCGAAGCCGGTGGCCTAACCGAAAGGAAGGAGCTGTCTAAGGTGGGATTGATGATTGGGGTGAAGTCGTAACAAGGTATCCCTACGGGAACGTGGGGATGGATCACCTCCTTTCTAAGGAGAAAGGCATTATCGAAGATGATGCAGAAGAGAAGTGATGTTTCGAAGATACTGTTTAGTTTTGAGTGATACTCAGGTATGACTCGGAGATCATTGAAAACTGGATAATAGAAAATAAATTGCGATAGAAATAGAAAAAGAGATCGAAATAGTAAATGTTATTATTGAGGTCTTTCTAGAAAAGTCGAAAACTAAGAATTTTCATCACTAAAAAACAGAAATCGAAACGGATGGAAGTATTTTAGTAAATAGTTGAAAATAGTAATCAAGCAGACACCAAAATAGGTAAAGTAAGAAAGAGCGTATGGCGGATGCCTAGGCACAGAGAGGCGAAGAAGGACGCAGCAAACAGCGAAATGCGACGGTCAGCAGTAAGCATGCAGAGATCCGTCGATGTCCGAATGGGGGAACCCACCTGGAGTAGAGACCAGGTATCCTGAAGTGAATAAATAGCTTCAGAGAGGCGAGACTCAGGGAACTGAAACATCTAAGTACCTGAAGGAAGAGAAAATAAACGAATGATTCCCTAAGTAGCGGCGAGCGAAAGGGGAGGAGCCCAAACCGATCTGAGGATCGGGGTTGTAGGACTGTCGAAAAAGAGCAAGAAGACATTATAGGCGAACGGAATGGGAAGTCCGGCGAAACAGGGTGACAGCCCCGTAGCCGAAATAGTGAAGAAGCTTGAGACAGCACCTGAGTACGGCGGGACACGAGGAATCCTGTCGGAATCCACCAGGACCATCTGGTAAGGCTAAATACTCCTCTGTGACCGATAGTGAACCAGTACCGTGAGGGAAAGGTGAAAAGAACCCCGGGAGGGGAGTGAAAAAGAACCTGAAACCATATGCTTACAAGAAGTTAGAGCCCGTTAAAGGGTGATAGCGTGCCTTTTGTAGAATGAACCGGCGAGTTACGATATGGAGCGAGGTTAAGCAGGATATGCGGAGCCGAAGCGAAAGCGAGTCTTAATAGGGCGGAAGTTGCATGTCGTAGACCCGAAACCGAGTGATCTAGCCATGACCAGGTTGAAGTTGGGGTAAAACCCGATGGAGGACCGAACCGACCCCCGTTGAAACGTTGGCGGATGAGTTGTGGCTAGGGGTGAAATTCCAATCGAACTCGGAGATAGCTGGTTCTCCCCGAAATAGCTTTAGGGCTAGCGTCGAGGTAAAGTCGTGTGAAGGTAGAGCACTGAATATGTGATGGCCCCATCCCGGGGTACTGAATATAATCAAACTCCGAATGTCACAAAGATATACTCGGCAGTCAGACAGTGGGTGATAAGGTCCATTGTCAAAAGGGAAACAGCCCAGACCATCAGCTAAGGTCCCAAAATATATACTAAGTGGAAAAGGATGTGGAGATGTCCAGACAACTAGGAGGTTGGCTCAGAAGCAGCCATCCTTTAAAGAGTGCGTAACAGCTCACTAGTCGAATGACTCTGCGCCGATAATTTACCGGGGCTAAGTATATTACCGAAGCTATGGATTTACGCAGAAGCGTGAGTGGTAGGGGAGCGTTCTATGTACAGAGAAGCGGTACCGGAAGGAGCCGTGGAGAGCATAGAAGAGAGAATGCCGGTGTGAGTAGCGGAACGCGGGTGAGAATCCCGCGCACCGAAAACCCAAGGTTTCCAGAGGAAGGTTCGTCCGCTCTGGGTAAGTCGGGACCTAAGGCGAGGCCGAGAGGCGTAGTCGATGGACAACAGGTAGAGATTCCTGTACTTACGGTATGAATGAAGGAGTGACGGAGAAGGCTAGCGGATCCTGCTGCTGGAATAGCAGGTGCAAGCGAGGTAGCTGACAGCCAGGCAAATCCGGCTGTCGAAAGGCGAAGACGTGAAGCGGATGGAAAGCTGAGGCAAGTACAGAAGTCCGTGAAGCAGGCTTCCAAGAAAAGCTTCTAGTGTAAATCATACAGTAACCCGTACCGAAAATGGACACACATGGGTGAGGAGAGAATCCTAAGGTGAGCGAGAGAACTATAGCTAAGGAACTCTGCAAAATGACTCCGTAACTTAGGGATAAGGAGTGCTCATAGAGATATGAGCCGCAGTGAAACGGCCCAAGCGACTGTTTACCAAAAACACAGCTCTATGCTAAGTCGAAAGATGACGTATATGGGGTGACGCCTGCCCGGTGCTGGAAGGTTAAGAGGATGTGTCAGCGAAAGCGAAGCATTGAATTGAAGCCCCAGTAAACGGCGGCCGTAACTATAACGGTCCTAAGGTAGCGAAATTCCTTGTCAGGTAAGTTCTGACCCGCACGAAAGGCGTAACGATTTGGGCGCTGTCTCAGCTGTAGACTCGGTGAAGTCTTAGTACCTGTGAAGATGCAGGTTACCCGCGACTAGACGGAAAGACCCCATGGAGCTTTACTGCAGCTTGATATTGGACTTTGATGCAAGATGTACAGGATAGGTAGGAGACTGAGAGACATGCACGCCAGTGTGTGAGGAGTCGATGTTGGGATACTACTCTTCTTGTATTGGAGTTCTAACCGGATGCCATGGAACTGGCAACGGGACAGTGTCAGGCGGGCAGTTTGACTGGGGCGGTCGCCTCCCAAAGAGTAACGGAGGCGCCCAAAGATACCCTCAGCTTGGATGGAAATCAAGCGCAGAGTGCAAAGGCAAAAGGGTGTTTGACTGCGAGACCAACAAGTCGAGCAGGGACGAAAGTCGGGCTTAGTGATCCGGCGGTGCTGAATGGAAAGGCCGTCGCTCAACGGATAAAAGCTACCCTGGGGATAACAGGCTGATCTCCCCCAAGAGTTCACATCGACGGGGAGGTTTGGCACCTCGATGTCGGCTCATCGCATCCTGGAGCTGAAGTCGGTTCCAAGGGTTGGGCTGTTCGCCCATTAAAGCGGTACGCGAGCTGGGTTCAGAACGTCGTGAGACAGTTCGGTCCCTATCTGTCGTGGGCGCAGGAAGTTTGAGAAGATCTGTCCTCAGTACGAGAGGACCGGGATGGACATATCAATGGTGCACCAGTTGTCACGCCAGTGGCACAGCTGGGTAGCTAAATATGGAAGGGATAAACGCTGAAGGCATCTAAGTGTGAAACCCGCTTCAAGATGAGACTTCCCATTACGAAAGTAGGTAAGACCCCTTAAAGACGATAAGGTTGATAGGTCAGGAGTGTAAGCATGGCGACATGTTAAGCGGACTGATACTAATAGGTCGAGGACTTAACCTAGAGAAGAAAGGTTAAGGCTTGAGAGAAAAGGAAGACAAAAGACGCAGTAGAACTATTATCCGGTTTTGAGTGATTCTCAAAAGGGATTGCTTAAAAAAGAAGATCTGGTAGCGATAGCATGATGGACACACCTGTACCCATACCGAACACAGAAGTTAAGCATCATAACGGCGAAGATAGTACTGAGGTGCGACAATAGCAAGCTGCCGGTTCTTTTTTTTGTCTTTTTTTGAGTTTGAATTACTGCTTTTAATAACTTCTATTTTGTAGTATAATAACGATGGTGATAAAATGAAAATTAAATTATATTTTGGACAAGAAGATTCAATAAGAAAGTCAGGGATAGGTCGTGCTTTTGTCCATCAAAAAAAAGCACTTGAACTAAATGGAATTCCTTATACTACTGATAAAGATGATTTAGATTATGATATTTTGCATATTAATACTGTCTGGCCAGATAGTTTTAAAATGATAAATCAAGCACGTGATAATAATAAAAAAATTGTGTATCATGCTCATAGTACTGAAGAAGATTTTAAGAATTCATTTATGTTTTCCAATTCGGTTTCTGGCGTTTATAAAAAATGGTTAATTAATTTATACACTAAAGGTGATTATATAATAACACCTACTCCATATTCAAAAGGTTTATTAGAATCTTATGGAATAAGTATTCCTATAAAAGCTATTTCTAATGGTGTTGATTTGAAACAATTTAATCCAACTGAAGAACAAATAAGAATGTTTATAAATGAATATAATATAAAAAGTAATGAAGTTATTATTATATCTGTAGGATGGTTATTTGAACGCAAAGGTTTTGACACTTTTGTTGAAGTTGCAGAGAAACTACCTGATTATAAATTTATGTGGTTTGGAGATGTTAAGTTATCTCGTCCTACTAAGAAAATTAAAACTTTATTAGATAAACTTCCTAGTAATGTGATTTTGCCTGGATATGTAAGTGGTGATATAATTAAAGGGGCATATGGAAGAAGTAATGTCTTTTTTTTCCCATCACGTGAAGAAACTGAAGGTATAGTTGTATTGGAGGCATTGGCTTGTAAATGTAATATTTTATTACGTGATATTCCAGTATTTTCTAAATGGCTTGAAAATGGTGTGAATTGTTATAAAGGGAACGATACTGATGATTTTGTTGAGCTTATTAATAAAATAGTTTTAGGTAAGTCTCCTAGTTTAGTTAATAACGGATATGAAGTAGCTAAAGAAAGAGAGCTATCTAGAATAGGTAAAGAATTATTAGAGGTGTATGAAGAGACACTAAGACTCTAATTTGAGGTGATTTTATGGATAAAAAGGCGAATAAAAAATATTTTTTAAATATTTTATTGGTTTTAACATTAGGGGCTATAGTTATCTATTTAACCATGAAAGATGAATTACAAGCCTCTTTAAAAGCTTTAATGTCTGCTTCACCTATATGGATTATTTTTTCATTTGTACTAATGGGGGTTTATTTTCTTCTTGATGGAATGAATTTATATACTTTTGGGCATTTATATAAGAAAGATTATAATTATAAACAAGGATTTACTAACGCTATTTCTGGAACTTTTTTTAATGGAATAACACCTTTTTCAAGTGGAGGTCAGTTTGCGCAGGTTTATATATTTAACCGTCAAGGAATTACGCCTGCTAATTCAGCAAGTATTTTATTAATGGCTTTTATTGTATATCAAAGTGTTCTAGTTCTATTCACTGCAGTTATCATGATATTTAGATATCAAGTTTATAGTGCTGTATACTCAGGTTTTTTTTCATTGGCAATAGTTGGCTTTTTAATTAATTTTTTTGTTATTGCAGGATTGTTTTTGGGAGCAAAGTCAAAATGGCTTCAAAATTTTATTTGTAATAATATTATTAGATTTTTAAGTCGAATTCATATTATAAAGAATCATAAAGATACTGCAATTAAAATTTCTCGATCATTAGAAAATTTTAGAAATGAATTAGGTATTTTACAACGTAATAAAACTGTATTGATTAAATCATCAATAATTAATTTATTTAAATTGATTATTATGTATAGTATTCCTTTTTTTGCTGCTAAAGCTCTACACATGGATGTTACAATTTCTCAATTACCAGATTTTATTGGTATTTGCTCATTTGTTTATATGATAACTGCTTTTGTGCCAATACCAGGGGCAAGTGGTGGTAGTGAAGGTGTATATTTTATGTTGTTTTCACCTATATTAGGTACAATTGGGACACCTACAACTATGCTGATATGGCGTTTTATTACATATTATCTAGGTTTAATTGTAGGTGGTTTGGTTTTTGCGGTTAATAAAGAAATAAATAGATCGGAGTAAATTATGAAAATAGCTATTTTTTCAGATACATATATCCCCGATATTAATGGGGTGGCGACATCAACAAAGATTTTAAGAGATGAATTGATAAAACATGGTCATGAGGTTGTTGTTGTAACGAGTGAATTACCTAGTGAAAGTGATTATTGTGATGATCCTAGTGATAATATTTTAAGAGTTCCTGGTTTAGAAATTCAAGCATTGTATGGTTATCGTGCTTGTAATATTTATTCATTTAAAGGAATGCGAGAAATTAAGGGTATGAATATTGAAGTGATTCATGTACAGACTGAATTTGGAGTTGGAATTTTTGGTAGAATTGTTGGGGAGTCATTAAATATTCCAGTCGTATATACTTATCATACAATGTGGGCTGATTATTCCCATTATGTAAATCCAGTTAATTCTGGGGCAATAGACGGATTGATAAAAAAAGCGATAACAAGAATTAGTAAATTTTATGGTGATAAAAGTGCGGAATTAATTGTTCCATCAATTAAAACCCAGGAAGCGTTGAAGAAATATGGTTTGAATAAAGATATGCATGTTATTCCAACGGGATTGGAATTGGAAAAATTTGATCCCAAAAATAAAAATGATGAATTGATTAGTAAAATTAAACAACAATATGGGATAAAAGATCAATTTATTATTACTTTTTTAGGACGAATAGCAAAGGAAAAAAGTATTGAAATATTAATTGACGCAATGAAAGAGGTTGTCAAAGAAAATGATAATGTTTTATGCTTGATAGTAGGTGGTGGACCACAACTTGAGGAACTAAAAGAACTAGTAAAGGATGATAATATTAGTAAATATGTAATTTTTACTGGATCTAAGCCTGCTAAAGAAGTTCCAAGTTACTATCATCTTTCAAATGTTTTTGTTTCTGCTTCAGTTACTGAAACTCAAGGTTTGACTTATATAGAAGCAATGGCTAGTGGAATACCTGCAATTGCTCGTTATGATAAGAATTTAGAAAATGTCATTATTGATGGAGTAAATGGATATTTCTTTAAAGAGACAGATGAATTAGTTGCTATTTTATTAAAAATGATGAGTAATGATTATTCAAATATGGCTAAAGAAGCGTATTTGAATGCAATGAAATTTAGCAGTGAGGTTTTTTATGAAAAAGTATTAGCTGTGTATCAAAGAGCAATTAATTTGAAACATTATACTTATACTGTTAAATCAATTTATTCAATTAAAAAAGGAATAAATGAAGTTGTTTTTTTATTTGATGAAAGTGAAATAATTATTGAAGTAAGTGATAAAGTAATAACTGCTTATAAATTAGAACCAGGCAAAGAGATTAATAAAGAAATTTTTGATGTTTTAAAGGATTATGAGCAAGTTACTAGAGCATATAATAAAGCTTTAAAATTACTTACAGTAAAGGATTATACATATAATCAAATGAAAAAGAAATTAATGGACAATGGTGATTATGACGATACTCAACTGGATGCAACTCTAGAATTGCTTCAGGAGAAGAATTTGATAAATGATGAGGCATATACCCTAAACTATTTAAAACGCTGTACACGTTTGGGAATTGGACTAAATAAGGCTATCTATAATTTACGTAGTTATGGTATTAGTAGTGAAATTATTGATCACTGTTTAGAAGAAAATGATGTTGATGATGAATATAATGCAGCTACTGAGATAATTGATACTTATTATAATCGTAATAGTACATTTTCATATAAAGCAATACTTAAAAAAATTCGTGATAAATTATATATCAAAGGTTTTACAACTGAAACAATTGAAAGAGCTTTAGCTGATTATGATTTTGATTTTGATGATCAAAAGGAACAGATGGCATTAGAAAAAGAGTTTATAAAGCAAAAAAAGAAATATTTAAAAAAATATCAAGGAAATCAATTAAAAGAAAAAATTATTGATACCTTACTTAGAAAAGGTTACAATTATGAACATATTAAAGAATTAATTTATAAAGAAGGAGCCTTAAACGATGAATAAGATTAATGAATTAAAGCCTGGTGATGAAAGTATAATTATTGAAGCCTTGATTAATCGTGTAGTCACTGGGAAGACAAATGGTGCAAATCGATCAACTTATTTAAGCATTACCTTACAAGATACTACAGGATCAATAGATGCCAAACTTTGGAATGCGACTAACGAACAAGTAGAAACGCTTGTTATGGGTAGTGTTGTTCAAGTAAAGGGAGATGTAATTAAGTATAATGAGGATCGACAGATTAAAATAATTAAAATCCATGTTGCTTCTAGTGATCCTAATGAACAAGTAAAATATTTAAAAAGTGCCCCAAAAACTGGTGAAGAATTAATCAAAGATATAAAAGCTTACATTAATCGAATTGATAACCTAAAGTTAAATCAATTAGTTAAAGCATTATTTGATGAACATCTTGAAAAACTTAAAATTTATCCTGCAGCAAGTAAAAATCATCACGAGTATGTATCAGGTCTAGCTCATCATACTTTATGTATGTTAAAAATAGCAGATGCTTTGTGTACTTTATATCCATCTTTAAATAAGGATTTATTATTTTCTGGAATTGCACTACATGATTTAGGAAAGACTATAGAATTAAGTGGACCAGTTGTTCCTGAGTATACAATTGAAGGTAAATTATTAGGACATATTTCAATTTCACAAGCAATGGTGAAAAAGATGGCGGATAAAATGCATATCGAAGGAGAAGAGGTTACTTTGCTTCAACATATGATTTTAGCTCATCATGGTAAAAATGAGTTTGGGTCACCTGTGTTACCTCAAGTAAAAGAAGCTGAAATTGTTTATTTAATTGATAATATGGATGCTAGAATAAATATGTTGGAAAAAGCTTTAGAACTAATTGAACCAGGATCATTTTCAAAACGTGTTTTTGCATTAGAAAATCGTGCTTTTTATAAACCTAAAATGGATTAAAATTATTAGTGATAAAAAGCTGAAATGAACTAACTATAAATAGTTAATTCATCTCAGCTTTTATTTTATTTAAAATAGCATCTAAATTTACCTCGTTACTACGATCAATGAAATTAATTTCTATTTGATCATTTTGATTATAACGAGGAATGATGTGAATATGAAAATGCATTACAGTTTGGCCAGCAGCTTCATTAGCGTTAGTTAAAATATTAACACCTTTAGCATTTAAATTGGTAACAATCATATTCGCAAGCCTTTTAGTTACACTCATTAAGTGTATAAGTGTTTTATCATCTACTTCTAATATATTTTTAAAATGGGCTTTAGGAATAACTAAAGTATGTCCATTAGTAGTTTGACTTAAATCTAAAAAAGCTAAACAAATATCATCCTCATATACAATTTTTCCTGGTATTTCCTTACTTGCAATTTTACAAAATATACAATTTTCCATAATAATTTTACGTTCCTTTCTACTGCAACTATAGTTATGAATATACTGTCATTGCAAACTTTTATTTTTTGAAGGAGATTTATTACAAAGTATAAGGTGAGTTTTAGAATTTTGCAGTTTGTTTTGTTTGAAACTGTATAATAATCTGTACAAAAAAGCATACATGAATAACATTTTACTCTTTCAGCTGTTATAACACCTTTTCTATTATTTAGTAGTATTGACAAAGAATCATCTATTACAATTATTTTTGAAATTGATATGGATATATCTCAAAGACCAAATCATAGAAAATTTATTTTGTAAGTAACTCTCATATCTAGATGCAATGAGTTAATTAGTAAAGAGAAGTTAGTGTTTATCTTAAACCATGTTTTTAATGGGGTGCATGTATAGTTGTAAAAGATAAGAACACTAACAAATACAATAAATTAATTGACATGATAAGAGATATTCTATTATTGTGATAGTCAGAAAGATTCTAATCTATATTTATCATAGTTTCAAGATTTGAGAAGTTTTATAGATTACTAAAAACAATCCTAAAATGTATATAATCAGTTGGTTAAGAATTAAGTATATATCAAATAAAACTGAAGCCCCACCTACAATAGAATAGTTTGTAAATTTGGCATAAGGGATATTATGCCCTTTCAGCATGTAACTAAATTTAAAATCCTCCATGAATATATTTTAACACATAAAAAAGATAAGGGTAAACCCCTTATCCTAAATAATCTTTATTAGATTCTTTAATTTCATCTTTAATAGCTTCTTCATAGATATCGAAGTTATATTGCTTTAAATAATAACTTTCCATTTTAGCTGACATTTCACTTACAGAAGCTAAACCACTTTTAACATCATCTTTTATTTTACTCTTATCACTATTATAAACATAAACAACAGCATATTTAGATTCAGATGTTTTAATTACTTTATTGTAAATACCATCTTTAGTGAATTTATCTAGTTTTTCAATAATTTTTGAATCAACATTAGTAGATTTAGTTGTTACAAGTCCAATATCACTACCACTATTTTCAGTCATTACTGTATCAAAGTCAGTACCTTCTTTAACTTTATCAATTAAACTTAAAGCACCAGATTCAGTATCAACAGTAATAATTTTTAAATATTTGACTTTGTATTCTTTAATTAAATCATTATAATTTTTGTCAATATATTTTTCTTTAAGTAAATCTTGTTTAACACCAACAGTTATGATTTTATCAATATACTCTTGTTCATTTTTAAAACCATATTGTTTAGCAACTTCATCTAAACTAGTAGTAGTAAGACTCTCTTTAGTTGAAGCAACTTTTTCATCCACTTTAGTTTTAATTGCTTCTTTATCTGTTACTTCTTGGTCAGCAATATAAGTAAGTGCCAGAGATAAGACTTCAGAACTACCAAATTGTTTTAATAAATGATGATAAATTTCATTATTAGTAATCTTAGTATCTCCTATAGTAATAACAGCTTTATCACCATTACTTACTTCACTTGTATAGTTAATAGCACTAGATGAACCGCAACCTACTAATAAAGTTCCAGCAACAACTAAAGGAATTATATTTTTCTTCATTATTCTGTCCCTCCTCGATTAGTTTCACGTTCTTTCAATGCTTCATCAATGATACCATTAACTAATTTTTTAACATCTTTATCACTATATTTTACATCATATGACTGATATGCAATATATGGAAGGTACATATCATAAGCTAACAATGGACTGTCAATTGATAAATCTTTTTTTATAACTTTTTTTATAGCTTCTTTATCAGTACTAGTTACACAAACAAAATAATAACCATCGTTTCCTTTAATTGCTTCACTAGTTTCTCCAGGATTTAAAGCTAAAATTTTAGTTTCAACATCTTTTCCATAAATGTTACTGATACCAGTAGTTGAATCAACAACTCCTAAACCACCCTTGTTCATTTTGGTAGTAGTATCATCAGAATAGTCTTTAGCAATATCCCCAAATGATTTACTTGATGAAATCAATGCTGTAACCTCATTTAATTTTGTACTTTCTGTTTCAGTAGGGTTTTCTACATCAGCCATTGCAACTTTAATAATACTTGCTTCACGTGGGCTAGCTTGAGTATAATAATCGTCAAAAGTTTTATCAAAATTCTTTTTTACATAATCAAGTAAAAAATTAGATTTTTGATAAGCTTTGACCATAGCTTCACGATATGCATCTAATGATGAATAACCACTAGAAGATAAAATAGTATTTAATTGTTCTTCTGCATTGTCACCATATTGATTTTCGTAATATGCTTTAATTTGATCTACAGTTCGATTAGCATCTGTTTTCATGTCACTGTCAATTGGAAATTTATCATCCATCAATTGTTGTAAAACTGCTTCAAAATAAACACTCTTCCCACTATTTGTATTAGTGATATCTTTAAAGATATCATCAGCAAAAATATTTTTATCCTTTTTATTTTTGCTTAAAGAGGCAACAACATATTTACCATCTTCTTTAACTGTCTTAGAATTACCACATCCAGTTAATAAGAAACTAGTTACTACTAAAGCAGCAGCACATTTTCCTAATTTCATATTTTTCCTCCTTATCTTTTCCATAACGATATGATTATACTATTTTCTTCATCTAATTTCAATAAAATAGGCAAAAACACACTATCAATTGTTATTTTAACATAATTTATAGTATGTAGGTGGTAGGAGGGAATTAGATGAGTAACTGTAAATGCAAAAATGTAAACATGTTTGTACTATTTATTATTTTAGTTATTGTCGGTATCTATTGTTTATAAAAAGGAGGCGATTACAATGGCTTGCCAAGATAACTCTTTTACACTAGTATTAGTATTATTTATTTTATTAGTAATCATTTGTAATATGTGTTAGTAAAAGATGCCAAAAATTGGCATCA
>Ga0224740_10049_pt1 | contig 26115 bp, 20 predicted proteins | sample LIM_E_Water_Bulk_FD_161634 | JGI IMG/M metagenome (GOLD analysis project Ga0224740, IMG submission 161634) | Enriched cells from gastrointestinal tract of the lab mouse from Pacific Northwest National Laboratory (PNNL), Richland, Washington... | ecosystem: Host-associated > Mammals > Digestive...
AGATTATCAAGAACTTCCAAATGAAAAATATGATGGCACGCTGCCAATTGAGAAGCGTCTGGATAATGACTATGAATTAGAATTTAGAAATGTTTCATTCCATTATCCAAATAACGATGCCTTAGTGCTAAAAAATATTACTGCTAAGATCCATGTAGGACGAAAGATGGCCATTGTAGGCAAGAACGGTTCAGGAAAGTCAACCTTTATAAAGCTTCTTTGCAGACTTTACGACCCGACAGAGGGGGAGATTTTATTAAACGGAATTAATATCAAAAAATATGATTATGACGAATACCGCCAGATTTTTGGTGTGGTATTTCAGGACTTTCAGTTGTATTCTTTTCCGATTGCCTGGAATGTAGCAGCAGGAACAGCTTATAAGAAAGAAAAGGTGTGGCAAGCTTTAGAACAGGCGGGGCTCAAAGAACGAGTACAGGAAATGGAACATGGAATAGAAACTATAATTTATAAACAAGAAGATGAAGGGGTTGAGATATCTGGCGGAGAAGCACAAAAGATTGCGATTGCCAGAGCGCTCTATAAAGATGCGCCAGTTGTAATACTGGATGAACCAACTGCAGCGCTTGACCCAGAATCGGAATTAGAAATATACCAGCGTTTTGATGAAATGGTTCAAGAAAAGACGGCAATCTATATCTCCCACCGAATGTCGAGCTGTAGATTTTGTGAAAATATCCTTGTCTTTGACAACGGAAATATCACGCAGATGGGAAGCCACGCAGAGTTGCTTGAGCAAAAAGGTCTTTATGCTAATTTATGGCGGGCACAGGCACAGTATTATCAGGGATAGTTGTGGTATCTCTGATAATACTGTGCCCCCTTCTTCCCATCTATCTACTACGCATCTAGTAGCCCGGTACTAAAATACCGCTCCATCCTGTCTGCCATTACGGTTGCAATTACTTTTTCTTTACCATATTTTGCGGCCATCTGCTTTGCAGCCCAGACATTTGCACCAGAAGAGGTACCACACAGAAGTCCCTGTACATTTGCCAGTTCCCTCGTTGTTGCAATGGCATCTTCGTCTGTCACTTCCACAATATCATCAATCAATGAAGTGTCCAGGACTTCCGGGACAAAACCGTCGCCAATCCCCTGGATTTTATGTATGCCCGGCTCATGTCCGAGAAGTGCCGATACATTTTTGGGCTCCACTGCGACCAGTTTCAAATCAGGGTTCATTTCCTTAAGATATCTGCCAATACCCTGCAGCGTGCCGCCACTGCCAAGCCCAGAGACAAAGACATCTACTTTACCATTTAACTGTTCAAAAATCTCCGGCCCCGTTGTTTTATAATGAATATCTGGATTGTTCGGATTAATAAACTGTTGTGGGATAAATGCCTTGTCACTGCCCATCTCGTCAAGCAGTTCCTCCGCTCTTTTTACAGAGCCATCAATGCTTAGCTCTGCAGGCGTCAACACAAGTTCAGCGCCAAGGCAGCGAATAATTTTTTTCCGCTCTTCACTCATATTTTCTGGCATTACAATAATTACGCGGTATCCTTTTCTCACACCGACAAGCGACAGCCCAATCCCGGTGTTTCCAGAAGTCGGCTCAATAATTGTCATGCCTGGTTTTAACTTTCCTTCTTTTTCCGCTTGAAGAACCATATTTTTTGCCACACGATCCTTAATACTTCCACCAGGATTTAAAAACTCAGCCTTTGCAAAAATACTCATCCCCGTTGTCTCTTTTAAACTGACAAGCGGGGTATTTCCAATCAGATCAATTACATTATTAAAAATCATGCTGTCTCCCCCTCTGGTACAGCGTTCGTGCCGATTCTCCTTATTTGCTGCACCTGGAATCTAATCTAAATATTTTCCAATCTATTCTTGCGTGCCCAATGAGCCAAACGCAAACTTAAAACGTTTTATATAGAAACATCAATTTCCCACTAGGAGAGGCTCGGAATGCCCCCCTGGATATCCACATCAGCGGAATAATCCACCCCCTGAATACGGAACCCAAAAATCTCATAAAACTCCTGCCAATAGCCTTCTAAATCAGCAATATCACGTATGTTATCTTTTGATACTTTGCCCCAAAGTTCTACAACGGCATCTTGTACCTCTTGTTTCATCTCATAATCATCCATGCGAATCAGATGGTTTTCATCTGTTGGAACATCTTTCTGGCAAAGCCTGTCATGGACCAGACGGTACATCTGCTCAATGCATCCCTCATGTAGCCCTTTTTCTTTCATAATCTTAAATAAAAGGGATATATAAAGCGGCACAATTGGAATTGCCGCACTGGATTGCGTAACAACTGCTTTATTTACGGCAACATATGCCTGTAAACCTTCTATCTGTTCATTCATTTCATCTGCAGTGCGGTACAAATCCTTTTTCGCCTGCCCAATGGAACCATCATAATAAATCGGATGTGTCAATTCCGGTCCAATATAGGAATATGCTACCGTTTTCGCATTTTCAGCCAGCACATCGGCATCCTTTAATGCCTGCATCCAAAGTTTCCAATCTTCACCGCCCATCACCTTGACAGTATCAAAAACCTCCTGTTCTGTCGCCGTCGGAATGGTCACTTCTGATATCTCGTTTGTAATTAAATCTATTGTAATATTAGTATATTCTTCTTTCGTTGTTTTTAAAACGGAACGGTATGTCACGCCATCTGGTGCTTTGCGGCGCGGTGCGGCAATACTGTAGATAACCATATCCACCTTGCCCCAGTCTTTTTTTATTAGGGCAATGGTCTCTTCTTTGATTTCCTGTGAATAGGCATCACCATTAATTGATTTTGCATAGTGCCCATCTGCTGTAGCAAATTCCTCAAATGCTGCTGTATTATACCAGCCCGCACTTCCGGTTCTCTTTTCTTTGCCTGCTTTATCAAAAATAATGCCAATTGTATCCGCATCACAGGAATAAGTAACTGCAATGCGGCTTGCCAAGCCATATCCCATTGATGAACCGATGACCAATACCTTTTTTGGTCCTTCTGTTTTTGGCTGTGCTTTTACATAATCAATCTGTGCTTTTACAGATGCCCTGCATCCCTCCGGGTGGGCAGTTGTACACATAAACCCTTTTACCTTTGGCTCTACTACCATTCCTTTTACCTCCAAACATGTGCTTCCAGTCGTAATAACCTTACTATTATAGCACAGCCAATCTCTTTTTGTCCACCTTACCGCTTTCATTTTTCGGCAGTTCACGGACTATGTACAATCGCCTTGGCATTTCATAATGTGCCAAGGATTCCCGAAGACAGTTATAAACCTTCTGCTTTCCACATTTTATTCCTTTACAAGGCACAATATACGCTGCAATATATTGCTTTTTGCCATCGTCCTCCTCGGCTAGCACTGCAGCTTCTTTTATCTGAGGAAGTTGTTCCAAGGCATTTTCTATTTTGACAGCAGATATTTTTCGCCCGTGTATATTTAAAATATCGTCTTTCCGACCAGAGAAATAAAAATTCCCTTCTTCATCTTGATATCCAAGGTCTGATAAGGAATACGGGCAGGTAATCCCTTCCACATGGTATGCTGTATTTACATAGATTTCCCCATCTTGCAGAAATACTTCTACTTCTGGAAATGGTTTTCCAATTAAATTGCGCTCCTCTGTCATATGCCTGTCTTCTATATAAGTTACATAGTTTAATTCACTTGCCGCATAATACAAGATAATTCTTGAATTCGGAAATATATTCTTTAAACTATCGGCCTCTTTTTTTCCAAGGCTTTGTGAACCGGATATAATCATATTAATATTCAGAACTTCCTTTTTTATAACCCCTGGCAGAAGCATTAGTTTTGATGGGATCAGATAAATCCCGTCTGCTTTCCAAGCCTGTATCCGCTCCGCCCAGCGCTTTGGGTTAAATGCATTTTCTGCAATCACAGTTGCCCCAGCATAAAATTGTGCCATATAGAGATTTAAGTTGCCAGTAAAGGCAAGGCTCCCCTGCATAAAAAGGCGGCTGTCCCCTGTTATCCCAAAGATTTTATTTTGCACTGGAAAATACCCAGCCCAGCTTTGATAAGAGCGGAAATAGATTTTAGGAGCTCCGGTCGTCCCGGAAGTTGATACTGCCATACATGCCCCCTCCGGCACTTTGAGATTAGGCAGATATTCCCCATTACAAAATGCCTTTCCATCAAAAGGAACAATTAGCGGAATGTCCCCTATCACATAACAAGCCAAAAAAGAGAGCAGTTGTTTCAAAATCCCATTTTCCTTAATAACTCGTACCTGTGGCTTTTCATTCTGCCCGATAAGATACGAGGAACCGCCTTTGTCATCTCGCCATTCCCTGCTAAGCTCTTTTGCGTTATCTACAAGCATGCCATATGTATAGGGCTCGCCGTCCACAATGAGCGCTTCTTTTGCCGGATTCTTTTCCTGCATCATTTTATAATAATTCATGTGTTATATCCTTTTGATAAGAATTGCCGTCCCGACGCCTCCTGCTGCTGCAATGCTGCATATTCCAAACCTCCCGCCAGTCTTTTCCAATGCACGGAGCGCATGGAGTGTAATAATCCCCCCCGATGCCCCATATGGATGGCCATATGCAAGCGCCCCGCCGAAAATATTATAGCAATCCGTCTTATCTGGATAGGTCCTTGCAAATAATACATCAATTACAGCAAATGCCTCATTGCACTCAAAAATATCAATATCCTGCGCTGTTAAATGGTATCTCTCAAGAAGCCTGCCAATTGCCAAAATTGCGGTTACTGGGCTCTCCTCTGGGTTTGCACCAATTTCCACCATTCCTATAAACTCTGCCTTTGGCGTCAGGCTATGTTGTTTCGCATACTCTTCTGAGCAGAGAGCCACAAACGCCGCGCCATCATTGGTCAGGCAGGCGTTGCCTGCTGTAATAGTTTCTCCATCCGTAAGCACACAAGGCAGCCTGTCTAGTAACTTATCACTCATTCTTTTCCGAATCCCCTCATCCCGGCGGCATCCCTCCAACACTTCAAATACAATATCATGCAGATAGCCGTTTTCCTCTGTCTCTTTTGCAAGCTGATGGCTCCGAATAACCCAGGGGTTCATCTCCTGCCTTGTAATTTTATATCTTTTTGCTGTATTTTCTGCCCCTTCCAGCATAGAAGTTTCCCTGTGACTGCCAGGAGCAAATTTTGCAACCTGATACCAGCCTGATACCCCGCCAAATTTTTCATAATCCGCATGATTGGCATGGTATCCTCTTCTTGGTGCGGTTGAACTGCTCTCAAATCCTCCAGCAATATAAAAGTCTCCCATCCCACATGCAATTTTGGCAGCAGCAATGCCAATTGCTTCTAATCCTGAACCACATTGCAAGTCTACTGTAACGGCTGGGATTTTTTCTGGCAAACCAGCTTCCAGCATCATCAAACGTGTGATGTTACCACCCGCACCCACTCCATTTCCGGCAATGATTCCATCAAGTCCATTTATATCATACGGCAATAGTACCTTTCTCAGCGTCTTGGCTCCTAATATCTCGGCAGGAATATGGCGGTACATGCTATTTTCTATCCCGATATAACTCCGTCCACCGCCTAATAAATATACTTTTTTCATGGAACTCCTCATTTCTGGTACTCATCCATATACTATCACCTTGCCTATATTGCAAAGTTCAAATTGTTAATTGCTAATCTGGAAAGTCAAATACCCCGCTGCAAGCAACGGGGCATGACTTAGCTTCTTTTTAGCAAGTTCGCCCCAGAGGAGCAGGGTATTTGACCCTCGCGGCAGTCGCCAAATGCGAGCAAGCTCGCGCTTGGCTCGTTGCTTCGCGGGAATAAATATTTATTCTCACATCCACAGCTAGCCAAACGCAAGCTTGCTGCGGGATATTTTACTCCGATAACCTTGGGACATAGCCAAGCTGCTCAAGCATTTCCAAATCTTTTGCTACTGTAATGCCGGATGTTGTAAGCATATCGCCGGAAATCGCAGCGTTTGCACCAGATTGGAAACATTTCATGCCCTTATCCTCCAGCAGCCCCCGCCCGCCTGCCATGCGGATAGAAGCTTGCGGCAAGATAAAACGGTAAATCGCTATAATCCTGCGCATTTCATCTTCCGAAAGTATCTTTTGGTCTGCAAGCGGCGTTCCGGGAATCGGATTGAGCATATTGACTGGAACGGAACGAATCTCTAGCGCCCTTAGTTCCAGTGCCATATCAATCCTGTCCTCCATAGTCTCACCGATTCCCATTATCCCACCGCTGCATACCGACAGCCCTGCCTTTTGTGCAGCCTGAATTGCTGTAATTTTGTCACGATATGTATGCGTTGTACACACTTCTGGGAAATAACGTCTAGAAGATTCCAAGTTATTATGAATCCTTGACACCCCGGCCTCTTTTAGTTTTTTAAAGTCTTCTTCTTCCAAAAGCCCGAATGAAGCGCAAACTTCTATGTTAGTTTCATGTTTAATTGTTTTAATACTTTCACATGCTAATTCTACTTCTTTGGGACTTAATCTTCTTCCAGAAGTCACAATGGAATAACGCAGGACACCTTGTTTTTCGTTATGCCTGGCTTCCTCCAACAGCTGTTTGGTTTCCAGAAGAGGATACTCTGCGGCAGAGGTTGCATGACAGCCTGCCTGCGCACAGTATTTGCAATTTTCAGTACATTTTCCGCTTTTTCCATTAATTATTGTACAAATATCAAAGCCATTTTGGCAAAATACACTCCGAATTTCATCGGCAGCACTGCAAAGCGCCTCTAAGTCTGCGTTGGCAAGCTGTAATGCCTCGTCCTTGTTAATATATCCTCCACTCAACACTTTTTCCTTTAAATTTTGAACAAACTTCATTTATAACAACCTCCAAATATAGTTACCATATAATGTTAATAACATCTTATCGGTTCTTGAGATATTTGTCAACCAAATATAAAATTAGGTTGACAAACAATCTTTTTTCTAATACTATAATTTCCAGAGGTAAAGCAGACAACAAATTATAACATCCGTCGGATATGAAATACCCTTTTTCCTCAATAATTTAATATAATGATGCCAGGGTCAAAAGTAGATAGCAATGCATGTTTACATGCAAATTGCTATCTACTGGCTTGAACCGCCAAACACCGACAAGAAGCAGATTTGCTTGCAAATATGCGGGATTGGAGGTGTTTATAGAATTGCGGAAATTGCGTAGCAATGTAGCAATTCGTGGCATCTGTTGGGGGCAAAATACCTTTTGACCCCAACATCATATAATAAGCATCAAATAGAGAAAGGAATGTAAAAAAAATGAATACAAAAACAGATACAAAAAAGCCCGCAGATTATTCCGTGGCTGCGCAGGCAACAATTCACACGCGCTCTTTGGTAATTACAGCATTATTTGCTGCTATCCTGTGTGTTTCTGCTTATATAAGCATTCCACTGCCTGCAGGTTCCCATATTGCTTTTCTTAATTTTATTGTGCTGCTGATCGTTCTTGTATTTCCACTGAGACAATCTTTCTGCATTACTCTAACCTGGTTGCTGCTAGGCATAGTTGGAGTGCCGGTGTTTATCGGCGGCAATGCCGGCATTTCCTATATTGCAAGTGGTTGGGGAGGTTACAGCATTGCCTTTGTGATGAGTTCTATCCTTGTACCGCTTCTTCGCGGCAGGGGATATAACCGTATATACTACACGGTTATTGCGATGGGCGCTGCACTATTTATTGATATATTTGGCGCCGGATGGCTTATGGCACTGACTGGTCTTTCCATAAAGCAGGCGATAATCACAGGGTTCTTGCCATTTCTTCCTCTGGACATTTTAAAGGCAATTGTAGCGGCGCAAATCGTGCCGCAATTTAGGCGCATTGCAGAGTTATAGTCATGTGCAAAGGAACTTTCAGTTCTTTGCAAGCATTGCGTTTGGCTCGTTGCTTGCGCGAGAATAAAACGGCTTCCGGTAATGAACTGCATATTACTGGAAGCCGTTATTATTAATTTAAGAAAAGTAACTATTTCCAAATCCCCTTGGCGGAGTAAGCTTTATCCCATATGGGTGTTTTCTTGCCTCATGCGGCGTTACACCAAATTCCCTTTTAAAACTTCGGATAAAAGATGATTCATGTTCAAATCCAACATCATAAGCTATATCACAGACCTTCCGGTCTGTATTGTATAAAAGTTCTAATGCCTTTTGCAATTTCCGGCTGCGGACATATTCCGCAATTGTCATGCCAAAGGTGATATGAAATAATCTCTGTAAATGTGCCGGAGATATATAAGCCTTCGCTGCAATATCTTCGACAGTCAACTTGCTGCAAATATTTTCCTCAATGTAACATATTACATGATCTAATGTCCTATTTCTGCCCACTATATAGAATCCCTCCTATCTATAACTGTCAGAGATAGGAGACAGCTACCGCTACTGCCTGCCTAGATTCTCGCGTATGCAGTGATGTGTTCTATACCTTTATTTTCTTTGCATAAAATGACACCACTTTTTTTCAGCATCTTTTTCCTTTTTTCATCTGCGGCAAGCTGCATCCATATAAAACAACCCATCCGCCCTCACACCTCCTTAATTTTGTGAAGAATTCCGGCTCCATACACAGGAAATGGAGTTGCGGACTTCTAAGTATGTTCAAAAGCGTTCAGTATGCTTACCACTATATCACAATTAATCAATAGAAAAATTAGCATTCTGTATCAAAAATAACTATTTACTCTGAACATTCGTTCTGTTATTATATTCTTATTGATTATCATTGTCAATGACCGTTATATATCTGAGTGCACATTTTTTGAATCGGTTATCCTTTCTTAAAAATAGGAAAAGCCAAACTGTTATATAGTCAAATACCCCGCTGCAAGCAACGGGGCATGACTTAGCTTCTTTTTAGCAAGTTCGCCCCAGAGGGGCGGGGTATTCGACCCTCGCGGCAGTCGCCAAATGCGAGCAAGCTCGCGCTTGGCTCGTTGCTTCGCGGGAATAAAGGAAGTAATTCATGCGCTCGCGGCAGATGGTTGGTTTTTATAGAAAAAAAAGGGGGGGAAATCCATGCCAGAAACAATAATCTACCACATAGATGTCAACGCTGCTTTTCTGTCTTGGCAGGCGTGCTATGATATATCTATCAATGAAAATGCGCAAGATATCCGCACAATTCCCGCAGTCATCGGTGGCAGCCAGGAGGAACGGCATGGAATTGTTCTTGCAAAATCTACACCAGCAAAAGCATATCATATCCAGACAGGTGAACCATTGGTGAGTGCGAGGAAAAAATGCCCGCATCTTGCCATTATTCCACCAAACTTTCCGTTGTATGTGGAAAAATCGGATGCTTTTATTGAGCTGCTAAAAATGCATTCCCCAATTGTAGAGCAATATAGCATTGACGAGGCATTTTGTGATATGACCGGAATGGAACAGCTTCATGGTGACCCAGTTGAATATGCCCACACACTCCGAAAAGAAATAAAAAGCAAGCTGGGTTTTACGGTTAATATTGGAGTATCAAATAATAAACTTCTCGCAAAGATGGCTTCAGACTTTACCAAGCCAGACAGGGTACACACACTTTTTCCAGATGAGGTTAAAACAAAGCTCTGGCCTCTACCGGTTGAAAACCTTTTTTATGTTGGCAGGTCCTCTTCTAAAAAATTACACTTTCTTGGGATAAAAACAATTGGAGATTTGGCGCAGAGCGACCCAAATATGATAAGGGCACATCTTAAAAAACATGGGGAAGTAATTTGGAATTATGCCAACGGAATTGATACTGATATCTTAAAGGAACAACCAGACCCAAATAAGGGATATGGAAATTCAGTTACAACACACTTTGATATTACAGATAGCGATACTGCATTAAAAATTATCCTTTCGCTTTGTGAAACTGTCGGTGCCAGAATACGTGCTGACCATGTATATATTAGCGTAGTATCTATTACCTTGGTAGATTTTGAGTTTCATCATATTTCCAAGCAAATGACACTTCTGTCCTCAACAGATGTAACAGAAAAAATATACGAGGCCGCCGCCACGCTATTCAAACAGGCATGGAATGAGATACCTCTCCGCCTTTTGGGGGTGAGTACCAGCCATGCCAGCGCAGAGCGTTATGAACAATACAATTTATTTGATATGCAGAAATATGAAAAATTGTCGAAATTAAATAATGCCATAGACTCAATACGGAACCGTTATGGTGAGGATTCTGTTATGCGTGCCTGCTTTATAGATTCGGAAGCGGAGCATATGGGCGGTGGGCTCCAGAAAGCAAAACGGGAAAGAAAAAAGTAGTGTACATCGGACACAGGCGGAAAGGGGATTTTTATGCATTCTATTAAAATATCGGTACGCAATCTCGTAGAATTTATTATGCGCTCTGGCGATCTGTCAACTTCCCAGACTGGGTTAAAAGACCCAGATGCAATGCAGGAGGGGATGCGGATACACAAAAAACTACAACGGCGCATGGGGAAAGCCTACCGTCCTGAGGTGACACTCTCTGATGAAATCCCTGTTTCCTGCAATGGCATTGATTTTACAATTACGTTAGAAGGACGTGCTGATGGTATTTTTACGGATGAGAACGGCGAAGTAATTGATGAGATCAAAGGTGTATACCGCGATATCCGCGGCATGAAAGAGGCGGTGCCAGTCCACCGTGCACAGGCACTCTGTTATGCTTATATTTATGCTTATCAAAATCAGTTGCCAAGGCTGGGGCTTCGTATGACCTATTGCCATATTCCTACAGAAAAGGTGCGCTATTTTGAAGAACAGCTTTCGTTTCAGGAAATTTCCGACCAGTTCTATGCAATCCTGCAAGACTATGTAAAATGGGCTGCATGGCAAATCAAATGGCAGGATGACCGAAATACATCACTAAAAAAACTGGAGTTTCCCTTTTCCTACAGGGAAGGCCAGTCTAAACTAGTTAAGGGAGTATATCAGAGCATCCTGCGCAAAAAGCGTCTCTATATTGAGGCTCCGACCGGCGTCGGAAAAACAATCTCTACGGTTTTTCCTGCTGTAAAATCCATTGGTGAAAGCCTTACGGAAAAACTGTTTTACCTGACAGCAAAAACCATTACTCGTACAGTAGCCGAAGACACCTTTTTATTACTAGAAAGGCAGGGGGCGATGTTAAAATGCGTTACCTTGACCGCAAAGGAAAAAATCTGCATCCTTGAAAAAACAGCCTGCAATCCTTCTACGTGTGAACGGGCAAAAGGGCATTTTGACCGGATTAACAATGCTGTGTTTGACATATTGACCCATGAGACAATTATGACAAGGGATTGTATATTGAAATATGCAAAAAAGCACCGGGTCTGTCCATTTGAAATGTCTCTAGATATCTCTACCTGGTGTGATGTAGTTATTGGCGACTACAACTATGTCTTTGACCCAACTGCCTGCCTAAAACGTTTTTTTGCAACAGGGGGTGAAAATGATTTTGTTTTTCTGGTTGATGAGGCTCATAATCTGGTAGACCGGGCAAGGGAAATGTATTCTGCTACATTAATTAAAGAAGAGTTTACCGCCATGAAGAAACTGGCAAAACCATGCTCACGCAAAATAGCCAATGCAATCGAAGCCTGCGGCCGAATTCTCCTGGCATTGAAACGGGAATGTGATAGTTCACAAAAATATAACCCACTGGAAATAGAAGACTTTATTTTGCGCCTCACGAGGCTCTGTACCATGCTGGAAGAATTTTTTCAAGAAGATGAGCATAACAGTGGTGACCAAGTTGCTGCCCTCTCAGCTGTCCAAAAGGAACAGCTTTTGAACTTCTATTTTGGGGCGAGGGAGTTCCAGAATGTTTACGAACTGCTTGATGAGCACTATATTGTTTACAGTGATTACTCGGAGGAGGGAGATTTTAGGCTGCATCTTCAGTGCATGGACCCTTCGGTAAATTTAGACAGTTACCTAAAAAAAGGGCGGTGCAGTGTGTTTTTTTCTGCAACTTTACTGCCAATCCATTATTACAGAGAACAACTTGCTGGCCGCGAAGATGATTACGCAATCTATGCACCCTCTCCATTTTCGGTGGAAAAAAGGCTTCTGATGATTGGGCGTGATGTTTCCACAAAATATACCAGGCGAGGACCCTTGATGTATGAAAAAATCGCACAATATATTATCTCCTTTGCCAAAAGCAGAACTGGAAACTATCTTGTATTTTTCCCATCCTATCGGATGTTGGAGGAGATTAGGCAATATCTGCTGGAGTGTGATTTTGTCCTGGAGGAAGAAACCAAGCCAGAGCATATTACTCTTTACGCACAGTCAACTGCCATGACAGAAGAGGCACGCGAAGAATTTTTGGCCCATTTTCAGGATGCACCAGAATATACCAGCATTGGGTTATGTGTGATGGGCGGAATTTTTAGTGAAGGGATTGATTTGAAAGAGAGCCGGTTGATTGGCGCCGTCATTGTGGGAACTGGGCTTCCAATGGTCTGCACCGTAAATGAACTGTTTAAAGACTATTTTGATGAGAAAAAAAGCAGTGGATTTTGCTATGCCTACCAGTATCCTGGTATGAATAAGGTGCTGCAGGCTGCTGGGAGGGTAATTCGGACAACCGAAGATATCGGCGCGGTTCTTCTATTGGATGACCGTTTTTTACAGACAGGATATCAGGCACTTTTTCCGAGGGAATGGTTTCCATATGAAGTAATTTCACTGGATAGCATGCCAGAATATCTATCCCGTTTTTGGGAAAAGTGGAGGTAATGGCAAGCTCATTGGTTCCATTTTTATTTAACATTAACCGAGAAAAAACCGATATCATTTATTTTTTAGAAAAACCTCTTGCTATTTTTTCTGATTCGAGATACAATAGGGAGGTACTTCGGCGTGTGGCTCAGTTTGGTAGAGCGCGTCGTTCGGGACGACGAGGCCGCAGGTTCAAATCCTGTCACGCCGATTTCAAGGTTTGGAGAAGGCGGAGTGCAAAACAAACCTTGGCAGGGGCGAATCCTGAGGGCAGCGTTTTATTGCTTTCAGGATTTTTTCTTTTGCTTGTATAGAGTCAAATACCCCGCTGCAAGCAACGGGGCATGACTTAGCTTCTTTTTAGCAAGTTCGCCCCAGAGGGGCGGGGTATTTGACCCTCGCGGCAGTCGCCAAATGCGAGCAAGCTCGCGCTTGGCTCGTTGCTTCGCGGGAATAAATTCATTTTACAGCAAATAGGGCACCGCGGAGGCGATGCCCTATTTCTCTCTACTATTTTTACAGTATAAAATAACCATTTTTACCATTTTCTTTTGCATGGTACATCGCTTCGTCTGCATCTTCAATTAATGATTCGTGCGTTGACTCATCAGCTTTAGCAATTGTTACCCCAATGCTACATGGAATAGCTATATTTTTGCCGACTTTCTCACTATAAAACCCTTGATTAAACTTTTGCACTAAAGCTTTCATACGATATACAATCTCTTCCCGCCCGGCAAATTGCGTCAAACAGAACAAAAACTCATCGCCACCATTTCTGCCGACGCCGTTCCCAATCTGCTCCTGCAAAGAATTGGCAACAAAACATATCACATCATCGCCTGCCTGATGCCCATATTTTGTATTATAATCCCGGAAATCATCAATATCTACAAATCCAACTACAATATCCCCGCCGTTTCGGGCTACGCCCTCAATCGTCTGTTCAATATAATTTCCAATAGCCGCTTTGTTATAAATGCCTGTCAAAGGATCTTTTTCAGCTCTGCGCTGCAAATGTTTCTGTTTGCGCTGCTCCCGCCGTTCTGCTGTTTCTGCATAAAAAAGCAGCTCATCAACCTCCCGTGACAAAATGCCGAATTCATCCTTGCTCTTGTTATTTACCCGGAGCGAATAATCATGCTCTTTCCTGACTCTAGATAAAATATTTACAATGCGGCCAAGTGGTTTTGTCAACCGGTTAGACAGATAGAGGTTTACCAGCAAAAGTGCAGCTGTAAGTATGGCCAATGACATAATTAAGAGCTGCCGAAATTTCTGGGTACGTTGGTGGTACGCGCTTAAATTTCCATTTATTCGAATAGTCCAATCCGTATAATCAATATTGGAATAATATGTAATATATTTTCTGCCATCCACCATATAAGTAAAGGAACCAGCAGGATTCTTTTCCCAATCAATTTTTTTCCATAACTCATTAAAACCGCGCCGCTCTTCTTCTGTTACAATATATTTTGCCCTGTTTGCCTCTTCCCCGGAGGAACCCGCAGTAATAATCTGGTTATTTCCATCCGTAATATACATAGTGCCTCCAGCAGACAGATTTACACTGGCACGGTACTGATCAAAATAGGAGGTTGGTATTTCTTCTACAATATATCCAATCAACTCTTTTTCATTATAAACACCAGCATATGCAGCAACAACCCTATATTCATTGTTCCGTATTCTACGTTTATATACCTGACTAATGAGAAATTCCCCACTCAGGCATTTCGGGTCCACTTCATCTTTTAATGTACTAACTTCACCAAGAGTATACTCCCCGCTAGAAGATACCATCCGAAAATCGGCATCCAAAATAAATAAATTAGAAACAAATAAGTTAGATTTCGTTCTTTCATCTAACATATTATCTAAATATTTCTGATAAGATTTCTCCAGTTCTTTTGTACCATCCAGGCTAATTAAGATGGCTTCTTTTACCATATCATATTGCCCAATCATTTCCAAATATTCTTTGCGTTCCTGGCAAAAATTTTTAATATCCTGAATCTGGGTTTTACTGATTGACTCAAGTCCCTCTGTCATTACATCTTCTATATTTCTATCATTTTCGTACATTAATACAGCACCAAGCGCATAGAGGGGCACTAAGGAAAACAATAAAAATATAATTAGTAACGTATGTCGAAATTTCATTCCAATCTCCCTTTCCAATGCAGATAGCTGATTGTAAAATTTACCATCTGTATACATACGTTATCACATTTAAACCTTTTTTACAAGAAATTTCCGTTCATACGTCAGAGTAACGACCGTTGATTTTTTTGAAATTTACAAGGAATGATTTAGATAATAATTTTCAGTTATCCTCCATTATCCATCATACATATCTGTATTCTTTGACCTATATCATGTTTGTTGTTTCAAAAATAACTGAACATTCCAAAAGAAAGTACAGGCAGGATATATATGTTTCGACGGAATACGGAATATTATCTATATTATTAATTGTGGGTGAAGAAAGCGATGTCTTTCTTCTTGCTTATCCTATAAAATTGTATTAAACTTTTCTATATAAAAATGCTGCTGTTGTGGCATACCAAAACCAGAAAAACATTGAAAATGGAGGATATGTATATGGCTCAAGTATTAATTTTTTTAGCACCGGGATATGAAGAAGTAGAAATGCTGACAGTTGTTGATCTGCTGCGCCGCAGCGGGATTGAGATAGATATGGTGTCTATCACAGATTCATTAGAAGTAATAAGTTCACATAACGTAACGATTAAAGCGGATGTCCTTTTAAAAGATGCTGATTTTGACAGCGCCAAAATGATAGTGCTTCCTGGCGGAATTCCAGGTACGCCAAACCTTTTGGCTTGCAAGCCGCTTACTGACCAAATCAAAAAATTTGCCGCAGAAGGAAAATGGCTCTCCGCAATCTGTGCTGCCCCGACTATTTATGATGAACTCGGACTATACAATGGATGTAAAGCCACATGTTATCCTGATTTTGCGGAGAAACTTACCAATGCTTCCTATATGAAACAGCCAGTTGTTGTTGATGGTATCTTTATTACCTCGCGCGGCGCTGGGACAACAATTGAATTTGCCGCGGCTATTATAGAACGTTTTAAAAATAAAGAGACAGCAGACACAATATTAGAAAAAATAATATATAATGACAATTATGATAATTAAACTATATCATTTTTAACTTTCCCCATTTTTAAAAGGGAATAATCTAATGTTATTGATAACACAGATATTTTGCCAATTTTACTCTGTGTACATGATTTTCATTTAAAATTTAAATGGAACAATCAGGAAATGCAGCCTCATCTGGCAACGCTACGCTTTGAAGAAGGTCTAATGCCTTTGCAAACTTCGATGAATGATTTATGCGCCCCTTTCGCAAACTTACGGCAATGCAGTAGTGTGCTATGTTTTTCGTAGAGGCACTCAGAGGCCGTCGGTGCTTATATTCTGCTTTGCAGGATATTATGCACCGTTACGTGCCTCTGCGTAGCGGAAGCGTGCCTTCTAGGAAAACATAGCACACTGCTACATGCCGCTCAGACATGCTTCGGGGCGCATATTGCATCGAAGTTTTACAAAGCAAAGACCTTCTATCAAAGCTAGTTGTCTGGCGATGAGGCTGCATTCCTGGTTGTTCCACCTGAAGTTTTTTGGATCATCATGCAATCACAGAGTAAAATTGGCAAAACTCCACTGCCTATCAATAACATCAGATTATCCTCTTTAAAAAAATGGAAAAACAAAATATCAATGTATTGACAAATCCAAAGATATAAGGTAATATCTGTAACACTTGAACAGAATAGAACTCATCGGAGAACTTATGACCGCAGTCATAATGTTGAGAAGATGTCGAGTGCGCTCGGTTATGTATTGAACCGGGCGCCTATTTTTTTAGGAGTGCAGGTAGGTAACACTGCGAAACAACGATAGCCTGGTGTTTTAGCCATGAAAGTGTTTATGCTGGCAAGGCTGGCATAACCGTATGGGTGAAAGAAAAAAGATGGAAGGACAGAATGCAAACACACATCTTTCACCCTTTGTGTGTTTGCGCCTCAAATGATAATACAAGCTTTTTCGCTTGAGGTTTGGTGCAATATATGAAAATACAATTGTCAGACCACTTTACTTACAAACGACTGCTGCGTTTTGTCATGTCACCAGTATTAATGATGATATTTACATCACTATACAGCGTTGTTGACGGTTTCTTTGTTTCTAACTTTGTTGGAAAAACATCATTCGCCGCTGTCAATTTAATTATGCCAATTATGATGGGAACTGCAACCATCGGTTTTATGATTGGAAGCGGCGGCAGTGCCATTGTTGCAAAAACTCTTGGCGAAAAGAAAAATGAACTTGCAAACCAGTATTTTTCAATGCTCGTATATGCAGCTGCTGCAATTGGCATTACTATTTCTGCCATATGTTTTATTTTTATCCGTCCGATTTCTATTCTACTTGGGGCAGATGGAGAACTTTTGGAAAATTGTGTTATCTATGGCAGAATCCTTTTTGTGACACAGCCAGCCTTTATGTTGCAAAATATTTTCCAGAGCTTTTTTATTACGGCACAGAAACCAGACCTCAGCCTTAGAATGTCAATTGCTTCTGGTTTAACAAATATGATCTTTGATTTTTTATTTATTGCTGTCTTTCACTGGGGAATCGCCGGAGCCGCCATTGCTACCGGACTGGGAGAGATTGTTGGCGGTATCGTGCCTATTTTCTATTTTGCAAGAAAAAACAGCAGCTTGCTGCACCTGACAAAAACAAAATTTAATAGAAAGATTTTTTTGAAAACCTGCACAAATGGTTCCTCTGAGATGGTTACCAATCTTTCTGCATCTATTGTAAATATTTTATACAACTTCCAACTTATGAAGTTAGCTGGCGAAAACGGTGTTGCGGCATATGGAGTTATAATGTATGTCAATTTCATTTTTATGGCAATCTTTTTCGGCTATTCGATAGGAAGCGCTCCGATTACAGGATATCACTATGGAGCTGGCAACCATGATGAGTTAAAGAACCTGTTTAAGAAAAGTTTGACCCTGGTTGCTTCTGCAGGCATTATTTTAACAATATTGGCAGAACTACTTTCCTCGCCGCTTGTCAAAATTTTTACAAGCTACGATGAAAAACTGTATGAAATGACCTGCCATGGTTTCAGGCTATACTGCCTCGCTTTCTTTATCATGGGAATCAATATCTGGGGATCGTCATTTTTTACTGCCCTCAGTGATGGGGCTGTGTCTGCGGCAATTTCCTTCCTGCGGACATTAATATTCCAGACGAGTATCGTTCTGATTCTGCCAACCATTCTTGGTATTGATGGAATATGGCTTGCAATTGTTGTTTCTGAACTATTGGCATTATGTGTAACTTTTACATTCTTCGCAAAAAAGCGAAAAATCTATCATTATTGATACTTAAACTAGTACAATGAATAAAGCCCTGCTCATCAAAATCAAAAGACGTGCAGGGCTTTATTCTCGCGTACGCAACAAACCACACGCAAAGCTTACAAGGACTTAAAAGTCCTTTGCACTTGGCGACAGCGCGCGGAATGTTTCACTTTATTAACTTACAAAAAATCTCTCCGTACTGTGTTAGCTGCAAAAAAGCCGTAAGCTTTTTCAGCACAGACGGTGCATTTTTTGCAGAATACATTCCATAGTTTCTTATTTTTTTACAATAATCTCATCTAAAACTTCATCAAATGCCTTTAGAAGCTTAGGGCTAAACGTACCGCATTCCCCATCATGTATCATCTGTACCGCTTTTTCATGGGAAAATGCCTTTTTATACACTCTCTCCGCAGTCAGTGCATCATATACATCGGCAACGGATACAACTTGTGCCCAGATTGATATATCATCACCGCTTAAGCCATCTGGATAGCCTCTTCCATCCCAGCGCTCATGATGATGGCGGCAGATATCATAACTATATTTATATACCCCTTCATCAATAATATCCGGTATATTTTGAAGAATCTCACACCCTTTTACAGTGTGCTGTTTCATAATCTCAAATTCTTCCTCCGTCAACCTTCCAGGCTTATTCAGAATTCGGTCTGGTATCGAAATCTTTCCTACGTCATGCAAAATAGAAGAGGTCACAATCTTATCAATTTCCTTCTTCGGTAAATGATGTTCTGGATACATCTCACTCACCTGCGTCATCAAAATCTTGGTCAACCTCCCGATCCTCTTAACATGTTCACCAGATTCACAGTCCCTAAACTCGATAACTGTCGCAAGAGTCTCCACCATAGACTGATTTAAGCTATTTAGGCGCTCCACCTGCTCCGCCACGATGTGCTCCAATTTATTTCTGTGTTCATATAACTCAATAATATTGTTAATTCGGCACTTCATGAAATTTGGCATAAATGGTTTTGAGATAACATCAACTGCACCAAGCTGATATCCTTCCATCAACGCCTTCGTGCTTTCTGCTGCAGTAATTAAAAAAACAGGGATATTTTCTATTGTCCCGCTTTTATTCATCTCCTTTAGTACCTCAAGTCCATTAATCCCTGGCATAATTAAATCCAATAGAACAGCAGAAATACCATAGTTTCCATTAATCATTTCAATTGCATCCAGCCCATTATCCGCTTCTAAGATATTATAATCATCTTTAAAAACTTCTGCCAGAATCGTACGGTTAATTTCAACATCATCTACAATTAATATTGTTGCTCTACTTTCACTCATTAAAAATCTCCCTAAAACTAATCATTCCTATAAACTAAATAAATATCATACGTATTTTTCAATACAAGCAAGGATTTCCTTCTGAACAGGCAAAATATTCCTTAGTATCTCCTTTGCCTCCTCTGGCTTATCACTGCGCAATAAGTTTACGATTTCTGTGTATGCCTCATACACTGGTGTGACAGAAAGATTCCCTGAAGCCCCTTTAATAGTATGTGTCTTTTCAATAATTTCTGCATAATCATTATTGTCAAAATCCGGGCTAACCTCCAGATCATTCATTACTTTAACAAATTTAACAAGCATTCTCTCATAAAGAGAGGAATTCCCCATCATGCGTTCTAGTCCCTCATCAACATTGACATCCAGAGCCTTTAATTCATCTAATAAAGCCATAAATACGTCTCCTTTATATTATACTTAAAATTTTTCTTGTTGCAGATAAAATCCTATATTGAAATCATTTTATAAGTTTTATGCAATGCCGAAATATAGCATCCCTATTTTATCATGTTTTTTACTTACCTGCAACTCTCAAATTAGCCGCCTTCTTTTAGAACAATCCTTTGACTGCCGGATAAATCTTTTTAAATTTCTGGTATCTTTCTTCATATTTCTGTACCAGCCCTGGTTCCGGCTCAACCGTATCTATCACCTTAACAATTTTATCTGCAGCTGTTTTCACATCTGGATATTCCCCACAGCCAACTGCAGCCAGCATCGCACCGCCAAGAGCCGGGCCTTCCTCGCTTTCAATTACATCCACTTTTATATTCATTACATTTGCAATAATCTTCTTCCACAGCACACTTTTTGCCCCGCCGCCGCAGATTTTGGTGCGCTCTATCTGGATTCCAAGGCTTCTTGCTATTTCAAGAGAATCCCGCAGCCCAAATGCAACTCCTTCCAACACTGCCTGCGTCATATCTTCCCTTGCTGTATCCATGGACATACCAATAAACATTGCCCTCGCATCTGGATTATTGTGCGGAGAACGCTCACCCATTAAATAAGGAAGATAAAATACGTTATTTTCTCCAAGCTTTGTAATGCCCGCCTGCTCCGCACCAAAATCATCCGTCTTTAAAATTTCCTCACTCCACCATTTATTGCAGGACGCTGCACTTAACATACACCCCATTAGATGGTAATTCCCATCCGCATGGGCAAAAGAATGCAGCGCATTGTTTTCATCCACACCAAATTTTTCACTAGAAATAAAAATCGTGCCGGATGTTCCCAAGGAAAGATTGCACATTCCATCACCAACTGTCCCAGTACCGACCGCTGCTGCCGCATTGTCTCCAGCCCCTGCAACTACCTTAACAGCCTGCGGCAACCCAAGCTCCTTCGCAATCTCTGGCTTTAATGTTCCCACAGCCTCATAACTCTCATACAATCTTGGCAATTGTTCCTCCCGGACCCCACATATTTCAAGCATCTCTTTTGACCAGCGCCTATTTTTTACATCCAAAAGAAGCATACCACTGGCATCCGATACATCTGTACAGAATGCGCCAGACAAACGATACGCCAGATAGTCCTTTGGAAGCATAATCTTAGCTATTTTTGCAAAATTTTCCGGCTCATGCTTCTTCATCCAAAGAAGTTTCGGTGCGGTAAATCCTGCAAAAGCAATGTTTGCAGTGTAATCTGACAACTTTTCTTTGCCAATCGCTTGATTAAGATAATCTGTCTCCTCGCCAGTTCGCCCATCATTCCACAAGATTGCCGGACGTATCACCCTATCGTTCTTATCCAAAGTAACTAATCCATGCATCTGCCCGCCAAAACTAATCCCTGCAATCTCTTCTTTCCTGCATGCCTCTGTCAATTCTCTGATCCCAGCCATAGACTGTACAAACCAGTCCTCCGGCCTTTGCTCTGACCACCCAGATTGCGGAAAATATAATGGATATTCTTTTGATACCATTTTATGTATCTTACCAGCCCCATCCATCAATAATAACTTCACTGCAGAAGTTCCAAGGTCTACCCCAATATATAACATATTTTTCTCCTCGCTCTCTTTCATAGTTTTTAGATTTTCATTTTACTACTTCTTAAAGACCAATAACACTTTAATATTTGGCAGAACAAGTATTCATTGAAAATTTTAATCTTATTCGGTAACCAGCTCCCTCACTTCAACCCTCTTAACTTTTCCCGACGCAAAGAATGCAAACAGAAAAAAGCAGACACAGATTAGTGCAACAGGAATAACCAGAGAAACAGCAGTAAACTGTACAGTAAAGTTGGTAATTCCCATGCTGCGCAGCAGACTGCTTAAAAGTCTTCCAGAAAAGAGTATGCTAAGGACTGTCCCAAGCAAGGAACCTGCCAGTGCCACAAGAAAGAAACGGATGGCAAACTGAAGGCGCAGATTGACGGCAGTAAAACCAAGCGCCTTATAAATACCAATATCCCTTTTCTCTTGTATAAATGTCTTTGTACATACCATCATAACAACAACCAGCGCAAAAAGCACGGAAAAAATATAGATAACCGCTTTCATTCCGTTAATTGCGATTGTATAGGTATCTTCCAGCATACCGCCATCTGCATTTGCCGTCGCCCTCAAAATATCTCCATAAGCAGCATTAAGCTTATCTGCAATCAGCTTGTTTTTGTCTGGGCTGCCCAAGCTATAACCGGCAAACCAAACAGAATCCATCCCAAAAACCTTCGCCCCCTCAAGTGACATTGCAAACGTCATTCCAGTATCATTGATACTTTGAAAGATACCTGAGACAAGAAATTCTTTTTTACTATTTCCATGTGTCACAACAGCCTTCTCCCCTATTTCCAGCCCCATCTCATCAGCAATCAGCTCTGTTATCACAATTTCATTGCCATACAGCGGCGCTCTGCCTTTTGTCACACAAATTACATCAGGGTTTTGATAAACCTGACAATAATATTCCTCGCCATTAATAGAATAATAAAGTGATGACCAATAATATTTTTTCTCAATGGGCGAATACTTCTCTACTACTTTTTCAATTTCTACAAGTTTCGCATCATCCACTTTTCCCAAAAACTCCATACTACACTCAGCATACAAAGCCCCCATAGACTCCAACGCCTTTTTGGAATCTAATACATTGCCTAACACGGTAATTGTCAGCATAAAAAAGATAAGGATAGAAACAATCGCAGTCATGCCAATATATTTGCGCTTGTAGGACGTAAATTGACGAAATGCAAGGCTGACGGAAAGGAATTGCTGAAGGATTGGTGCCTTAAGTCTGCTGTCAAAATAAACCTCGCTGCGCCCCCCGGAAATTGCCCTAACCGGAGAAACTTTCCCTATTTTTCTTGTAAGAAGCAAAATTAAAATAGCAGATACCACAAGAATCGTAAATATTAGGAAAAAGCTTTTCCAGACAGAAATCCCTTTGTCAGCAAGTATCCCAGTAATCGGCCAAAATGCATTTCCCAGTGCACGGCATAAAGGAATCGCAAGAATGATTCCGGCCACCGCTCCAATCGCCTGCGCAAGAAGATACTGAAAAATCCAAATCGCCCTTACTTTATTTTTTGTAAACCCCTGCGACTTTAAGACACCTATATTCACATAATCCATCTCAATTCCTGTCGAAATGCTGTGTGCCATAACAATAAGAACCACAAGAAATAGAAACAAAATAAAGACCATTAATATAGTAAGAACCGTATTCAGAAAAAGAGAAGTATAATGTACTGACATATCCCTCGTCAGCGTTCCCAGAGAATGGTCAACAATCCCTGTATCCAAATTGATTCTGCGTTTAAACTTTCCATCCGTAAGCTTACAGTCAGCAGACTTATATAGCTGCACAACACAGCATCTTCCAATTCCCTCCACTGTCTTCTTATCAGCAACAGCCGCATCCCTGGACAATCTATTAAAATCCTCATCATTAATAAAAACCTGTTTCCAGCCAATCATAGAACTCCCAAACATAGGCTCAGCAACAATGCCTTTTACTACAAATGCATATTTTCTATCCGATATCGTAAATGTAATACTATCACCTATTCTGCATTCCATCCTGGTCATAGCACCCTGCGTAACATAAATCTCGCCGCTTTTTAGAAAAGACAAGGGCTCTTTTTCATAACCAGATAAGGTATTATTTAATACTTTATATTTCTTATCGTATTTTAACAGAAACCACGGATTCTGCTCCGTTTTTCCGCCCGCACTAATTTCTGCGCTTCTAATAGCATCTGTCTTACTAACCCGTTCTATCAGAGGATGCGTTTTGAGTGAATCCATGACTTCCTCCGTAACAGTCTCATTCTTCAAAAACACATATAAATTTCCCGAATCAATCTGCCGATATGCTGTATCAAGCCCGCTTCTATAATTGTCAAGCACACTTAATATGGCTGTCAAAGACATCGAGATAATAACCATTAATAATATAATTCCAGTAAATGAACCCTTTCTCCGATAAATATTTGCTTTAATCAATGTAATAATTTCCATATTCCACCTCACCATTTCATTGAGGAAAGCCATGCATTCACTTGTTCCTCACGGCTCCTCTCCTTATCAGGGTGATATGCAGAAAGCACCAGATTTCCAACAATTTTCCCATCCTCAAGATACAGCAGCCTTGTTGCCCTGAGGGCCGCTTTCAAATCATGTGTAACCATTAAAATGCTCTGTCCTGCCTGATTCAAACTGGTAAGAAGATTTAATACTTCTGTTGTATTTTTTCGGTTTAACGCCCCAGTCGGCTCATCGGCAAATAGAAGCTTGGGGCTGTTAATCACTGCCCTGGCAATCGCACACCGCTGCTGCTCACCGCCAGACACTTGTGATGGCAGATGTGACCTGATGTGGGAAATCCCCATCTGCTCCATCAGCTCATTCGCATGTATTTTAACCTGCGAAGTACGCCTCTCCTTGTTCAGCCACCCAGAAACTACAATATTTTCATATAAGGAAAGGTTGCTGACAAGGTACATCTGCTGAAAAATAAATCCAAAATCCCCCCTGCGAAGTTTTGCAAGTTTCTTTTCACCCATAGCCACAATATCTTCATCCTTATAAATCACTTTTCCTGCCGTTGCCCTATCCATACCGCTTAGGGCATAAAGTAATGTGGACTTTCCTGAACCGGAAGCCCCCATAATCACAGTCAGGTCACCTTCATAAAGTTCTAGGTCAATATTGGATAGAATATGAACTTGCCCGCCATTATGGGCAAAGCTTTTACAAAGCCCATCCGCTGATAAAATCACATTTTTCATTCTCTCTTTCCTTTCTTAACTACTATGCTGCTTTTAGCAGCATCACTATAAGTAAAGTATGATATGTGCATTTTACCTCGAAATATATTAAGAAATCCTTAAGGATAATTAAACAGAAGAAACCGGAAGGCTAAGTACCACTTCCAGCCCATTCCCACAATTATCTAAAACCACACTGCCCCGCATCTGCTCCATAATATATTTAACGATATATAATCCAAGTCCAGAACCCTGCTCGCTCCCGCAATTTTTCCCACGATAGAACTTATCAAAAATAAATGGCATATCCTCATCGCAAATACCAGAACCATAATCTCTAAAATAAATATTCACATAACGCCCTTTTAGCAAAATTTTTACATCAATCTGAGTCTTTGCGTATTTTCTAGCATTATTAATTAAATTTTCCATAATCTGCATCATTCTGTTTTTATCTGCATTTACTAACGCTTTAAAATCAGGACTATAAAAACAGATATCATTGTGTTCTGCTGCTATTTCATTGATAGCACATTCCAGAAAACTACATAACTCAAATTCTTCCAGATTGATTTTTAATTTTTCCAGATCAGAAAGAGAATGCAGAAATAAGTCATTTGTCAACTTAGACACTTCATCACATTTACGCATAATAACTGATAAATACTTTGAGCGTTTTTCAGGAGTATTGTCTAGATTTGCTTCCAATCCCTCTGCATATGCACGGATAGACGAAATTGGTGTTTTAATATCATGGGATAGCGTTGCGATTACCGTTTTATTATTTTCAGTCGCTTCACGTTCACAAGAGCGTGCTTTTGTAATTTCCCTGCGCATACTATCAAACGCCCATGTAAATTCTCCAAAATAGTTAGACCTTTCATAATTGAGCGACATGTCAAAGTTCCCCCGCGCTATATTTCCAACAAAATCCTTCATCTTCTCAAAAGGCCGTAAAATCATAAAATACAGATAGCCAAAAACCACAAAAAGAAAGATAAGGCATATCCCACACAAAAGCAATACTCCGTCATTGCTACTATAACTTCTGCTTTCTAAATTTCGGATACTCTGCTGCAATTTTGCCGCCTTTTTGGCTGCTTCTTCTAGTTTACCCATACGGGCAAGCTGCTCAATCTCATTTGCAGCAACAATTTGTTCCGACCGTATACCTGATGAATCATCAGTCTTACCTGAAACGTAAAAATAAGTGGTTATACCAAGGATAACCACTATAAAAAACACTACTATGCCCAATAATCTTTTTATCATTCCGCCACCTCCAGCATATATCCAACGCCCCAGACTGTTTTTAAATATGCAGGCTTTGACGGGGTGTCTTCCAGCTTTTCCCTTAACCAGCGAATGTGTACAGTCAATGTAGAGGGCTCCACTGCAGAAAATGCCCCCCAGACCCCAGATAATAATTTTTCTTTGGATACCGCTGTATTTTTGTGT